>ENA-OPDH01002718-OPDH01002718.1-human-gut-metagenome-genome-assembly--contig:-NODE-2718-length-11143-cov-8.851190_pt1 | contig 11143 bp, 11 predicted proteins | sample MGYA00241260_ERZ501500 | MGnify/ENA primary metagenome ERZ501500 (study PRJEB25962, sample SAMEA2042519) | human gut metagenome | biome: human gut; feature: human-associated habitat; material: faeces...
GGGAACCGGATTTTGCTGAAATGTGGATGAAAGAATTTTATGCAAAGTGGATGAGTGTTCCATATAGTCAGGATAGAGATGAGTATCAGAATCATCCTGAGAATTTTGGCTCATCTTTGATTGGAATCGATGAACAGGAATTTGATTATTTAAATAACAGCCTTGAACATCCGATAAATAAAGAGGATTTCCTTTGTGGAAAAGCATGTATTGTTTATCGAAATGGTTTGGATTTTGCAGATGCTGATATAATAGGAAAAAATGTAACATGTGCGTTGTATGAAGATCAGCAAACGACAAAAACTTTTGTTATAGAAGGAGTTACGGATGAGAATTATTATACGGCACTTCTGGGATATCCACCGACTATTATAACCAGTGATCAGGTGGTGAATACATTTGCCAATAATCCCATTAGGCTAAAGACCGGCATCAAATATCACAAAGAATATGATAGAGATACAGAGCAGGAAATTTTGTCGTTATTAGAAGAAAATGACAATGCAAAAGATTTTTCCTGGGAATCCAAAATCGAAGATGCGGATGAGATTGAAAAAGCACAGGGCTATATGCCACAAGTGGGAATCGGGATTGTGTTGATTCTTGCTTTTATCGGAATTATGAACTATATGAACACTTTTGTAGTAAATGTGCAGAGTCGAATGACGGAGCTTTCGGTTATGGAGAGTATCGGGATGACTCCGAAGCAGCTTCTTGGAATGCTGGTCAGGGAAGGTATTCTCTATGTAGGCGGCGCATGGCTTGTTACACTAACAGTAGGACTGGGAGGAACGTATCTTCTGTATGAATCTATGAATTATCGGGGAATTGCGTTTTCAGTGCCAATACTTCCGTTTTTATTTACAGTAGGAATTAGTGTGCTGGCTTGCACTATGATTCCGGTGCTTACCTGGATAATTTTGGAAAAGGATGGAACTGTTGTTGAGAGAAGTAAGGGAGTTGAGTGATATTGAAGCAACGCACCATAATGGTGACACCATAATTTAAGGTGGTGCTTGATGTTGTTTTGTATTTAGGTGATACTATAATCACATCTGCAGATGATAAAATCAAAATAAAAGGAGCAGATTTGATATGGTCGAATTTGGCGAACAACTAAGAAGAGCAAGAGAAGGTAAGGGAATGACTCAACAATCTCTTGCAGAGCAATTATACGTAACAAGGCAGTCTGTTTCCAGATGGGAATGTGGTGACAGATATCCTGATTTGCTTACAACAAAGAAAATATCTCAGATTCTGGATGTAAGTCTTGACGATCTACTGGCTGGAAAAGATATGGTAAAATTGGTAGAAAGAAATCCTGTAATAGAAAAAAAGAGTGCAAATTATATAATGATTGCTCTCTATGCGTTTATTGTATTCTTATTCTTAATTACAATAATTGATATGATAATTAGGTTTCCGCTGCAATCACAGGCAGTTGATTACAGTGATATTCAGCTTATTGTGATTAATATATTGGGAATAATCATTCAGATTGTATTTTTTACTTATGGATTATATCAAGCTGTAAAGGGCACATTATCTCCCAAAAGGATGGGTGTTGTTATTGTAGCGTATTTTGGTGCAATGTGTATAACAGGATCTGAAAATATTATTAGATATGCAACATGGCAACTTGTTTGTGTTGGAATTGCTTTAATAATTCCAAGCATCATAGGTGCTATTGCATCCTTTTACTATTTTATACGTTGTAAGAATGATAAGATATGGTCGCGTTTGATTTCGGTGGCAGCAATCTGGGGAATTATCCGAATTGTAATCAATAATTATCAGATGATTAGGTATGCAGAACAGTATTTGTCAATGAACACCACAGTAAGATTAGTATTACAAATGGCCATCTATGGATTGATTCTATATCAAACATTTACGTTGACCAAGAAGCGAAAGAATGCTATAGAGATTAGCAATACAGAAAAGCAAAAAAATTTGATTGACTAAAAACCGTAGTCACAATATAATATATGTAGGAGAGAAGCCTGCGTAAGCGAAGTAAAAGTAGACGGGACAGCCTACTTCCTGATTGGGGGCAAATAATAGCCATTGAAGATTGACCGGTGTATTCCGATTCGCTGTCCATATTAAGAGATTAGGCGTCTGTGAAATATCAGACGCTTTTCTTTTACATGAGAATATGGAAAGATTTCTAAAACGAAATTCTTTGAAGAAATCGAAAACGGACTTGATTTAGATTCCTTCATGGAGAATAAAAAACTAAAAAAGCGTTTGAATGATTTTAAACATAGAATTCGGATGTTTGGATGTATATATCAGATCATGAAAGATGAGGAATTGTTTTATATTAAAGACAAACAACTTAAGGATAGTTCCGTAAAAGCTGATTATATTAAATATGCTCTGATCGATAACAAGGGAGCTTTGCCATCAAGACAGTTAAAGTTGATTTTAGCGTGGTGTGTGTTACATCAAGATGAGTTGATGCAGAATTGGGAATTATCAAAAGATGGAAAGCCGTTAAATAGAATTAATCCACTTGTATAGGAGGTGTTTGTCTATGTTTCCGAAGGTAGTTCAGGTAGTACCTATGAAAGACTACACAGTATATGTGTATTTTGAAGATGGAAAAATCGTATGTTATGATATGAAAAAAATGTTTTCGAGAAAGTCTTGGAACTACTTTATTTCCATATAGAAAGGAAGTACCAAAGACACTTATTTTTGCGAAAACTGATAGTCATGCAGATGACATTATTCAGATTGTTCGTGAAGAATTTGGTATGGGAAATGAGTTCTGTCAAAAGATTACATACGGAGCAGATGATCCAGAGGCTGCACTTAGTTCGTTCAGAAATGATTACAATCCAAGAATAGCTGTTACCGTTGATATGATTGCAACAGGAACAGATGTAAAACCTATATGGCAAAATTAGAAATGAAAAATATAGATATATAGCAGGACAAACAACGTTGTTCCCAGAAGAGGTAGATCAATATAATTCGAATTTAGTCAAGGAGATTATTAACAATTGTATTGCTCATTCTGACTATCGCTTACGTGGAAAGATAAATGTTGAGGAATATGAAGACCGTCTTGTATTTATCAACGAAGGTGCATTTATTCCGGAAACAGTAGAGCAGGCATTAGAACCAGGATACAAGCCACCTTATTATAGAAATGCATTTTTATGTAATGCAGTGGTTAATATGTACATGATAGATACCAACTCAATGGGAATTCTAATGATTTATGAGATACAGAAAGATAAATGTTTTCCGTTACCAACATTTGATTTGGAAACACCAAATAGAGTAATCGTAACGGTGTATGGTAAAGTTATGGATTCGAATTATACGCAGTTACTTCATGCTAATGGTGATTTGGACTTAAGGACTGTTTTCCTGCTAGACCAAGTTCAAAAAAAGAAGACTATTTCAAAAGATGATTTTAGTCAACTTAAGTCAAGGAATTTAGTCGAGGGAAGATATCCAAACATATTTGTTTCATACAAAGTAGCAAAGGCTGTTGGGAATAAGGCAACTTATGTTAGACAGAAGGGATTGGATGAAGAAGTATGTATGCAGTTTATTTTGTCTACATTAAAGCTTGGCCCGGCAAAGAAAGCAGACCTTTTTGCGGTGCTTAAGGATGCACTACCTGATGTATTAACTGAAGAACAAAAGTCAAAGAAATTGTCGAATTTACTTCAGAAAATGAAAAAAGCCAGAATTATTGATGTGAAAGGTATTGCAGCAAACTCAGAATGGTATCTCTTGACTAAGGACTAATCTAAAGATACTTTAGCCAAGAAAAGTCAAGGATTTAGTCAAGGAAAGTTCTGGTTTAGTCAAGGATATACAGGGAGAGATAAAAATGAATTTAAAATATATTGAAACATTAAAAAGACATATCTCAACACATACGGCACGTTCTGCAGAAGATCGATCTGCAGTAAGCTATTTAGAAAGTGTTTTGAATCCCGCAGGAAGGATTAATACTTCTTTTGCAAGTGATGATAAGTGGCCTAATCATGATGGGATGTTTGAATATGTTTCGAATCCGGACAAATCTAGACGTCCAGAACAAAATTTTGTTGTACAAATCAAGGGAACACATGATTATACTGAAAGCGATGGAGTTATTTCATACAGTTTAAAGAGTTTGGCATTCCCTGCATATATAGCATATGAGGTTACTGCTGACCCAGGGATTTTATTTATTGTTCTTAACCCTGACGTAAGAGGGGAAAAACGTATATTCTGGAAGTATATGTCACCTTCATTTATAAAGACTATTAATTTTGAGCAATCAAGTGTAACGATCAAATTATATACAGAAGATGAAATCAAAGATACAGATGAAAGTATTGATCTGTTTTGTAACAAATTGGACCAAGTTGTAGATACTCATTTATTTTTAAGGAAGTTAGATAATAATTATCTGACAAAAGAAGATGCATTGAAAATTGTTCATTGCAGATGCAAAGAAATATCTATGGAAATTGAAAGTGTTAGTGAGCATCATGATTTACGTGATACTATATCAAGAAAGATTGTTAGAGCGTTATATGATTTATGTTATTCGGTATTAGTTTTAAATGCTGTAAAGCTTGGCTATACAGATATAAATCAAAAATTAGCATGGGAAGTTTCTCAGTTTAAATCTGAAACTAAGTATTTATACAATTTCTTGAGAGGATTAAAATATATTGGTATTCGAATACCTGAAGAAGGTCAATCGGAAAGATTGATGCTTAAATATTATAATTATCTATGGGAAATAAGAAAATTTTTGAAAATGAATTTTGGAATTGAAGTGTTGGATAATTTGTCAAAGTTTCCATTGGACATGGATACATTAGACGAAGAATATTATGAATTAGTTGCATCTAATATCGCAAGTGCTGATTTGACTCCCAAAATTGTAAGAGTTTCAAGATATTATATTCAAAAAACAGTTCCATTTTTTGTTAATGGAGAAAGATATTTTGAGATTACGCTTCAACTTGCAGGATTATATGCAACAAAATACAATAGGATAACCGTTTACAGTAAACAGTATATTTCAACAAGGTATTCAATCCAAATAGCTTATACGGAGGCAGAATTGGAGCTTTGGGGAATAAAAAATAAAATAAAGATATTAAATAATTGGAAAGTTGCAATTGATCCTGTTTGCTTAAATAAGTTGGCTAAAATGTTAATGCTACATACGAAGATTAATCGTAATTATGGAGAATATGATGCATTGATGAAATTTTTGACTGATACAGAGATGGATTTATTGCAAATTGTCAATTTAAGCGACGAAAGATTCAAACAGGTTTATGATCATATATATGGCTCAACGAAGACACATGATTTTGGAGAGGTTATTTTAAAGATACGAAATAATTATGCAAAGCCTTCAAACAAAGTGGGCAGGTATACTATTAGATATGTGCTGCTGAATCTGAGAGAAGAAATATTGGAGGCTCTATTGCCAAATCAATATAATAGCAGATCTTTGGATGAACTTTATATTACAAGCAAATGTTATCCATTTGAGCAAAAGCCGTTTATATCAAATTTAGCAGGGAAAAGAACAAGCAAAGGTGATATAAAAGATATTATCGAAATTGTGGATGACAGACGTAAAGTTGAAAGAGTACTACCATATTTAAAAATTGAGAAGTTGATTAGTGAAACCGGTGAATTATTTTTTGATAAAAAAATAATTGCAAGCGACGAAGCAATAAAGAAATATAATAGTGGATTAGATTTGTGGGAACGAAACAATGGATTTATGATAAACGAAAAGGAAGGTGTAGTATCCATTGATTCCTATGAAAGTACAACGTTTTTTATACTGAAAAGGTTATTGGATTTATCACATATTCCTAATAGAAAGCAGCAAAAGAGTAATGAGAAATATCTGAGGGAGTGCGGGATAGAGTTTGAAGATGAGCTAAAAAGGATTGCAATGAAATATCTTTTTGTATCGTCTCAAGTAATGTTGATATATGGCGCTGCCGGCACAGGTAAGACAACACTAATAAAATATATTTCTCAAATGATGAAGAAATCAAAAAAATTGTTTTTGACAAAAACACATACTGCCTTGCAAAATCTACAGAGGAGAGTGTGTGACGTGGGAGATAATGTACAGTTTTCCAGCATAGACAGTGTGACCAAAAGTAATGAGTCTGTGGATTTTGATATTGTATTTGTTGACGAATGTAGTACAATTGACAATCGAACAATGAAAGCACTTCTTGAAAAAATAGGTGAGGGTACTACACTTGTTTTATCTGGAGATATATATCAGATTGAATCGATTGATTTTGGAAATTGGTTTTATTATGCAAAGGATATTATTAGTACAAAGGGATCTAATATTGAACTTTTACATACTTGGAGAACGGATAAGGAAGAATTAAATAGTTTATGGGACGAGGTTCGCGAAAAAAGACCTATTATTACTGAGAAATTGTCAATGGATGGACCGTTTTCCGAAGATTTGGGCAAGGGTATATTTGATTTAGAAGATGATGAGGTTGTATTGTGCTTGAATTATGATGGGAAGTTTGGTTTAAATAATATGAATCAATACTTCCAAAATGCAAATACAAAAAGCGAAGAATTTTCATGGGCTGAATGGATTTTTAAAATTGGAGATAGAATTATTTTCCTAGATACTAGACGTTCATCATTGTTGTATAATAATTTAAAAGGAACAATAGTGAATATAGTAAAATCTGTCTCATCAATTGTATTTACAATAGATATCAAAACCTATTTGACGGAAGAACAATGTAAGCATGAATCTTTTGAGTATGTTGAAAATACTGATGATGGAACAAGGATAAAGTTAGAGGTCATTGCTTGGGATGATGAATTATCAGAGGAAGATAGAATAAAAACGGTGATACCATTTCAGATTGCTTATGCAATTTCGATTCATAAGGCACAGGGGTTGGAATATAAGTCAGTTAAGGTTGTAATTCCATCAAGTAATGCGGAAAGAATTACACATTCTATATTTTACACAGCCATAACACGTGCAAAAGAAAAACTAAAGATTTTTTGGAGTGCTGAAACCATGAATGCTATTGTGAAGAGTTTTACGGAGCAAGAGGTAGAACACAGAACTCTTCAGTTGATTAAGGACAGAATGAATCTTCAGGACGAATGGGAGAATTAGATTTTTTTATGAATGATAGGATGAAAGTATTGCAGATTATTTATCAACATCAGATTTCTGTGGAAGGGAATAGTTTTTGCCCACTTAATCAGCAGGAAATAGCAGATATAGTACTGTGCAGTAAGCTTAAAGCAAATCAGATGATCAGAGAATTAATTGATGCTGGGTATGTTGAGATGATAAGAAGTAGAGGTAGATATATTGTGACGGAAAAGGGAAACATAGTATTGGAAATTTAAGATGGAGGTTTTTATATATGATAAGTATGTCAGAGTATTTAGAGAATATTTATGTTGATTTTGCAAGTGATATTAACGAACAAACTAAACTGTGTCAACTTAAAGGATTAAATTTTGCGGCGGGATGTCTTCCAAATTATAATAACCTTCAAATACAAAGGCTGTACTTGCTTAGGTATTCCTTTGCATATGGATTTGAGTATTCGGGAATATATTCGGAGGTTTTGGCCAGATTACATAATCCACAAAAAGTATGCGTTGCGTCAATAGGATGTGGAAATTTTTTGGATTATTGGTCATTAGTTCAATCAATTGAGAAAAAGAATTTGGAATGTGAAGTTAGATATGTTGGTATTGATGAAATAGATTGGAACTATAAATTTGATAAAAGAGATGGCGATGAACTGTATTTTAAGAAAGGTAATGCCATTAACTTTTTTGAAGAAAATAAAGAATTTATTTCTGATATATACTTTTTTCCGAAATCAATAAGTGAGTTCGATGCTAAAGAAATGAATATTATGGTTAATAATCTTCAGAATAAACCTATACTAAGAGATAAGTTGATATTTTGTTTTTCCATCCGGGCCAATGAGGGAAGTAGAGAAAGAGATATGGAAAAAACAGAGCAAATAATTGGAGCACTGAAAAGAAATGGATTTCATTTAAACAACCCAACTTACGGATATACTTTTTATAGAGAAAATAAAGGCATAATTGCTTATGATAACAGTTATGTATATCCTCAAGAGGCATATGATTATATTGTGTCACTGAATGAAAAATGTGGGAGTTATATTAAAAACGGAGCAAATTGTGGGGAAGATTGTATTCAATATTTGAATAGAAAACCTACAACTAAAACAGGCAATATTTATTATAGAATAATTGAATTGGAAAGGAATTAGCACAATGATATTAAGTGTAAGCCGCAGAACGGACATTCCTAATTATTATTCGGAGTGGTTTTTCAATAGGGTAAAAGAAGGCTTTGTGTATGTCAGAAATCCTATGAATGCGCATCAGGTAAGTAAGATAGATATAACACCAGAGGTGGTTGATTGCATTGTCTTTTGGACAAAGAATCCAGAGTCAATGTTGAATAGATTAGATGAACTTTCTTCCTATGACTACTATTTTCAGTTTACATTGACTGGATATGGAAAAGATATGGAGTGTAATGTTCCTCATAAAAAAGATAGAATGATTCCAGTGTTTCAGGAGTTATCTCAAAAAATAGGAATGAAAAAGGTAATATGGAGATATGATCCTATCATTTTTACAAGGAAATATACGCCGGAATACCATTTAAAAGCGTTTGAACAAATTGCAACAGCACTTAAAGGGTATACAGAGAAGTGTGTTATAAGTTTTGTTGATGTATATGCAAAAAACAAAAAAAATATGGAATTGCTTGATTCATATGAGGTTGATAAAAATGAGTTGTTAAAATTTGCAAAGAAAATAGCCAATATTGCAAATAGAAACGGAATGGCTATAGGGAGCTGTGCTGAGAGTGTAGATTTGAATGAGTGTGGCATTGAACATAATTGTTGTATTGATAAAACTCTTATTGAAGATATAATTGGATGCAGACTCAAAGTTGAAAAAGATAAAAATCAACGCGAGGAGTGTGGCTGCGTGGAAAGCGTAGAGATAGGGACATATAATACATGTAAAAATGGATGCAAATACTGTTACGCAAATTATAGCCAAGAAAGTGTTGTAAAGAATTGCAGCAAGTACGATCCAGAGTCACCAATATTGTGTGGTATACTCGATAAAAATGATAAAATAACTGAGCGAAAAGTAAAATCTTTGAAAGAACAGCAATTAAGCATTTTTGATCTTTAGAAAGAAGGTTATGGATTGAATTTAGGAATAGAAACCGAGACATTAGAATTTAAGAAATCAACAGGTGAGTTAAAAGAGGCAATGAACTCTATTTCTGCCATACTGAATAAGCATCAGCATGGTGAACTATATTTTGGCGTTAAACCTGATGGTACAGTTATAGGACAGGTTGTAACAGAGGATTCTTTGCGTGAAGTCAGTCAGAAAATAAAGAATTCAATTGAACCGAAAATATATCCTGAAGTTAAAAAGGTTGTAATGGATGGGAGAGATTGTATTTATGTAAAATTTGAAGGAAGTCAGAATCCATATTTTGCATTTGGCGTAGCCAGAATTCGAGTGGCAGATGAAGATTTAGTTTTGTCACCACAAGAATTAGCAGACTATATTCGAAAAGGTGACAAAGAGGAAAATCGTTGGGAAAATTTGGTTTCCAATAAAGTTGTTGATGATGTTGATGAAGTACTTTTGAAAAAATATACGAATCAGGCACATGATGTTGGCAGGATTGCAATCGAATATACAGATAAGAGAACCGTCTTGAACCAACTGGAATTATCAGAAGGTGATAATTTGATTAATGCAGGAAAGGTTTTATTTGCAGATGATTTGATTCAAGATATTCAGATGGCCATTTTTGCAACAAATGAAAGGTTAACTTTTAATGATATTCAAAGACATCACGGGCCGGTACTTAAGCTGGTAGATATTGCTGAGAATTACATTAAAAGTAATATTCACTGGAGAGTGGAATTTACCGGGGCATTGCAGCGTACGGAAATACCAGAAATTCCAGTTGATGCCATAAGGGAAGCATTATTAAATTCATTTTGTCATAAAGATTATGCAACTGGACAAAGTAATGAGGTTGCAATTTATAAAGACAGAATAGAAATTTATAATCCGGGTGCTTTTCCAGAAGGATTTGAACCACAGGATTTTATTGACAGACCAGAAAGACCAATTCGTAGAAATCCAAAGATTGCAAGAATTTTACATTACTCTAAGGATATTGAAAGTTTTGGCACTGGTTTAAAGCGTATAGCTGACGCATGTGAAAAAGCAGGGGTTAGATATGAATTTAAAAAATTAAAGTCAGGTTTTGTGGTTTGCTTTTATCGGTCAGAAAAAAGTGAGGATAACGGTACGGATAAAGTACGGATAAGTATGGATAAATTGAATTTGTCACAGAAAAATATTGTTGAATATATGTTGGAAAATGGAAAAATAACCAACAAAGAGGTTCAGCAGTTGCTGGGAGTGAAGGATTCTCGGGCTTTAAAAGTACTGAAAGAGCTTGTAGAAATGGGGGTTATTGTGAAACAAGGAAAATTGAAGGGAAGCTATTATGTATTAAAATTTAATGATGGTAAGAACATTTAAAATAAACCTACAAGTAACACTTCATTCAAGAATCCCAGCATCTAAGCCAATCTCGGTTCCGTATGCAAGTTTCAAAGAGATAGGATTTCAACAATCCAGTGTGTCTTACGACGCTTCAGAAAAGTATATTACACCTCAGGACTTTTTGGCCTGGGGTGTTTTTTTGTAAGAATTGTGGTACAATAAATAAAGTTGATTTTAGCGTGGTGTGTGTCTATGTTTCCGAAGCTAGTTCAGGTAGTACCTATGAGAGACTACACAGTATATGTATATTTTGAAGATGGAAAAATCGTATGTTATGATATGAAAAATATGTTGGATAAAGAAATTTTTAAACCATTGAAGGATATTTCGGTATTTACTGATACATGTACAGTTATGAATGATACATTAGCATGGGATATAGGTGGAAATAGAGATGTTTGTAAGTGTATTGATATTGATCCGGATACATTATATGAACTTCCCTATTGTAAAGAGAAAATAGCTTAGTGATAAATCT
>ENA-OPDH01002723-OPDH01002723.1-human-gut-metagenome-genome-assembly--contig:-NODE-2723-length-11124-cov-2.751649_pt1 | contig 11124 bp, 8 predicted proteins | sample MGYA00241260_ERZ501500 | MGnify/ENA primary metagenome ERZ501500 (study PRJEB25962, sample SAMEA2042519) | human gut metagenome | biome: human gut; feature: human-associated habitat; material: faeces...
AAGCATCCACACCAGTTACTTCTTTCGCTCCTGCATATCCTGCATTTAAGGCGAAAGAACCGGTATGGGTAAAACAGTCCAGAACTCTGGCATTCCTGCAAAGCTTCTGGATTGCCAGACGATTGTATTTCTGATCCAGGAAAAATCCTGTCTTCTGACCGTCTTTTACATCCACCTGATATTTTACACCATTTTCCACAATTTCAACCAAAGTAGGGAACTCTTCACCAATAAAGCCCTTATATGGCTCCATTCCCTCCTGCTTACGTACTTTCACATCACTTCTCTCGTAAACGCCGCAGATCCGGATACCATCCTCTGCCAGAACTTTCTTCAGAAGTTCCACCAGCATCTCTTTATAACGGTCGATTCCAAGTGCAAGGGACTGTACCACCAGCACATCAGAAAACTTATCCACAATAAAACCCGGCAGAAAATCTGCCTCTCCGAAGATCACGCGACAGCTTGAAGTATCCGTTACTTTCTTACGATACTCCCATGCATCCCGCACTCTTTTCTCAAAAAATTCCTCATCGATCACAGTATTCTCATCTCTTGAAAGAAGACGTACCACAATCCTGGAATTCGTATTGATGAATCCTCTTCCCAGAGGATATCCGTCAAAATCATGAACCAGTACAATATCTCCATTTACAAAGCTTCCCATAATAGAAGCTACTTCATTATCAAAAATCCACATTCCGCCGGATTTCAAAAGACGTCCTTCTCCCTTTTTCAGGGTTACTACTGCCAGACTCATAGCACTACTCCTTTGCTTTTGCGATTTAGGTAACATTGTAGCACACAATTTCTCAATTTGCCAGTGTTTCCAGGGGTTCTGAGAAAAAGTCATAAAAATTTCACTAATCTTAAAATTTTATAAACTGCCAGCCATTCATCTTCTTTTTTTAACAGACATCTCAGTCTCATTAACAACACAAAAAAACTCCGGACTGCCTGAACTCGCTTCCTATCGTCAGATTCTAAATCCGACTTTCAATGGCGGTACACGGTTCAGACATTCCAGAGCTTTCACTTATCTTATATTCTGACTTTTCCAGATGGTTATTTTCTTCTTATTTCGCATTCGCTGCAGTTACATATACATGAATCAGATTTGCCTTAATAAGGGCTGGACGAACTGCATTGTAAATAATCACAACCAGGATTGTAGATACAATTGCATTTACAAATGTAGCACCGGCGCTTAATTTTGCAAGGATGCTCGCTACTTCCTGGGGCTGACCAAGAATGTACTGTTTGTAGAAATAGCCAACGATGGGATCTGCGATCACATTAAAAGCAAGACCTGCAATGGAAGCGATCAGACTCCATTTGAATACGTATTTCTTGTCGTTCGTCTCATTGATCTTTGCAATCTTGTGGGCTACAAGACCTGTTATAAGACCGATGCAAAGCTTCAGGACAAAAGTCTTGGGTGCTCCTGTAATGTAAACCGGATCCATAAGGTCTGCAATAGTCATTCCAATAGAACCAGCAAGACCGCCGTACCAACCGCCAAGAAGCAGAGCTCCAAGCACGCAGAAGGTATTTCCGATGTGAAGAGAAGTAGCATCTCCACCCGGTACCGGAATCTTAATCTGCAAAAATGTAAAAGATACATAGCAAAGTGCTGCAAGAAGTGCAGTCTCTGCAAGTTTCATAATGGTAGAATTCTGTTTGTTCATAGGTTTCTCTCTCTTTCCCGGAAACCTGGTACATATTGAAAAAACATTCTGCAAGATGTGCCTCACAAATTGCAAGAATGATTTCTCAAACAAGCTCCAATGTTTCCTGTTTAATCACTGCTTTTTATACTGCAGTATCTAATTAGCACTTATCATAGCGAGATACTGGTATGTCTTCAATAGACAGTTTTGATTATTTTTAAGAGGTCAGTTGTTTTCTGCAAAAAAAGGTACAGTCCCCAATATCCCACTGGATATCAGTTTCTGTACCTTTTCCACCAGCAGACATGTCATCTCCTGGAGCATCAACACATACTATTCAACAGTATTCTTCCGAATTCAGGTCTGTTATTCTTCGTAGGACTCTTCATCAATAGTCTCGTCATAAGACTCATCGCCTACTTCATCTGTAGCACTTTCATCTGTTGTCACATTTTCAGAGCCGTCAGCTGAATCACTGGATTCTGAACTCTCACCATAAAGTTTCTCAAAGAACTTCATAGTATCTTTATACAGGGTATCTTTATCATCAGAAGATACTGCATCGCCAAGAACATCAATATCCTCAGAAGACTCACCATCATCGATCACATCAATGCCGAAAAGTTTCTTCATCTCTTTATCCAGCATATTCAGTTCTGGTGTAATGTATTTCTCAGTTCCATCCTCCTGATAGGAAACAGCACCATTTCCAAGGATACCAAGGTATTTCTGAAGAACTTTGATGGAAAGCTTGTTGGCTGTGTCAGAATCAAGTGTTACAGTAACTGCAGCATCATCTCCCATTACTTCGTAAAGAGCATCCTCATCACCGCTGTACTCTCCCTGACAGAAGGTCTTCGCTTTTTCAAATTTCGCTTTCGCATCATCGCCAAGGAAATCTGTATTCAGCTGGGATATATCTGTGATCTCTTCGGAAGAATCACTGCCATCACCAGTATCTGTTCCGCCAACTTCACTGATGTCACCATCAGCTGACTCATCTGTACTTCCATCTGTGTTCTCGCCGGAATCATCAGAAGCCGGAAATTCTTCCCAGGATTCTTCACCGGATTCGTCTGCAGCTCCAGTCTCCTCAGCAAGTCCCGGATCCTCTGTAGAACTCTCGATAACATTGTCACCAAGAGCACTCTGGTCTACATTATCCACAATACTGTCCTCATCATCTGATGAATCACTGCTCTCCTCTGCCTTTCCTGTTACATTGTCATTTACACGCTCCAGAGTTTCCTGCATCTCAGAGTAATCATAGTCCTGCTGGGAAATCTGCTGAAGCAGGTTTACGATGGTATTAATCTCATCATCTGTAAGAGTTACATTGTTATTATTGGAGATATTTACGACAATATTGTAGATATCATCTGCATTCTGAACATTGTCTGCAATAACCTGCATTTTCGCCTGGTTGATAACAGTGGTAGCGTCATTCTGTCCTACAGAATCAGCAAGATTACCTGTAACTACCATCTCCTCAGTAGCAAGCTCCTTCTTGGTCTCGTCAAGCTTCTGTCCACTGGCAGTCTCATATGCCATCTGGATACCGGTCAGTGCTCCTGTACCGGATACTTCAAACGGGCAGGCAGCAACAACCTCACAGTTGGTAACACCAGATGTGGAAAGGGAACTTGCAATCATATTGCAGGTAACCCAGTTCAAATTGGCGGTACGAACCTTGATGCCACCGGATGTGGTAGGCTTCACATAAGCGCAGCTCACTGTTCTTGTACCAATCTGCTCCAGCGGAACATAGGAACTTAAGTGATCCCTCTCATCCTGATTGGTAACGTAGATAATCTGTACCTGGCTGGAATCCACCTTAAAATATTTCAGCATGGTGTTCTTCTGCTCATCTGAAAGATCTGCGCCAAGTGTAACAACCTTCATAGCATCTGCCATAGCCGGTACCGTGGGAACCAAGCTTCCCATGACCATTGATGCGCTGCAGAGCAGCGTAGCTAATAATTTGCCTTTCTTCATAACTTTTCCTCCAACTTTCTGTCTGGGTTATAATCTGATCTTTAATGAAAGCCTCATACTCTGTAACGGCTTCCATGCACTGCACTTCTGTCTTTGCAGTTGTTTCATTTAGTACACTTATTATAACATACTTCTTATAGTTTTTGTAATTTTAATTGTTAATTCTCTCTTTGAACCTGAAAATATGTTTTGGTAAAAAAATTATTATATCAGCAGCTTTTCCAGAGCCTGTTACCGTGCAGGCTGGAAACAGTAATCCAGAACCTCCTGCACGGTCTTAACTGGTGTAATCTCAAGCTTCTCTTTTACCTCATCGGCCACATCATCAAGATCATCCATATTCTCATATGGAATAAACACATGCTTTACGCCAGCTCTTTGGGCAGCCATCAGCTTCTCCGGCAATCCGCCAATAGGCATAACACCGCCGCGAAGGGAAACTTCTCCTGTCATTGCTATTTCTGCTGGTGCAGGCTTTCCTGTCACCAGAGAGGATAATGCAGTTACCAGCGTGATGCCTGCTGATGGGCCATCCTTGGGAACTGCTCCTGCCGGCACATGGATGTGAAGATCATTTTCCTTGAATTTATCTGCAAATTCCGGATAGAGGGACTTCACAAGAGTAATGGCAATCTGGGCAGACTCTTTCATCACATCTCCAAGCTGTCCGGTAATGATCACCTTTCCATCGCCTTTTGTAAAAGAAGTTTCGATAAAAAGGATTTCTCCACCAGCACTGGTCCAGGCAAGACCGGTTACAACTCCAGGCACTGGGTTTTCCAGAATCTTCTCATGATGAATTCCATGTCCCAAAAATTCTGCTACACGCTTCTCACTTACCGTAATGCTCTTCTGCTCACCCTTTACCAGCTTCACAGCTGCATATCTGCATAACACATCCATCTGCTTCTTCAGTCCGCGGACACCAGCCTCCGCTGTATACTCTTCAATAATGCGGCGGATTGCCTCATCTGTCACCTTCAGATTCTGGGCTTTGATTCCCATGCTCTTCATTGCTTTCGGCAAAAGATGACGTCTCGCGATCTGAAACTTCTCTACTGCAGTATATCCAGGAAACTGGATTACTTCCATACGATTGAGCAATGGCTCAGGAATGGTATCGGTGGAATTGGCTGTACACACAAAAAGCACATTGGAAAGATCATAAGGAACATTCATATAATGGTCTGTAAAGCTTCCGTTCTGCTCCGGATCCAGCACTTCCAGAAGAGCACTTGCCGGATCACCGCCGTAATCTTTGGCGAGCTTGTCCACCTCATCCAGTACCATAACCGGATTTGCAGCTCCGCTTCTCTTCATTCCTTCCATAATCCTGCCTGGCATAGCACCTATGTAGGTTCTTCTGTGTCCTCGAATTTCCGCTTCATCACGGATTCCACCAAGACTGATACGCACGTATTTACGGTGAAGCGCACGGGCAATACTCTGTCCGATACTGGTTTTTCCAGTTCCAGGCGCACCTACAAACAATAAAATGGAACCAGACTGTTTCTTATTAAGAGCCATAACAGCAAGCTGCTGGATAATTCGCTCTTTTACTTTTTTCAACCCATAATGGTCTTCATTCAGGATTTCTTCTGCCTCGTTCAAATCAATTTCAGCAGGTTCCTCTGTCTTCCAGGAAAGACTTGTAGCAAAGTCCAGATAATCATACAGCATACCATACTCATGGCTGTCTTTTCCTTCCTGCTTCATGCGGTTCAGCACCTTTTCAGCTTCTTTGCGTGCTTCCTCATTCATGCCGGATTCCTGGATTTTCTTCTGGAAACGGCGCACATCAGAAATATTCTCCGGATGCATTTCGTCCAGCTGCTGCTGAAGAAATTCGATCTGCTTCCGGATAGCGGACTCCCGGTAAACTTTCTCATTGGAGTTCTTCTGCGCAGTCTCAGCTTCCTCACTGACACGGAAAATCTCCATCAGCTCATAGACAGCCTCTTCCATCAGATGCATGCGTTCTTTCCTGGAATCCACCTCGATCATATGGTATTTTTCTTCCCAGGAAAGGCTCATGTAACCAGCCAGGGCACTGACGGCTTCCGGATAGCTTTTCCAATGGTAGATCATGCTGCGTACCCAGACGCCCCACTGAAAGCCTTTTGCAAAATCCATCAGTTCTTTCTTGATCTTATCAAATTTCTCCTTTTCTTCTTCCGGGGAGATATCCTGGATATCCGGAAGATCTACCGCTTCTGCCTGAACCATGCCGTCAGTATATTCTACATGAGTCACCTGCACTCTTCTTCTGGTAGTAATCTTGACGCTGCCTTCCTCGTCTATATTCTCAATGATTCCCATCACGCCCACTGGAAAAATATTTTCCATGGAAATTTCCTCTGGGGCTATTTCTTTCTTCTGTAAAACGAAGAGAATTTCTTCTCCGATATTCTGTTCTTTAATTCTGCCTTCCGGAAACATATCTTTTTTAAAGAAAAATGTAACTTCCGGTAAAAGAAGAAGTTCATAAACTGGTATTGTAATCATACATGTTTCCTCCTTGTATTGTTAGCACTCTTTTAATATGAGTGCCAGATTTATTCTATAGAAAATGGCGAACTCATATGAATTCGCCATCTGAATCTATGATAGTTCATTATAGCACTAAATTAAAATTTTGCAATAAGAATCGAACATTCTTTCTGGAACATGGTAGTTTTTTGAAACATTTATTTCGAAACGGGAGCTAATTTTGCATTCTGATCTGTTCCCCTTTTATGGGCGCATAGGTATAAAGCTTCTCACCTTCCAGGTCCGCCTTGTGCATATCCACAGCACTGATCTGGTGGTTGTCGTAAGTATTATAATAGTAAATTCCCTTATCCGTATTACAGCAGGAAGTATATAGCGTAATCTCATACTTGTCTTCTCCCAGCTTGCAGCAGCCCCTCTGCTGGTCTACGCTGCCAAGAATGTGGAAAAACTGGCTTACACTTTCTTCTTCTGAATCCCCGGACAGAGAGTTCATTTTTACAAAGGCCACCCGCACAAATCTTGACTGGGAGGAGAGATCTCCCGGCAGTCCCATGCCACCCATTCCCCGGCTGTACTGATTCAGTTCCAGATTTTCTGAAAAAGTGTTACTGCGGTTTTCCACAGCCAGCTGCATATAATTGTTCAGATTAAACATCTGATAGTTAAAGGGCGGATTGTTTGTGAGGACACCTACTGGATTATCATATATTTTCATTCCCTCTTCCAACGACTCCAGGGTAATACATTCCTCTTTGTCCGCAATAATCCAGTGCAGCTGCGCAACTGGCAGATCAGGAAGAAATGGGGTGTCAATCAGGTTCATATTCTTAAGAAGCTGGCGTGCTTCTTTCACTGTAGCACATTTTCCCAGAATCCATGGGATCAGTTCGAACTGAGTGATATTGTCTTTCCTCTCTACAGGCTTCTTGTAGCTGGCATTTCCAACGAAATTAAGGCCGGCGATTCCAAGACCTTTCTCATTGACCGCATCATAATACAGAGGATAGTTCTCCATAACACATGCCATTCCGATCATGGCATAATGATTTTTCAGCTGACCGCCTTCTCTTAAGTCAAATACATAATTTCTAGGCGTGATCACTACCTGGTCTCCATAGGAAATCTCATAATCCAGAGTTCTTCCAAAATAGAAATCCTTTGTTTTATAGGTTGCTGCTGTACACATATTCTGTTCCTCCATTCATCAGAGACTGTTTAAAAGTCAGTTCTGTATTACTGTTCACTGGTAACGTTCTGTAATCTGCATATTCCAAAAAGTTCCCAAGGCGTTGTATTTTCCAGTCTGTCATGTTATTATTTATAAAAATTGTGCATGAACGGTTCATCATTAGTGTTATATATTGTAGCACAAACTGTGAAAATTTAAACTCTTTTTTCCCGATTTCACACTTTTTTAAGAAAGGAACTTACCATGAATAAATCTATTGCAGTCGCAGGTACCGGATATGTAGGGCTTTCTATTTCTGTACTGCTGGCTCAGCATAATCATGTTGTTGCAGTTGACATAATTCCGGAGAAGATTGCTTTGATAAACCAGAAGAAATCTCCAATCCAAGATGAATATATCGAAAAATACCTGTCGGAAAAGGAACTGGATCTTACGGCCACCTCAGACGGAGAATCCGCCTACGCAGAGGCTGATTTTGTGGTAGTGGCCACCCCCACCAACTATGACAGCAGGAAAAATCATTTCGACACTTCCGCTGTTGAAGCTGTACTAAGCCTGGTCACAAGGGTGAATCCTGCTGCCACAATTGTGATCAAATCTACGATTCCTGTAGGCTACACAGAATCTATCCGAAAGAAGCTTCACAATAACAATATTATTTTCAGCCCGGAATTTCTCAGAGAGTCCAAGGCCCTGTACGACAATCTTTACCCAAGCAGGATCATTGTCTCCTGTGATGAGCACACCAGAGAGGCAGCTCACACTTTTGCAGCACTTCTTCAGGAGGGTGCTCTCAAAGAAAATATCGACACCTTGTTCATGGGATATACGGAAGCAGAAGCTGTAAAACTTTTTGCCAACACCTATCTGGCACTTCGTGTTTCCTATTTTAATGAGCTGGATACTTACGCGGAAATGAAGGGGCTGAACACCCGCGATATTATCAATGGAGTCTGTCTGGATCCCCGGATCGGAACTCATTACAATAATCCTTCCTTTGGCTACGGCGGCTACTGCCTGCCTAAGGACACCAAACAGCTTCTTGCCAATTACAACGACGTTCCTCAGAATATGATGTCCGCAATCGTGGAAAGCAACCGTACCCGAAAGGATTTTATTGCTGATCAGGTACTGCAAAAAGCCGGCTATTACAACTACAATGAGGACAACCTTTATCAGTCAAGCCTGGAAAAAGAAGTGGTTATCGGCGTCTACCGCCTCACTATGAAGAGTAATTCCGATAATTTCCGGCAAAGCAGCATTCAGGGTGTTATGAAACGGATCAAGGCAAAAGGCGCCACTGTCATCATCTATGAGCCCAATTTGGAAAACGGTTCCACATTTTTTGGCAGCAAGGTTGTAAATAATCTGGAAGAGTTTAAAGAAAAAAGCCTGTGTATTCTGGCGAACCGTTATGACAAGGTCCTGGACGATGTGAAGAAAAAGGTTTATACAAGGGATCTGTTTTCCAGGGATTAAGAAACGAAAGCGTGTCTAAAAAAGGCTTTCCGCAAGATTTACATCACAATTTGTGGGAGATTTTGCCCGGATGAGGGCGCCGCAGCGGGCTGCGTAGGTCGAATTCGAGCAAAATATACCGCAATCTGCACCATACAAAAACAGGCAGGAAACATAGCGATCAAGAGAGCAATAGCTCCGTTTAATCACTGTGTTTCCTGCCTGTTGTCTATGAAATCCGTTTTTTATTCACCATACTGGCAATTGCTCTCTTTCAATTGCCGGATGACTTTATCCTGAAATAGTGATTATAAGCATCCAGCACATCCTTACGTCCTCTCACGCGAATGGGAACCCGTTCTCCATTTCGGAGTAAAAACTCCTCTTCTACATCTGTAATGTGATCCATATTTACCAGAAAGCTTTGGTGGCAACGCAAAAAACGGGGATCCTCTATCTTTTTCTCAAGATTCCCAAGTTTTTCCGCAGTTTCAAGCACCGAACCATCCAGCATATGTAAGGTTACTGTATGGCGGTCACTTTCCAGGTATAAAATTTCATCCACGAAAGGATAACGATACTGTCTTCTGCATTTCACGGAAATCCGCCTGCGAAGCTCAGACTTCAGCAGTCTGTTTAAAATTGCTGTGGTCTGCTTCTCTTCTGCAGGTTTCAGAAGATAGCCGGATGCTTCTACCTCATAACTTTCAAGCGCAAAATCAGGTGAAGCAGTCAGAAATACAATAGGCGCTTTTACTCCCAGGTCACGCAGCTTCCGTGCCGTGTCCATTCCATTCAGATCGCCCATATAAATATCAAGAAAAATCAGATCTGGCCATATATAGCCCTCTTCAATGTCTGCAAGGAGGCTTTCTCCAGATTCATATTCCTGGATCTGCGCCTCCCTGCCATTTGTCTGAAAGTACACCATCAACTGACGCTTCAGCACAAAACGCTCAACTTCCACGTCGTCACATATGGCAATTCTGTTTACCAAAGCTCTCCCAAAGCCTCCTTGTACTTGACTAGTTTATTATAACACAACGTTCCCTCTCGGGGAGAAATCTGCATAATCGTCACGTTTCAGAGCATAATCCTCAATTACCTGCACTCCCCACTTTGTGGGATCTTTCAAGGCTTGCAAAGATCCTTCACAACCTCTCCGGCAATGATCAGTCCTGCAACAGACGGCACAAATGCTACGCTTCCCGGAATATCACGACGCTCTGTACATTTGTGCTTGGCACCTGGCGGGCAGATACAGTGGGTTCTGCAGCTGATGGACATATCCTCTATCGGTCTTGTAGGGATTTCCTCGGAATAAACCACTTTCAGCTTACGGACGCCACGTTTCTTCAGTTCGCGGCGCATAACCTTGGCAAGAGGGCAGACCTTAGTCTTATAAATGTCCGCAACTTTAAACTGGCTTGCATCCAGTTTGTTTCCGGCACCCATAGAACTGATGATCGGAACCCCTTTCTCCTTCGCCTTCATGACAAGGGAGATTTTTGCAGTAACGGTATCTACTGCATCTACAATATAATCATATTCTTCAAATGGAAAATCGTCTGCATTCTCCGGCAGAAAAAAACACTTATGTGTCTCCACCTTCACGTCCGGATTGATTTCCAGCATACGCTCTTTCATAACATCCGTCTTGTATTTTCCCACTGTTTTTCGCGTTGCTATGATCTGGCGGTTCAGATTCGTAAGGCATACCTTGTCGTCATCGATCAGGTCAAAAGCACCTACCCCGCTTCTCACCAACGCCTCACACACATATCCGCCAACACCGCCGATTCCAAATACTGCCACTCTGGCACCGGCAAGCTTCTTCATCCCCTCTTCTCCAAGAAGAAGCTGGGTTCTTGAAAACTGATTTAACATAAATTTTTCTCTCCTCAATGAAAGACAGGCAACAGACTTTCAAACAGACATTTCTCTTTCAATAAGAAAACTGCGGTCTGTTCTATCTTCACATAAAAAGCCTGGGAAGCTTATCCACCCAGACTTTTGTCCACATTACCTTTCGGAAATATTTTATAATGACTGTGTTTTTCTGTCAATTATTTTTTCGCCTACACATAAATAAATTACAGCGTTCCTGTTCACTCCGTTCGCAGTATCATTACAGCCATTTTTTCAAAACATCACTCAGCTTATTCATATCCAGCGGCTTTGCGATATGTCCGTTCATACCTGTATTTTTTGCCAGCTGTACATCTTCTGCAAAAGCATTGGCAGTCATGGCAACAATAGGCAGTTTTCCCTTTTCACCCGGAAGGCTCCTGATTGCTGCAGTTGCCTCATAACCATTCA
>ENA-OPDH01002727-OPDH01002727.1-human-gut-metagenome-genome-assembly--contig:-NODE-2727-length-11110-cov-3.043872_pt1 | contig 11110 bp, 8 predicted proteins | sample MGYA00241260_ERZ501500 | MGnify/ENA primary metagenome ERZ501500 (study PRJEB25962, sample SAMEA2042519) | human gut metagenome | biome: human gut; feature: human-associated habitat; material: faeces...
GTGTCTTCAAAAGCTTTTTTGTAGTTGGAAAATCCGATGAATTTCGCATCTGTTACCGTTGTGAATTTACAGAATGAAAGCCAGATTCCCATGATAAAAGGAATGATAAAGCCCAAGATAAACGCACAAAATGTAGGAAGTACGAATATGGGCATATAGCGTTTTACAGCCTTTTGCATAAAAGGCGCCCCCTTTCCTTAAAAGCGGCGGGAGAATTGACCCTGCCCGCCGCATGAACATATCACGATTAATATTTGATATTTCTTATTTGGAAGCTGCTGCTTCAGTTGCCCAGCCGTCTACAAAAGCACTTACAACTTTTGCCCAGTTCGCATCTGTCTGATCTGCTGCATATGCAGTTAATGCAGAACCAACACCATTCTTCCACTCCTCAGAAGGCATTGTTGAGAAGTTCCATGCTACCGGAGTCTTTCCGTCTTCGGTCATCTGTTTGTCTTCTTTGATAAAGAGATTCTTAGATTCCTGAGCTTTCTTAAACGGAATGTTGAATCCCATATCGTCTGCCATACATTTTGTTCCTTCATCTGAAGTTACACACCAGTCCATAAAATCTAATGTAGCCTGAATATCAGCTTCGTCTGCGTCTTTATTTACGCACCAGTAATTTTCTGTACCTGTGCAGAGTCCCTGGTTTGCTTCATCGCCTACACCAAAGTAAACCGGAAGCATGGTCATGTCATCATCTGTCAGACCGCCATCGATCAGCTGTGTATATTCCCATGTACCATTCTGATAGAATACAGCTTTTTTATTCAGGAATTCATTTCTTGCATCGTCACCTGTCTTTGCAGCAAGATCCTTTGGATCGCATGTGCTGTTGTTGATGTACAGATCCCACATATCGCGATAATTGTCAAGATATGTGCCTTTGATTGCATCTGTTGTGTTAATTCCTTCATCCTGATATTCAAAGTAGATCGGAAGGTTTGCAAGGTGTGTCTTGAATCTCCAGTCAGAAGATCCGTCCATACCTGCTGAAGTAAATGCAGAAAATCCAAGTTCAGAAGTTCTATTTGTAATGTCTTCTGCTACTTTTTTCAGATCTGCAAAAGATTTGATGTCATCCGGTGTATATCCTGCTTCTTTTAATAATGTCTTATTTGTGATAATTCCGTATGTTTCAATAACATATCCGATACCCGCTACAGAATCTCCGTCTTTCAGTGCATAATCATCACTTGTGAGTTCTTTGTAAATATCAGAATCTGATAAGTCGTAGCAGTAATCTTTCCAGTTTGCAAGTCCTACAGGTCCGTTTACCTGGAATAATGTTGGTGCTCCGCTCTTTCCCATTTCACTCATCAGAGTGGTTTCATAGTTTCCGGAAGCTGCTGTAACAACCGTTACATCTACACCTGTCTCTTTTGTGTAATCCTTTGCCAGCTGCTGCCACTGCTCATCCTGCTCCGGTTTGAAGTTCAGATAATATACAGATCCTTTGCTGCTGTCCCCTTTACCGTCTGCACTCTTGCCATCGCTCTTGCTTCCACATCCTGCAAAGCATCCAAGTGTCATGATTCCTACCAGCCCCAGTGCCAGCCATCTTTTTTTGTTTTTCATAATTTCCGTTCCTCCTCGTCTGGATTTCTTTTCTATGCTTAAATAATAGCAAGAATCCAATCAAAGACTGTAACAAATCGCAAACCTCCTTTAACAAAAAATATACTTTTCGAAATGTAAAAAATTTGTTATTGATAAAATGGCACCAACAGCCTTCTCCTCCCATCATCTCTCTTTCTCATACTCCCGGACACTTTCATCGGCAGTCTCCACCATCTGCGCAGGCGTCATTTTCCCGGCGGCAAGCTGTGGCAGGCACTCCCCGATCGTCTCTTCCTGAAGGATGGAGTTCCATTTCACCTGATAGTTCGGAACGATCTGCGGATTGTTATTGTAGGCATTTACATAATCCTGAAGGAGCTGGCTGATTTCAGTGCGTCCGTTCTTGTCCATCAGCTCTTTCTTCTCTTCCAGATTAAATTTCGTGCGAAATTTCAAAAATTCAACCGCTCCTTCTTTGACCTCCTCGCTGTAAGTGGAAACCACCGCCCAGCCAAAGGTTTCCGGTGAGGCGATCAGTTTATTTCCCGGAAATGCGGAAAATCTTACCTTTTCTTTCCATTCTTCCGGCAACTGGTCGATCATCCAGTATCCGTTCGGAATCATTGCCACCTTTCCTGTGACAAAATTATTGTATGCCACATCGTAGTCCGCATGAATTGCATCTTCTGTTGTATACCGAAACAATTTCTGCAAGGTTTTTGCAATTTCAAGACCGGTATCATTGGAATAGCTTTCTGGGAGAAGCTCTTTCATAAATGCATAGCCTTCTTCCGTGTGTGCTGCCTCTGCTGTTGCAATCAGCATCGGCGCCCAGCCGGTTCCTTCAGTGTGAAGTCCAAGCGGTGTGATTCCGTTTGCCTGCAGCCGGTCACAGCAGTCCCAGAATTCTTCCCATGTCTCCGGGAATTTCTCAATCCCTGCTTCCGCAAAAAGCTCCGGATTCCAAAACATGCCAGCGCACGCAAATGCCGCCGTACTGATCGGTCCAAGATAGATATTGCCATCCTCATCCGTACAGCCTTCCATCACCGCCGGTTCGATCATATTCCTCCACTCTTCATCCTCTTCCAGATACGGACTCAGATTCTCGATCCGTCCATCCGCAACCATCATCTGATAAAAGGACGGCAGGGTGCGCACATCATAGATCACAGCCGGAAGCTCGTCTGTGACATTTAACCGTTTCAGATTTTTTCGGTATTCCTCTTCCGTCTCCATGATCCATTCCACTTGCATATGATACGTACCGGCATATTCTTCATTAAATGCATCAACGACATCCTGTTCCGTTTTCTTGCCGGAAGTCGGATCTACCGTCAGAATGATCGGAATATCAATCTCCTTTTTTTCTGTGCTCCGGCTTGTCTGCCCCGTATTTTTACCACATCCGGTCAGCACTGTCAGAACCAGTGCGATACAAAACACCGATTGCAAATATTTTCTATAAATCACGTTTCTCCTTTCCGTCATCCGGAATTTGGATTGTACACCGGGTTCCATTTTCTTCTGCCTCATAGTAAAACAGCACATCCTCTCCATATTTCAGCCGCAGTCTGGTCAGTACATTCACCACTCCATATCCGTGTTCCTTATCCTGGAAGCATTTTTTCGCCTCCAGAATCGGATGCCCGTTTAAGGCATTGATCTTTTCCATCATTTCCCGGTCAATCGGCTTCCCATTATTGAATACCACGATTTTCAGCTGGCTATCCTCCCTCGCAATCTCAATCCGGATCAGACCATTCTCATAAATTTCGCAGAATCCGTGCTTGATCGCGTTCTCGACAAGTGGCTGCAAGATCAGCTTCAGCATCCACGTACTCTTCTCTTCCACCTTACACTCAATCTCATACCGGAACAGATTTGCATTCCGGATCTGTTGAATTTCCATATAACTCTTTACATTTTCCAGTTCGTCCTCCACCGTCACGATATCACTGCCCTTGCTGAGTGACAGACGCAGATATCTGGAAAGTGCCTGAATCATCTTCATGGTCGTCTCTTCTCCGTTTATCCGCGCAAGCATGTAAATTGTATCCAGCGTATTATAAAGGAAATGTGGGTTGATCTGTGCCAGAAGCATGTTCAACTCCGTCCGTCTGAGCACCCCTTCCTGTTCTTTGATCTCTGCCAGAAGATTCTCAATATTTTTTAGCATCTTATTGTAGGAATGTCCGATCTGATCCAGTTCTGTATTGGTATTCAATTCAATCAGGCGACTGAAATCATTTCCATCAAACTGTGTCATCTCTTCACTGATCTCCCGGATTGGACTGGTGAACCGCTTGGAAAAATAGATACTGAGCACAACCGCTACCACTGCCACAAACAGATAAATCCCGATCAGCACCGTAAGTACCCTCATCGTTCCCTGCGTCATTACACTTGACGGAACGACTGTGAACACCGTCATTTCAGAGCTGCTTTCTTTGTAAATGGAGCAGACACCACCGCTCACTCTCCGGCTTTTTGCAAGAATACCACTCGTTTTCTGTGCGCTGATCTTATAGACTTCCTGTTTTACCGCATCCGAAATCTTCGTCCCTTTCGGGCACCAGGCAGCACATAAATTCCCCTTCTTATCCAGAATTCCGATCTGCACTTCATCTGTCATACTCCGATCCTTTCCAAGTATCGTTTCCAGAAAGCTGTCATTCATCTTGATGAGCAGCAGTCCTGGTTTGCTGGCGTATTCCATGCTGTGTACATATCTTCCGATAAACAATGCTTCCTTCGCCGTCCCAAACAGAGTATCCTTCGCCCAGAACCATTGTGTTTTCGCATAAGAATCTCCCATGTAATCTTCCAGATGGCTGTCTGAAAAATCTTCATAATCAATATGCGAGTAGGATCTGGCATAAACATTATTTTTATTATCCACATAGCAGTATTCTGCCACATGATCCAGATTCATATAGGCAAAATATTTCTGAAGAGAGTTCTTTTCCACATCTGCAAATGAAGCTTTTTTCAGACTTTCCTGAACCTGATCGTAAGTAATACATTCTGCTGTCCCTTCATCCGCCTCTTTTGACAGTGTATCCAGAGCCAGCCCCATCTTCTCATTTAAAAATTCATATTTATCTGTAACCTCTGTGGTCAGACTCTGCCTTACATAAATCCAAACACCGATGCTTGACAGCAAAATTGCCAGCAACAACAGCCCCATTATATATCGAAGGTATTTTCTCTGTATTCCGGATTTAATCACCCATTTCTTCATTCTTCGTAATCCTTTTTGTATTCACTCGGTAATTTTCCTGTATATTCTTTAAATAAATGTGAAAAATAGGATGCATTGCTGATTCCCACCTGCTCACATACCGTTCCTATACTCTCACATCCATCCTGGATCAGCCTCTTTGCTTTCTCCATTCTTTGCTGTAAGAGATACTTTTTAAAGGTCATATGAAATGTATTTTTAAATACACGCCCGAAATATACCGGATTCAGATAAATCTGCGTTGCCACCTGAACAATAGAAAGTTCTTCCTCCTGCAAATGCTCACCGATATAAGAAAGTGCCACTGTCATATATTCCTTTGCGCATTTATTTTCTCCGCTTTCTGCGTATTTTTCCCGTTCCTCAATTGCTTCTCCGAGGATCTTATAACTGACATCTACCGCCTGTGCTGCTGTCAGACTCTCCATATTCGAATAATAATTTCGAAACTGTTTCTGCAGTTTTTCCGTCATTCCGTAAGTATCGTTCAGCATCATCTCCGCTTGCAGCATAACCTTATGTATATAACGGATCTGTAACTCTTCCTCATGTGGAAGTGCGTAGATCAACGCAATAAAAGCCTGTTTTAACTCTTTAAACGCATTCTTCCGAACAGCATTGACGATCGTAAGTCCTGCCTCTTCACAATCACTTTTTTCCGCTTTTTCTTCCTTTTTCACAGGTATGGAAAAAGTATTCTCATTTGTGGCACTGCTGCAGATTGGCTCGAAAAGTCCCTGCGCCTCTTCGTAACTTCGGCGGATTCCATCCAGTCCTTTATACGGTTTGGAAATCGATGCAGTAACCGGACTTTTCTGTTCCCTTTTAACCTGTTCCAGAATCTGCGCAATCTCGCGCACTGTCGCATTTTCCTTTGTCTTGATCAGAAATACATGACAACCTTCTGCCTTTTCAAAATGCCAGAAAAAATACCGCTCTGAAAACATTTCTTCCAGAGATTGTATCAATTCCAGCCTGGCTGCTTCGTAATTCAGTGCATCCGTAATCTTATATGTAAGATCAAGATCCACACACATTGCAATAAAACGGTCGCCCTCTTCGATCACATCTTTCAAGATCGCAAATACTTCCTGCATTTTTTCATAGGAAATTTTATTCTGTAAATATTTCTGTACAACAACCTGGAGAAAACTGGTGGAATCTTTTCGGATCATATTTTCCCAGCTTTCATAACGCTCTTCGCTCTCCAGTTTCTCCATACAGGTCTGGTATTGCGCCCTGCATGGTCTCCTGCAGTTTATCTTCCTCGATTGGTTTCAGCAGATATGCATATGCACCAAGATCACACGCCTGCTGTGCATAATTAAAATCACGGTACGCACTGAGCACAATAAAAACCGGATCCAGCTCTGTCTTCTGGATCTCTTCCATCACCATCAGACCGGAAACCTGTTTCATCCGGATATCCGTCAGTACGACATGGGGCTTCACTTTTTTGATCACTTCGATTGCCTGCTCCCCACTCTGTGCCTGACCGGCAACTTCAAATCCCATCTCATTCCAGTTGTACGTCTTAACCAGTCCCTGCAGAAGGATTGGTTCGTCATCTACAATCACAAGTTTTAATAATTTCATACCATTTTCCCCATTCCTGATAATCTTCCTACTTCTTATTTTAGATAAGACATGATAAAGAATTTATCAAAAACTATACTTCTGATGCAAAAAATCATACTTTTACCAAAAATTATACATTTCAGAAAAATAAATAGCAAGAAATTAAAAAAAGTCGTTACATGATCGATATGATCAGATCCGGTTGCAAGTGATGATAAAATCGTGGTATCAGAAAGCGGTGAACAATGATCACCAAAGCATCCTCCACCCATTACAGCTGCTATTGTAGCATATACGACCGGTGTTAAAGCTCCACCAGATATATTCAGAGCCATCTGCACACAGATTGGTGTAACAATCGCATAGGTTCCCCATGAAGTTCCTGTAAAGAATGCTATAAAAGAAGATACTACAAAAGTCAATGTCATAAGGATCGTCGGTGTCATCCAGCTTTCTGTAATAGAAATTACATAATCTGCAGTTCCTTCGGAATCTCCTATAAAAAAAGCTGGCAGACAAATGTATTTTTTCTCATCTGTCTGTCAGCTTTCTGATTCTTATTCTAATTTGATTTTTTGTTACAAATTATCGTATAGTCTTATTTTCTTTTTCTGCGTTTCCAGGCAAAGCCACCCATACCTGCTCCGAGCGAAGAAACTGCAAGTCCAAGCCAGCCAAGTACACTTGCCGGATCTCCTGTTTTTACAGAATCGCTTCCGCTTGTCTTGGATCCATTGGTTGTACCATCTGTCTTCTTTACAGATGAGCTGCCTTTCTTTACAAGTGCTTTGATCGCTTTGTTCAGGCTATTTGTTGCATTATCTACTGCTTCCTGGCTTTCTTTCGCTTCCAGTGCTTTCCGGGCATCTGAAAGTGCGCTCTGCAGTGCTTTCCAGCTTTCTGCTGTGTAGTCTGCTTCTTTAAGCGCTTTTGCATCTGCAATTGCTTTTTCAAGAGAAGCAGTATTGATTGCAACCGGTTCTTCTTCAGCTTTAACCAGTGCATCTTTTGCTGCATTTAAAGCAGCAAGTGCCTGATCAACTGCATCCTGACTTTCCTTTGCTTCCAGTGCAGTACGTGCGCTCTGCAGTGCTGCCTGGTATACACTCCAGCTGTCTGCTGTGTAATCTGCTTCTTTAAGGTTATCAGCTTCTGCAATTGCAGCTTCCAGTGCTGTTGTATCAACCTCTGCCGGTGCCGGAGTCTCTGCTATCTTGTAAGTAAATGTAAGAGGAGTTGTATAACCTGTTGAAGCTACTGTAATCTGGAATTCCGTTCCAGCTACCGCATCCTTAAACGGATCTGCATCTGTCTTGATCGTACCATCCTTATTGATAATAACTACGGAGCCTCTTCCACTTGCTGCATAATCTTTACCATTTACATTTACAGAAGTAATATTTCCAAGATAAGCTTTAAGCGCATCTGTGTCAAATCCTTCTGCCTCTACAAGTTTCTTATTCTCTTCATCATATGCTGCAGGCATATCTTTTGTTGTCAATGTAAATGTTGTAACAACATCTGCATATTTCTTGTTCTTATCTTTAATTGTGAGGGTATATTTTCCAGGTTTTACAGAAGCTGCTGCTCTGCTCTCTGTCGCTGCTTTAAAAGTCAGTACATTACCTTCTACCGACACATCCAGTCCATCCACACTGTATTCCGGCTTAAATTCATCTGGAAGCTGTACATTGATTGTAGTCTTGCCTGCTGTAATGTCTGCATCTGCAACTTCTGCTTTTGTAGTTTCTGATTTTACAGGAACATAGATATCTGCGATATCCATTGTATACACCCCATTTGTTGTATAATACTCAATGCTGTCAATGGTCTTGCCCATCATAGATTTGTAATGTTCAGATGATGTCGGGCAACCATGTACTTCACTTGTAAATCCGGTACTCCATGCGATTTCATTACCTCTCCAGATATTTTCCAGATGACGCATACCATAAGCGGTTCCGTCTGTTGTCTTTACTACAACTGCATTTACATTGTCTGATTTGATTTCTTCTGGAAGTCCATCAAGATCAAGCTCATAATCTCCATAAGATGTTTTGGTTGAAAGTTCAGCTGTAACTCCTTCTACTTTCGTTGCTTCCTGACCTTTTACTTCACTGAACACAAGATTTCCATCTGCATCGACAGAAACTTCTTTATAGTTTTCCGGTGCTTCTGTAAGTGGATAGTATGCATAAGATGCATTTTCAAATAATGTGTCTTTTCCAGTCAGTGTTGTGGTAGTTGTCTGTCCTCTGTTTGTAACTGTAATTTCTACGGAATCACCGTCTTTCACTTCTTTGTATTTTGAAAGATCTACCGAAGGGTCTACTTTTACAGCATAAGTGATACCATCAATCTTGGATCCATCTGCATTTTCATGGTATGATCCACCTGCAAGGCCTTTGGTTCTGGTCTTGTTCTTTGTCGCAGAAGTAAATGCATCTACCTTAGTATCATTACCTGTTGTTTCAGCTTTGTAGAATGCAGCGTATGGAATATTCATGAGGACATAAGAATACTCACTGTCTTCTTCCGGTACTTTATAAGTAAATGTATATGCCTGATAACCGTCTTCTGCGATTGTTACAGCAAATGCTTCTCCTGCTTTTGCATCTTTAAATGCATCCTGTGAAAGATCCAGTTTTCCGTCTTCTGTAATTAGTTTTACTGCTTTTTTTCCGGAAGCTGCATATTCTTTTCCATTCACAGTTACTGATGTAATATTTTTTAAATATGTCTGGAATTCTTCTTCATCAACACCATCCGCTTTCACCACAGCCGGATCTTTGTCATTTTCATTATATTTTGCCGGCATCGTTTCTGTATAAGCATTAAATGTTGTGGAGATTGGTGCATAATTTCCGCTCCTATCACTGAGTGTTACTGTATATCTCCTCTTTGTAAGTGCTTTCTTAAAATTAATTGTTCTTGTAGTTGTCTTGCCATCTGATTTAACCTCAACAGAATATGCATCTTCATCGATTCCATCAATTTTATACTCTTCTTCAAAATCATTTGGAAGTCCACTTACCGTTATAGCTGTTTTTTCTGATTTCACAGATACATCTTCTACTGATACTTCTCCGTCAAATTTCTTTGCAACTTTCTGATCCATCGGGATTTCATAAATACCCTGATCTGTGTAGTAAGTTACTTTATTGATCGTCTGTCCCATCATGGCAGCATAATCTTTGGAATCCAGTGTGTTCCCATGGGATTCTGTTACAAATCCAGTACTCCATGCAAGTTCTGTTTTCTTCCAGATATTTTCCACATGGCGAAGTCCATAACTGCTTCCTTCTTTTGTGCTGATTACAACTCCATAAACTGTATTAATTTCTGACGGAAGACCGTCGATATCCAACTGATAATCACCGTAGCGGGATGATGTTGAAAACTCTGTGCTGACATCTGAAAGTTTCTGTGTTTTTGCCCCTTTTACTTCGCCGAAACTAAAACTTCCGTCTGCATTTACAGTCGCTTCTTTATAATAGGATGGAACATCACTCAAAATATAATAGGAGTAACTTGTACTCTCAAACAACGCTTCTTTTCCTGTGTATGTAGTTGTTGATTCTTTTCCTTTAATGGATGTTGTAATATCAACTTTACTGTCATCTTTAATCTGGGTATATTTTTCTAATGCAGAAACGTCACTGATCTTAACCGGGAATGTTACACCGGTAATATCTGAACCATCACTATTTACATGATAAGATCCGGCTGCCAGTGAAGCTCTTGTCTTCTGTTTTGTTGCTGATGAAACAGTATCCGCACCTGCCACTCCATCTGCTTTGTAGAAATCTGCATAAGGGATGTTCATTAATACATAGACTTCTTTCTGTACTTCCGGAGTTTTTTCCACCAGTGCACCTACTGCATCTGTCAGAGCTTTTGCTGCCTGATCCACTGCATCCTGTGATTCTTTCGCTGCAAGCGCTTCTTTTGCCGCCGTCAGTTTATCCTGCATATTTTTCCAGCTTTCTGCTGTGTAATCTGCTTCTTTCCGTGCTTCTGCCGACGCGATTGCATTACTTAATGCTGTTGTATCTACCGTTTTTTCCTCTTTTTTTGTTGCATTTTCCAACGCATTATTTACTGCATTAACAATTTTATTCCAATTACTATCTCTTTCTTTTTCATTCCACTTTGCAAGTCTATCTTCTTTGGAAATCCAAGCTTGACAACATGAAGCACTATCACAAATGTCAGCATTATCTCCTTTATGTTTTCCGTTTACTATTTTGTATTTTATACAAAGTATATGTTCTTGCCACAACTGCCTGAGCTTTAAGTGCTTCTTCTTCAAAACTTGCTGGCATCTCAGCAGATACAACACCATATAAATATTCGTCTAATGGTACTTTTTCAGTTTTTTTTGTACTTGTATGATATAGAGTTATTTCTTTATAATTTTTATAGTCATATGTAGATTTTGTAACTTGCTCTATTTCTATGTTCTTGTTTTCCTCTTCATTTTCAATTGTTTTTGCAGTATTTTTACTTTGAGGAGTAAAAATTACTGGAAGAAAAAAGCAAATAAGTACAAATATAATCAAATATAATAAAACTCTTTTCATTTATATCTGTATAATTAATCTTTTCAATAATTGATTAATTCCTTATGTATATTTAGGTTTTAAGTTTTACCTATAAACTTTTATACTATTAATTTTACTTTCATTTTTTCTAATATTCTTTTTTCTATTCTAGAAATTTGTA
>ENA-OPDH01002738-OPDH01002738.1-human-gut-metagenome-genome-assembly--contig:-NODE-2738-length-11079-cov-3.154390_pt1 | contig 11079 bp, 10 predicted proteins | sample MGYA00241260_ERZ501500 | MGnify/ENA primary metagenome ERZ501500 (study PRJEB25962, sample SAMEA2042519) | human gut metagenome | biome: human gut; feature: human-associated habitat; material: faeces...
GCATCCAATGGACTTACCTATACGACCTACCAATTTAATTACAATCGGGAGTGCCGTTATGAGCCGATTAAGAGAGTTGGACGGTTCTATACAGTCACAAGGAAGCAACTTGACTCCCTGTAACATCATTCTTTTTTTGTTGAATTGTTGAATAAGTATATAACCATGCTGATAACAAACAACATACACTCTCAACAAATGCTCAACAATCGAAAAGAAATGTTGAGAAAACAACAGCATCCTTTGTTGGATTCTCTTTTTGTGAGTGGTTTGTTGAGAAGATGTTGAGGAAATAAAGCCTTAACATACAGCATAATATATGTGTCATTCATCAAATCAACATTATTACACTCATCATCAAATCCGTAGAAAGAATAAACCATGAACATCCAAGAAGCAAAACAAATCAGAATTGCAGACTATCTGCAAAGTTTGGGCTACACGCCCGTCAAACAGCAAGGCAACAGCCTTTGGTACAAATCACCATTCCGGGAGGAAACGGAAGCCTCGTTCAAAGTGAACACCGACCGTAACCTGTGGTTCGATTACGGGCTTGGCAAAGGCGGTAACATCATCGCTTTGGCAGAGGAACTATACGCATCCGACTATGTGCCCTACTTGCTCAACAAGATAGCGGAGCGAGTACCGCACATCCGTTCCGTATCTTTCTCTTTTCGCCAGCAGGCATCCGAACCGAGTTTCCAACATTTGGAGGTGGGCGAACTCACCCATCCGGCATTGCTCCGATACTTGCAGGAACGGGGCATAAACATCGCTTTGGCAAAGGCGCAATGTAAAGAGCTCCACTTCACCCATAACGGCAAGCCCTATTTCGCCATCGGTTTTCCGAATGTGGCGGGAGGATTTGAAGTGCGTAACCGTTTTTTCAAAGGCTGTGTCGCACCCAAAGACATCAGCCATATTCGGCAACAGGGAGAAGCGAGAGAGAAATGCCTTGTATTCGAGGGCATGATGGACTATCTTTCATTCCTCACGTTGCGGAAGAGGAACTGCTCGAACTTGCCCGACCTTGACAGGCAGGATTACGTCATCCTCAATTCGACCGCCAATGTTTCCAAAGCTATAGATGTGCTGCACGGGTATGGACGTATCCACTGCATGCTCGACAATGACGAGGCGGGAAGAAAGGCGTATCGGGAATTGGAAAGGAAGTTCGCCGGACGCATCCGCGACTTCTCCGACAACTACAAAGGGCATAAAGACCTGAACGATTACCTGCGTGGAATCCGGCAGAAATTAGCCGTTAGTCCACCGCCAAGAACTATCGTAAAACCCAAGAAGAAAGGGTTGGGATTATGACATCCCGAATGAGAAAAACGGGAGATGCCCGAAACTCATTCCTTAAGGATTGGGAGGTAGCAAGTTTGTGTTTCGGGTGTACCGAAACCGCTTGCCACCCACCATCCAAATTGCAGGAGGTGGCATCCCGTCGGTCTATACAGTTGAATCAGTAACCGAATTAAAAGGAATAAAATATGGAACAGACAAAGGAACACAAGGAACGCAACAAGGGAGGTCGCCCCAAGAAGGAAGCAACCGAGAAACTGAAATACCGTATCGCAGTGAAAATGACGGCAGCCGACTACTTCCGCCTGCTGACACGATCGCATGAGGCGGGCGTATCACCAAGCGAGTACATGAGGGAATGTTTCCGTAACGGTCATGTGAAAGAACGGCTGTCGGAGGAACATGCCGGATACATCCGCCAACTCTGCGGCATGGCTAACAATCTCAACCAGCTTGCGCGTAAGGCAAACGCCGGAGGCTTCCACGATGAACGGTGGGACTGCAAGGTGGCAGTGGCAAGGATTCATGAACTTATAACCAAGATAGGGATATGATGGCGAAAATCGTAAAAGGAAGCGACTTCAAGGGTGCGGTGGATTACATCATCGACAAGAAGAAGGATACGCAGATAGTAGCAAGCGAAGGCTTGTTTATGGAAAATCTGGAAACTATCGCCATGAGTTTCAATGCCCAGTCACGGATGAACGATAAGGTGACAAAACCTGTCGGACATATCGCGTTGAGTTTTTCCAAAGAGGATGAGTTACGGCTGACGAACCGTATCATGGCAGGCATCGCGCTTGAATATATGGAACGGATGGGAATCAAGAATACGCAGTTCTTCATCGCCCAGCATTTCGACAAGGAGCATCCGCACGTGCATATTGCTTTCAACCGCATAGACAACAACGGCAATACCATATCGGACAGGCACGAGCGTCTGCGCAGTACCCGCATCTGCAAGGAATTGACCTTGAAATACGGCTTGCATATGGCTGGCGGAAAGGACAATGTCAAACGCAACCGCCTGAAAGAGCCAGACAGGACGAAATATGCGCTTTACGACATCATCAAAATGGAAGTCGGCAGATGCGGCAACTGGAACGTGCTTATCGCCAACCTGAAACGGCAGGGAGTGGAAGTACATTTCAAGCATAAGGGGCAGACCAGCGAGGTGCAGGGTGTTGTATTCTCCATGAATGGCTACCATTTCAACGGCTCCAAAGTGGACAGGCGTTTCAGTTATTCCAAGATTGACGCGGCTTTGCAGCACAACAGATGCAGGGAACGTATGGGAATAACAGCCGGAATATATGAAACGGCTACACCAAGCGCACCGTCCGGCACGGCACAAAGCGAGTTGTTCAACGGCTCTTGGGGATTGCTAAAAAGCAGTGGCTCATCTTATAACGCTGCTGATGCGGAAGCCAATCAGGAAATGGTGGATATACTTCGCAGAAGGAAGAAAGTTAAGCGCAAGAGAGGTGTTGGGTTCTAATATTCTGTACTAATCCAATTCTCACGACACTTGCGCTCTATATTCATTCGGAGTGTAACCTACCTCTTTCTTGAACAGTCGGGTAAAATGTTGCGGGTACTGAAAACCGAGATTATAGGCGATTTCATTAACGGTGTCGTCTGTAGATGCAAGTTCCGTCTTGGCTATTTCAATAGACTTGTCATGAATGAAATGCAGGGCGGTTGAACCTGTTTCTTTTTTCAATAAATCACTGAAATAGTTGGGCGAGAGGCAGAGCTTGTCTGCACAATACTGTACAGTGGGCAAGCCTATCCGTTTAGCAGCCCCATCATGGAAGTATTCGTCAAGCAACCGCTCAAATCTTGCGAGGATGTCTCGGTTTTGGTTGTCGCGTGTGATGAACTGGCGGTCATAGAAACGTGTGCAGTAATCAAGGAACGTCTTGATGCTGTCTGTGATGAGGTTCTTGCTGTGACGGTGTATCGGATGGTTCAATTCATATTGAATCTTGTGGAAGCAATCCATGATGATTTGCCGTTCTTCCACACTAAGGTGCAATGCCTCGTTTGTCTCGTAGGAAAAGAACGAATATTCACGCATTATCCGCCCGAGAGGTGTATTCCGCAGCAGGTCGGGATGGAACATAAGCAGGTAGCCATCTGGTTGGAACTGCATGCCGTCATCTTCCGCACCGAACACCTGTCCGGGCGCGATAAATATCAGTGTGCATAATTATTCCTAAGTCTGTGAAACCGGAACGCATGAAGCAGAATCTCGACATATTAGACTTCACCCTGTCGGCCGACGACATGGCACGGATAAAGACGCTGGATACCGACAAGCCTTTCTTACTCGGCTCGCACGAAGATCCAGAAATCGTAAAATGGTTCATGCAGTACAAAAACGCCTGAACATCAACAACCATATTTCGATAGCCGCTATCGACTATATTAAGAAGTTATTCGTATATGCCTTTATTGTAATCCGTCATGTACTGAGTAAATGTTTTGCCTGTTTGCTGTTTGAAGAAGCGCATGAGATGGCTCGGATCAGAGAAATTGAAATCATCCGCCATTTCACTGACAGTGCGGTTGGAGAATAGCAATTCGTTCTTCAGTTCCTCAAGCAGACGTTGTTTTATCAAATGGGTAGCTGATACTCCGAATTGGGCTTTTACTGAGTTATTGAGTGTGATGCGACTGACATGAAGCATGTCTGCATATTCCTGCACCCGCTGGTGGGTGCGGATATTCTGTTCCAACAAGTCCTTGAACCGAAAAGCGAAATTGTTTTTAGCAATTTCAGCGGGCAAGCAATAGGCGGCAGCGTATGTACGATTGATAATCAGCAAAAGATAATATAGTAAGGAAACAATGATATTGTACGTATCGGACACTGGATTCATCAGCTCATACTTAATCTTTCCGAGCAGCCGCATATATTCCTTCATTTCGTCATGTGTGGCATTGATGTAAGGCGGCGTATCTGTCTGGTAACAATACAAAAGGCGAAAAACGAAGAACTTGTCGGCGATAAAAGTACGCATGAAATCTTCGCGGAATATAAGGAACGTGTAATCCAACGCCGTCTCATCTACATGCCACTCTTGTTGCTGATGGGGTGAAAGCAGGAGAACCATGCCGTCGCGCAGTTCAATCTTGCGGAAGTTCAGTAGCAAATATCCGTTTGCCTTACGGAAAAAGTAGAAGCTGAAGAAGTCTGTCTTAAACCGCTTGTTTTCTGTCAGCACAAGTCCGATGTCCTTGTTTATGGCAGTATTGATGTAAAAATCCACGCCGCAGCGTGTCTTGTTGAACGGTACGCTGACCAGTCGATCAGGGTTGATTATCTCGTCCATATCCTTGTCGTTTTTGCAAAGATAATAATTTCATTTATCAAAATGGCATAATTACCGTTTTTTCAGGCATAGATGTTTCGCCGGATTCTTCCGAACTTTGCACCCGTAATCAATAACAAGACATATAGTCATGAAAAAGACATCCACAGTACAATTGGTGCGCAATGCCACCTTGAAAATCAGGTATGCGGGACACACCATGCTAATTGACCCCGTTTTAGCCGACAAAGGCACTTTGATATCGGCCCTCGGTGTGAATAAAACACCGAGGGTACACCTCACCATTCCTATTCAGGATATTATCGGAGGCGTGGACATGGTGCTCCTGACCCACAATCACATCGACCATTACGAGCCGAGTGTCCCCACACATTTGCCCAAAGAAATTCCTTTCTACGTTCAGCCCCAGGACGCGGACGCCATCAGAAACGACGGATTTACAAATGTGATACCCATCGAAGAAATAAAAACAATAGACGGCATATCCATTTACCGCACGACCGGACATCATGGTTTCGGGCAGATCGGGCAGATGATGGGACCTGTATCAGGTTATGTGCTAAAAGCCGAGGGCTTCCCGACCGTTTATATAATGGGTGACTGCCGATGGGAAGCATGTATCCGAGACACCGTGGAACGGTTCAATCCTGACTATATCGTGGTAAACTCCGGAGGTGCAATCTTTCCCGAATTTTCCAAAACGGACGGTCCTATCATCCCCGACGAGAACGAAGTGATGCAGATACTTGACGAATTGCCTTCGCATATCAAGCTGATAGCCGTACACATGGATGCCATCGACCATTGCCAGACCACCCGTGCAATTCTGCGCAATGAGGCAACGCATCACGAAGCCGACATGAGCCGGCTGATTATCCCGGAGGACGGAGAAACAGTTGTGTTATGAGTGTCTGCATTAAATCCCTGATAAAAAACATGAACATAGTGGTAGGGTGCACTATAGGATGCCCTTACTGCTATGCCCGTAACAACTGCCGCCGTTTCCACATTACCGACGACTTTTCCGTGCCTGAATACATGGAACGAAAACTGCGCATCATCGATACGTCCCGTCCTCATGTGTGGCTCATGACAGGAATGAGCGATTTCTCCGATTGGAAGCCTGAATGGAACGCAGAAATTTTCGAGCGGATCAGCAGCAATCCCCAGTACGCCTATATCTTTCTGACGAAGCGCCCTGACAAAATCAGTTTCTCCTCTGACGACGAGAACGTATGGATGGGCGTGACCGTCACGCGCAGTTCCGAGAAAAGGAGGATTGATGATTTGAAAAAGAATATCAAAGCACGACACTACCATGTCACGTTTGAACCTCTCTTCGATGATATCGGCGAGATTGATTTCGAGGGAATTGACTGGATTGTCATAGGCACAGAGACCGGAAACCGAAAAGGAAAGTCATATTCGCGCCCCGAATGGGTGCTTAGCATTGCAGAACAGGCAAAGGCTCATGGCATACCGGTGTTCATGAAAGAGGATTTGCTGCCGATTATGGGCGACGAAAGAATGATTCAGGAATTGCCGGAACAATTTACCAGACGAATACAATGAATATGGATACAATAAAGGAAATAGATGTAAAGAGTGTAATGACCAAATCCTCTCTGCCGGTGGGAGGATATTCGGTCAACCCTTATGTAGGGTGTCCCCACGCCTGCAGGTATTGCTACGCATCGTTCATGAAACGGTTCACCGGGCACACCGAGCCGTGGGGTACGTTTTTAGATGTAAAAAACTGGAAGCCGATAACGAATCCTCATAAATACGACGGTGAACGTGTTGTAATAGGGTCTGTGACGGACGGTTACAATCCGTATGAAGAAGAATTCCACCGTACCCGAAGGCTGCTCGAAGAGCTGCGAGGAAGCGATGCCGAGATTATGATATGCACAAAGTCCGATCTTGTCCTTCGCGATCTCGACCTGTTGAAGAGTTTTCCCAAAGTGACTGTGTCATGGTCTGTCAATACGCTCGACGAGCAGTTCTGCGCAGATATGGACAACGCCGTAAGCATTGAACGCCGTCTGAAAGCGATGCGTCAGACATACGAGGCAGGTATCCGCACCGTATGCTTCGTCTCGCCCATATTCCCCAGAATAACAGACGTGAAGGCAATAATAGAGGAGGTAAAAGATTATGCTGATTTAATCTGGCTTGAAAACCTGAATTTACGCGGGCAGTTCAAAGGCGGGATAATGACGTATATCCGTGAGAAGTATCCTGACCTCATACCGCTTTACGAGGAAATTTACAATAAAAAAAGGCTTGAATACTGGCAGGCATTGGAGCAGGACATTTCAAATTACGCCAAGGAGCAGGGCTTCCCGTATCGTATAAACGATCTGCCATACGGACGCTCGGAAAAAGGCAAACCTGTCATCGTAAACTACTTCTACCACGAAAAAATACGATTGACAAAATGAGGCTATGCCGGACTGATGCAGAAAAGTTGTAGCGCGGATAAAAGCACCATGTATGTGGATAATATCCGGCAATCTTCCGAGCGTATGCGGGAGATGCTCAACACGCTGCTGGATTTCTTCCGTCTGGACAACGGCAAGGAGCAACCCAACCTTTCCCCTTGCAGGATTTCCGCAATCACGCATATTCTTGAAACGGAGTTCATGCCCATTGCCATGAACAAGGGGCTGACTTTGATAGTGGAGAGCCACACCGATGCGGTGGTTTTGACCGACAAGGAACGTATCCTGCAAATCGGCAACAACTTGTTGTCAAACGCCATCAAGTTCACGGATAACGGTAGTGTATCATTGGCAGCGGATTATGATAACGGTTTGCTGAAACTTATCGTTGAAGATACCGGTACGGGCATGACCGAAGATGAGCAACAACGAGTATTCGGTGCATTTGAACGTCTTTCAAATGCCGCCGCAAAAGACGGCTTCGGATTAGGATTGTCCATCGTGCAGCGTATTGTGGCGATGCTCGGTGGAACTATACGCCTGGAAAGCGAGAAAGGCAAAGGGAGCCGCTTCACGGTGGAAATTCCCATGCAGACAGCCGAGGAACTGCCGGAACAGACAATTCAAGCGCAAATGCGCCATAATCATATCTGCCATGATGTGATTGCCATCGACAATGACGAGGTACTTCTCCTTATGTTGAAAGAAATGTATGCCCATGAAGGGATGCACTGCGATACCTGTACCAATGTTTCGGTACTGATGGAGCTGATACGAAAAAAGGAATACAGCCTGCTTCTGACGGATCTGAATATGCCTGAGATAAGCGGTTTTGAACTGCTGGAACTGTTGCGCTCATCCAATGTAGGCAACTCGAAGAGTATTCCCATAGTCGTGACAACCGCTTCGGGCAGTTGCAGCAAGGAGGAACTTATGGGGCGTGGATTTGCCGGATGCCTGTTCAAGCCGTTCTCCATATCCGAACTGATGGAGATTACGGATAAATGCGCATTAAGCAGCATATTGGATGAAAAGCCGGATTTTTCCACTCTGCTATCTTATGGCAATGAATCCGTCATGCTGGACAAACTGATAGCGGAAACCGAAAAGGAAATGCAGGCGGTCAAGAATGCAGAACAGCGTAAAGACCTCCAAGAACTGGACACACTTACACACCATCTGCGAAGTTCATGGCAGATTCTCCGTGCCGACCAGCCATTGAGGGAACTTTACGCCCAACTTCATGGAAGTGCCACTCCAGATGACGAAGCGATATGCAAAGCGGTGACCGGCTGTGCTGGATAAAGGTGCTGAAATTATCCGGCAGGCAAAAGAATAAAGGAAAAATACGAAAATGGATAAAACAAGAATCATCGTGGTGGAGGACAACATCGTGTATTGCGAGTTTGTCTGCAACCTGCTGGCACGCGAGGGATTCCGCACCGTGCAGGCTTTCCACCTCTCGACAGCGAAGAAACTTCTGCAACAAGCCTCAGACGGGGACATCGTGGTTTCTGACCTACGACTACCCGACGGTGACGGCATCGACCTATTACGATGGATGCGCAAGGAAGGCATGACACAACCGTTAATCATCATGACCAACTATGCCGAAGTGCATACGGCAGTCGAAAGTATGAAACTCGGCTCGCTGGACTATATCCCCAAGCAGCTTGTGGAGGATAAACTTATGCCTCTGCTTCATACCATCCTGAAAGAACGGAGTATCGGACGAAATCGTATGCCCGTTTTTGCCCGTGACAGTTCCGCCTTTCAGAAAATCATGCAACAGATAAGATTAGTTGCCCCTACTGATATGAGCGTGCTGATATTCGGAGAGAACGGCACGGGCAAGGAGCATATCGCCCACCATCTGCATGATAAGAGCAAAAGGGCAGGGAAACCGTTTGTGCCTGTGGACTGCGGTTCACTCTCCAAAGACCTTGCGCCCTCGGCATTCTTCGGACATGTCAAAGGCGCGTTTACGGGTGCGGACAGCACAAAGAAAGGATACTTCAATGAGGCAGAGGGTGGCACATTGTTCTTGGATGAGGTAGGCAATCTCGCATTGGAAACCCAGCAGATGTTACTCCGTGCCATACAGGAACGGAGATACCGCCCTATAGGTGACAAGACGGACAAGAGCTTCAATGTCCGCATCATCGCCGCCACCAACGAGGATCTGGAGAAAGCGGTCATTGAAAAACGTTTCCGACAGGATTTGCTGTACCGTTTGCACGACTTCGAGATAACTGTTCCGCCCTTGCGTGACTGTCAGGAGGACATCATGCCGTTGGCGGAGTTCTTCCGTGAGATTGCCAACAATGAATTCGAATGTAGCGTGACTGGGTTCGATGCGGAAGCCCGTAAGACATTGCTGACCCATCCGTGGCCGGGTAATGTCCGTGAGCTTCGGCAGAAGATAATGGGCGCGGTGTTGCAGGCACAGACGGGAGTTGTCATGAAAGAGCATCTGGAACTTGCCGTAACGAAACCGACCTCACCTGTCAGCTTCGCCTTGCGAAACGATGCGGAGGACAAGGAACGCATCTTACGCGCGTTGAAGCAGGCAAACGGAAACCGCAAGGTTGCCGCCGAATTGCTCGGAATCGGACGTACAACGCTGTATAGCAAGTTGGAAGAGTATGGATTAAAGTATAAATTTCAGCAATCATAGCCCGCAACTTGCCGAAAATAGAAGTAACGGTTAAACCGGATTATTCAGCGAAGATAAAAAACGTCCTGTGATAAAAATCATGGGACATTTTGATGTGTATCCGATTTTTATTGCTACTTTTGTACCAAGACGAGAGACATTGACAGCAACTCACAGCAGAACGTAGAAATAGACAGGGTTGCCAAATCATTACCTCATTTTTACCTTATCCTCAGAACTGCTTGCTAATAAAGTGGTTATAAAAATCTTCCAGAATTATATAAAATTTCTGGAATAAACGAATAAAAAGGTAGAAATGGAGTGGAGGTTTTGTTTAAGAATATTCTTTTTATGTATTTTGCGGGAAAGAAAGTTTATTAGAGATAAAAAGACTGAAAATATGCGCAAAAAGAGAATTCTGGTAGTTTTGTTGGCTGTATTGTTAGCATGGGTGGGGAGTAATTTAGTTATAGGAGCCCTACTTATGAATGATTATCCCGAAAAGATATGGCTGCATCGATGTAATTCGATAGAAAAACTTTATGAGCAAGGTGACGAGTATCCTAACGTGGAAGTTGATGTCGTTTTTCGGAAAAACCGGAAGTTTGATGTGACGCATGATGTGGATACAAGTTTTAATCTGGTTCTGGAGCCTTATTTCTCTTATATGAATGAGACTGATGGTAAAATTTGGTTGGATATTAAGAACTTGAAGGCAGGCAACAAGACGGAAATACTCGCTGAATTGAATAAGTTGGTTGAAACTTATCGTATGGAGAAAGATGAGTTGATTATTGAAAGTTCCAATTGGGAAGCATTGAGGCTTTTTACAGAAAACGGATATTATACATCTTATTATGTAGCTTTTGATAAACCTAATGATTTGAGCGATAGGGAACTGGATGCTTGCATTGCTGAATTGCAGAAGATTGTTGATGGAGGTGCTATTCGTGCATTGTCTTTTCCGGGCTGGTGGTATTCTGTCATAAAAGAGGAACTGAACCGTCCCATTGACTTGCTGACTTGGAGACACCGGACTACCCAACTTGCATTGTTGGCTTCACATAAGGGACGGCAGATGTTGAAAGACCCCCAACTGAAGGTCATACTGATTAAAGATAAAGGGGATTATCACAGATAGGAGAAAAGAAATAAAAAAGCAGTCGGTCTGTAAGCCGGGTTCTGTTCTTCTGTTCCTGAAAAAGTCTAATTAGGAATTATCCATTCTTCATTAAAAGAAGTGTCTGTCATTTATCTGAGCCGCATGTCACCATACAAGCTTTAGCGGTCTACCCTCCGACATGGAGCGAGCAACTCTCATAACGTCGGTTTA
>ENA-OPDH01002741-OPDH01002741.1-human-gut-metagenome-genome-assembly--contig:-NODE-2741-length-11071-cov-2.814906_pt1 | contig 11071 bp, 5 predicted proteins | sample MGYA00241260_ERZ501500 | MGnify/ENA primary metagenome ERZ501500 (study PRJEB25962, sample SAMEA2042519) | human gut metagenome | biome: human gut; feature: human-associated habitat; material: faeces...
AAACTGTTTGAGGCGGTAATATTATCTATTATCGCGGTACCACTCAACTTGACATAATGTCCACTTTTCTCATGTACTAACATACACTCCTGATTGATAACGGGTTCGGTTCCCGACAAACCATAATCTTCTGCATTCAGAATTTCCGGCTGCCCTCGAAAGTCCATTCGATCATCCACTTAGTACGGCAATCACACCACCTGCCGCTCTCTGAAACTTCGTCAGATTATCTACTCCTCTTTCTCAACGGTTTCTATAAATATTTGTTTTTATTTATGTTCTATACTTTAACGTGTTAAACTTATTTTGTCAAGTTCTTTTTTTGCAATTTTACATCAATTTTCATATCTATTGCAAAATAGTCTTATTTTTCTCCTGATTTTCCAAAGCCTCATATGCACTTTCATATAAAAACTCCTGTGAATTAAGCGGCGCCTCTTCTCCCGGTTGTAATCTCGTATATTTTCCGCTGCTATTCAGTTCTCTTGCCTGTACATTGTCACTGAGCATCGTGATAAACATCTCGTTCAGACGCAGCTTCAGATCCGGATTCTCCACCGGTGCCGCCACTTCGACTCTATGTACCGTATTTCTTGTCATCCAGTCTGCAGATGCTATATAAATTTTCTGTTTTTCTTCTTTTCCAAATATGTAAATTCTGGAATGTTCCAGAAAACGTCCTACAATACTGATAACCCGGATGTTTTCTGTATACCCTTCCACTCCCGGGATAAGGCAGCAGATTCCACGTACAATAAGTTCTATCTCCACGCCTGCCTGAGATGCCTCAATCAATTTATCCATCAGCTTTTTATCAGTCAGAGAATTCATTTTCACACCGATATAAGCTTCTTCGCCTCTCTTTGCATGACGGATCTCTTCCTCGATCATATCAAGTAATCGGTTCTGAAGACAATTTGGCGCTACCAGAAGTTTTTTGCTGACCTGAACCGTTTCTCCCATAAATAACGCCTGGAAGATTGCTGCTGCCTCCTCACCAATCTCCTGATCATACGTCATAAGAGACAGATCTGTGTACAGTCTTGCTGTCTTCTCATTATAATTTCCAGTACCAATTTGTGTATAATACTCGATTTTTCCATTCGTCTTTTTTGTGATCAGACACAATTTTGAATGAACCTTATAGCCGTCCAGACCATATATGACTGTACAACCAGCCTCTTCCAGTCTTCTTGACCATTCAATATTATTTTCCTCATCAAATCTTGCTTTTAACTCTACAAGAACCAATACATCTTTTCCATTTTCCGCCGCATCGATCAAAGCTTCCACGACCTTGCTCTGCTTTGCGACACGATACAGTGTCATCTTGATTGATACAACTTCATCGTCATTTGCAGCCTCAGAAAGCATATCTAGAAACGGACGTATACTCTCATATGGATAAGACAATAATTTATCTTTCTCCTTGATCTGCTCCAGAATCGATCTTTTGCTGTCAATCTGTGTAGACTTCTGAGGCACTCGTTTCTCATAGAACAATTCCGGATGATTGCGCAGGCTGTCCTGGATCTGGAATACAAAGGACAGATCAAGTGGTGAACTTCCACGGAATACATATTTGCCATCCAGATCCAGATACTCGCAGATCTTATCCACGATATCTCCATCCAGTTCTCTGGAAAACTCCACTCTTACAGGAAGCAGACGCTTTCTTTTCTTGATGATTCCTTCCATAAAATCGCGGTAATCCAGATCTTCATCATAAAGAGCATCTGCGTCAATATCTGCATTTCTGGTAATACGAAGCAGGGACTTCGCTTTGATGTGGTAGCCCTTGAAGATTTTTGAAACAAAGTGAAGGATCAGTTCTTCAGACAGCATGTAGGTGCCGGTTTTTCCCGGAACCGGGATCAGTCGCTGGATACCTGTACTGCTGCACGGAATGATACCCAGCTTTTCTTTTCCTTTTTTTGTTTCCAGAACTACTACTGCATAGATCTCCTTATTCCGGAGAAATGGAAACGGCTGTCTTTTTCCGACGATAGACGGAGAAATAACCGGAGCAACCTCTGCTTCAAAATAGCGTTCCAGATAATTGCGGTCCTCTTTTTCGATCTTATGGAAATTCAGCATATGTACGCCGTATTGTTCCAGATTTTCCATGATCTCTTCATAAACAACATCTCTTTTCCGGTTCAGCTTTTTTGTTCTGGCAAGGATCGCGTCCAGCTGTTCCTCCGGCGTCATATTGGTTTTATTTTCACGGATATCCTTTGCCAGAAGCATCTGATCCACCAGAGATCCCACACGTACCATGTAAAATTCATCCAGGTTGCTCTGATAGATAGACGCAAATGTGAGGCGTTCACACAGCGGATTTTCCGGATTCTCAGCCTCCTCAAGTACCCTTTCATTAAACTTCAGCCAGGATAATTCCCTGTTCATGTATATTGTATCTGCCATTTTTTCCTCCTGCGTCGCCATGTATTTTTCTTTTTCGGCCGACTTTGTCTGTATTTATCCGTATCATATCAAGCAGGCATCCAGATTTTGCCTGACTGCAGGTTCATGAATGCCTTTGCTTCACGGTTTGCATACAAGTATACTGATCGAATGTTTATTCAATAACAAGACTTTGTAAAATCCTGATAAAATTTTTTTTGAAATTAGGGGTTGCATTTTTGAATAATAGTGGTATAGTATTCATATACTTGATATGTAGTTTTGAATACTACATGTTATTTTATCAATTTCTACATTGCTATATCGTGAAACGTCACTATGATCCATCATTGATGAACTGATCATGAAGTTGTCCATATGATATAAACAGCAGTTTTTTTGCAGGAGGTGTTTTTATATGAAATTTAAATTAAAAGATCCGGGAAGTGCCATAACCCACGGAATCGGCATGCTTCTTGCCGTGGCCGGAGCCACTCCGCTGATCGTGAAGGCGGCCAGAAGCGCAGACGTTCTCCATGTTTTTGCAGTAAGTGTTTTTATCCTTACCATGATCCTTCTTTACCTGGCAAGCACACTTTACCATTCCGTAAACTCTACAGTCAAGGTGAACCGCCGTCTGAAAAAAATGGATCACATGATGATCTTTGTGATGATCGCCGGCAGCTACACTCCTGTATGCCTGATCGTTCTCCACGGACGCACCGGCTATATCCTCTGTGCCCTCGTATGGACCGTTGCCATCATCGGAATGATCCTCAAGGGCTGCTGGATCAACTGCCCGAAATGGCTTTCCTCTGTGATCTACATTGGAATGGGCTGGCTGTGTGTACTTGCTTTTGTTCCGATCTTCCACAATCTGCCCCGCGCAGGCTTCGGATGGCTCCTTGCCGGCGGTATCATCTATACCATCGGCGGTGTGATCTATGCTTTGAAGCTTCCGATCTTCAATGCGAAGCATAAGAATTTCGGTTCCCACGAAGTATTTCATGTTTTTGTGATGCTGGGAAGTGTGTGCCATTTTGTTGTAATGTATTTCTTCGTAGCCGGTATGGCAATCCACTGAGTTACTCTGTAGTCAGATGGATAAAAGCCTCCTCGAATATCTGCAAAACTTAAAGCCCCGGAATACGGGCAGACCTCAGGAAGTTGAAGTTATGACTTCTCTGAAGTTGCCTCGTGTTCCGGGGCTTCTTATTATACCTGATCCGGCCTGTGATCCCGATGATCTCAGCCGATGGTCAGTGTGGAAAGACCACTGCAGTTAAAATATGCAAATGCACCTATAGTTTGAACACTGTCCGCAATGTCAAGCTTTACAAGATTTTCGCAGTCTGCAAATGCATAGGCTCCGATGCTGGTAACGCCCTCCTTGATCCGGACCTCTGTTATCTGGTCACGGTATCCGTTCCAGGGGACTTCTTCCTCATTTTGCCATTCATTCATGGCTCCCTGTCCTGCGATCTCGAGAACTCCGTTTTCATCAAGGCTCCAGGATACAGTATTCTCCTCCGCTCCACAAAAACCGCTCTTTTCTTCTGCCGGATCGGTTTCTGTTTCCATATCTTCCGATGCTGCGTTCTCCTCAAATGCTGCTTCCGGCTGGTCTTCCTGATCATCCGGGAGCATTTCCTGCGGAATGTCCGCTTCTTCATTTTCCGGAAGCTCTGTTTCTTCCGGTATTTCTGATGTATCTTGTGTTTCCGGATCATCCGGTGCTGCCAGCTCATCTGACATGTCTGGTGCCTTTGAGATCTCAGATTTATTTTCCGGTTCTGCTTCGGAAATTTCTGCTGCATTTATTGTTGGGACTTCTTTTATTTCAGTCCCTGTAATAGATTCTGCCGACGGATCCGTCACAGTATCCGATACAGCTTCTGCTGACTCCTTCGCACTGAATGTATCCGCTGCAAAAACACTTTCCATCCATATCCCGCAAGTCAGCATACTGACAGCTGTAATCCCTGCAAGTATTTTTTTATTTATCCTCATTTCCATGCCTCTACTTTCTGATCCTTACTGCTTTTACCTTGCTCCAGGAAGAATAATATTTCTTTGTTCCTGATTTTTTGTATGTGCGGATCCTTACGTAATACGTTTTGTTTTTCTGAAGCTTTGTCAGCGTGTATTTCGTTTTGGATACTCCGGACACTGTTTTTTTGCTTCCGGATCTGAAATTTTTGTTTACGGAATACTGGATCTCATATCCGGTCACATATCGGTTTTTCTTCCATGTGATCTGCGCTTTTCTGCCGGACAGGTTCTTTGCCGTCATCAGGGTAGTTCCTGCCGGATTGACTGTGACTGTAATACTCTTTGTGGCGGCATTGTATCCTGCTGTGGCGGAAGAACGGATCGTGATCCTTGCACTGCCGGTGAATTTCGCCGCAATGGTAATCCTTCCTTTTTTGTCTACCTTTACAGATTTACTGCTGGAAGAATATTTCAGCGGAGCTTTCCCATAAACTTTTGCATTGATGCTGATCTTCCGGGCTTTTGCATACCAGGTCCGCCGGATATTGGAGGCTTTGATGGTATTGCTGCGTTTTGTTACTTTGATGGTGCAGAAGGTGGAGCCGGCGGTATAATTGGTTCCCTTTGCAGCGTATGCCATGATCGCCGCGGTTCCTCCGCCTTTGATGGTTACTTTACCGGAGGCCGGATCTACGACAGCAGCTTTGGGGTTGCTGGAGCTGTAGGTTATGGTTCCGTCTGTTGTTTTTTCAGACAGTGCACAGAGGAATGGTTTTGTGCCGTATTTTACAGTTATTGTTTTTTTGTCAAATTTCAAGCTCGGCTCTGTCTGTTCGATAAGGAATCCTGCTTTGTAGGTTCCGCTGTAATTTCCGGCTCCCGTGATCTCCAGCTCTGCATTTCCCGCATTGACGTTATTGCTGCATTTTACGGTGTAATCTGTATTTTTCTGCAGTGTATAGTTTCCATCCATGATGATCATTTCCGGAGTTTTTTCGGTTCCGTCATAGGTGTATTTCTGCTCTGCGATCCTGATATCGCACAGTGCAAGGCTTCGTTTTGCCGGGCTGCCTGTTTTTGGATTCCATGGTACCCAGGTAATATTTCCGCCGTAATCCCGGAGGATATCCAAAGACCATGTTTTGTCTGTGTATGGATAGTATACGGTTGCAGTTACATTTTTGAAGATGTTATTTCCGAGTTTCGGACTGTTGCCATAAAAATAGATATTCTGCAGATTTTTGCTGTCTGCAAATGCGTTGTCGCCTATTTCTGTTACGTTTTCTTTGATATTCAGATTCACCAGGTTTGTACAGTTGCTGAATGCGCCCGGTTCGATCACGGTTGCATTTTCCGGAAGCGCTTTTCGGATCTCAAAGGTTATTGTGGCTGTTCCTGTATAATCGCTGTCGGTTTTGGCGATCACGGTGATCTTTGCTGTTCCCGGATTTACATTATCTGCGAGATATACCTGGTAGTCTTTTCCTTCTGTCAGTGTTTTTTCATTGTAAGTGATGGTTACTGTTGGTGTTTTTTCGATTCCATCGTATACATAGGTCTGTTCTGACAGCTGAATACTGCAGGCTGACAGAGCGATCTTCGCTTTTTCCAGTATCGGGAGCTGACGGTATTCTTTGTGTGATGCATTTCTTCTGCAAACTCTTTCTGCCTGTCCTGGTTCTGTATAAGTTGCAGCCTTTATTGTTTTCCACTCTCCGTAATCATGGCCTAACGCTGCTGTTGTGGTCTGGGCTTTGATCACGGTTCCGCAGACGCTGCAGTGACTTCCTTCTGTTTTTCCGGTTGTCTCACAGGTGGCTGCTACCGCCGCGTCTTTTACTGCCTTGTGGCCTGTGGCTGCGATCGTTTCTGTGCGTGTTTTCTTGCAGCGGGTACAGGTGTAGGTCTTTGTTCCGGCTGCGGTGCAGGTTGCTGCTTTTGTCACTTTTCCGCTGTCCCAGCTGTGGCCTAATGCTGCTGTTGTGGTCTGGGCTTTGAGTATGGTTCCGCAGACACTGCAGTGACTTCCTTCGGTTTTTCCTGCGGTCTCACAGGTGGCTGCTACCGCTGCGTCTTTCACTGCTTTGTGGCCTTCCTTAACAACAGTTCTGGTGCCGAGTTTCTTTAAAGTGCCACCGCTTCCGGTGCCTGAATTATCAGCATACATCACCCAGATTTCCAGAGTATTATTTCCTTCCTTCAAGCTGCTTCCGGAAATTTTCACTTCATATGCTCTGGCATTTGGAATTGTCTGTGTAGTGCTATTTGCAGATGTAGTATAACTGATTCCATTTACCACATATTTGAAAAGAGAAATCTCTTTTGAGCTGTCTCCCGCCCAGCCTTTAAGGGTGATCTCTTCGCTGTCCTTACAGCTGATCTTCGTATTATCAGCCGGTGAAAGGATCTCGTCACCAGACTGTACTTCCTCCGAAGTATCATCATAAAATTCCACACTTACCGTATAAGACTTCTTTGTAACCCCATCCGGCGCTGTAAGCGTATATACAACCGGGCTGGTAAAATCATGCTTCGAACCATTCCAGAATCCTGAAGGAAGTTCAGTTCCCATGCCTGAGCCATAATCAATCGAAGGCTTCAATTCTGTAACATTCGTCCCACTCGGCACCCGAAGAACGATCGTATCCTCCCCGATCGCACCGATAACATCCTGCTTCAGTCCAGGATTTTCCACCTTCTTAAGCACAAAACTGTAAAATGCAGCCTGATCAGAAGGAACCACATGGATCGTCACAGTCACCTGAATACTCTCCTGTGTCTCTGTATCGCTGATCTTATACTGTGAACTGTAATCTCCGGCTGACGCCGTAACAACACCTGTATAGCTAAAAGCATTATATTTTCCTCCGGGCAGATTCGTGCGATTCAATCCTGTCGGCAGCTTTTCCTCAATTACTGTAGTCGCATACGTTCCACTTCCACCAGTCACATTATCTGTGCACGGATACTGCGCCGCACTTTTTCCTGCACTGACATACAAATCCAGTGCCGGTACAGTCAGCGGACTCCGCACCGTGATCGTCGATGACGCCACAACTACCGAGCCATACTCTGACGGCAGTTTATCCGTCGCATAAAATACGATCGTACTTCCGCTGTCAGCACTTTCCAGAACCTTATCTGCTGCAACCGTTGTAAAAGATCCATTCTTTCCAAAAGCAACATGAACACCATATTTCTCCAGCTCATCCGCTTTAAATATCGGAGTCTGCGTCCCATCATTATATGTGATCTGCAGTTTCACACCGGACAGATCCAGCGTGTTCCCAACTGTAAACTGAGTTTTTGCCGGTGCTGCAAGCACGGAAAGCTTCGTTGCTTTTCTGGCTGTCACCGTAATATTTACCGGAATTTCTTTTCCAAAATAATTGAATATCACGGATGTATCCGCAGGCTTCAGCGGACCTGTTTTATCATAGGAAAAGCCACTGTAAATATATACATAACGTCCACCTATTGTGGCAAAAAAGCTGGCGCCTGAAGGATCAAACTTCTGGTTTTCACTGTATGTCGTCTTCGGACGCCCGGAAAGCACAATACTTGTAATATCACTGGCAGATGGTTTTTTGACTGTCATTGACCAGCTGGTCTGTTTTCCCTTATAATTGATCGTCAGTTCCCTTGTCCCTGTTTCCGAATTATCAAATCCGGTGATCATATCCTTCGTGATCGTTACTGATGTAGAATTATTAACAATAAGCGTCCCCCAGTACGCCGGAACCTCTCCCACGTAACACGCTGTCGGTACACGGGAAACAGAAAGTGATCTGATCGCCGATGCATCTGCACGTTCCGGCAGTCCATCCTTGGAAATCTGCCAGTCTCCGTCAAAGCTCCAGCCTTTATATGAGTTCGGATCCTTCATCTGCTCTGCTGTAAGAACACCGCCTGTTGTAAGCGTCTGTTCCGTGTTTGTCCCGATGAGCGCTCCCTGGCCGTTTTTACCATAACAATCCGAAACATGTCCATTCAGACCGATAGCAGAATTGAGTACATTTGCATTTACCTGTGCACAGATCTGACCTGTAACTGCTGTTCCGCCAGTCACGCGAAGCGTACCTGTAAAAGCACACTGTTTCACATATCCGCCCATGTTTCCAAACTGTTCGATCCGGCCGGCAATGCCTCCAAGGTAAACCTGATAAGAATTTCCGTTAGCCTGTGTGACAGAAAGATTTCCTCCTGCAACACATTTTTCAATAGTACCAATGTTTACTCCTGCAATACCACCAACATAGCTGTCTGTAGCTGTCATGGATATGGAAATATTTACTCCGGACGAACAGCCGCTGATAGTACCGGCCACCTCATTCTCTCCGACAATCCCGCCAAAAGCCGGATGGCTCATGGAACTGGTAGAGCCCATATGTCCTGTTACCGTTCCGGTTACCCTGCAATCCTGGATCTTACCAGTATTATACTGTGCCACAACACCATGGATATCATGACTGTCATAATCAAAATCCGCAACAATATTCAGATCCTTTATCGTTCCTGCATTCTGCTGGATCAGAGGTTTTTGGAGACCGGTTATTGTGAAACCGGCTCCGTCCAGCGTCCCACTGAAATACGATGCCGAAAAATTTGTCCTTCCGTCTGTACTGATATTTTTTGTCAGACGATAGTATGCTCCCTGGTTTGCCTGGATCAGATTAAGATCATCGATCGAAGATATCTTATATGGATTTGAAAACGTACCATCTCCCTCTGCCGGTGCAAGGGAAGAGCTTCTGCTTCCAATGATACGATAAACAATCCCTGCGGAGCCATCCGTCGGAACGGTAAACTTACCGTTCGACAGCTTCACCAGGATTGCCGATGCTGCCGGCAATGTATGGTTTTCATTGCTATCTCCTGCATAAACCGGGAATGTCGCTGCCTTTGCCGCAGCAATGGTATCCCCGTAAAAGCTGTATTTACCGGAGCTCTCACCGGCTGCAACTGCCGTATAAAAATCCGCCATAAGCTCCTTAAAAGAAACTCCGGTTACTTTCTCCAGATATTGCTCACAGCTGAGAGAAGAAGCATCGATCGTATAAAATTTTGGAAGCACCTTCATAGGCTGATAGCTTCCTGCCATCCGGTCGATAACATATCTTACAAAAAGATACGGCATTCCATAGTCCTGTGCATTGTCATCCCGGTAATTCTCGTAGATCAGCGAAGCCCCTGAACGGATGGCCGTATTACTTCCAATACCATTCAGCCAGCCGCTGCTGTCCGTTCCTCCCCAAAGATAGTCCATGACAGCCACTGCAAGGCCCTCATTCAGCCACGAATATCTGCCGGTACTCATAAATCCGGTTTTCAGCCAGAGGATTGCATGCTGTCCCTCATGAACAAGAAGGCCATTTCGCTTTGACATCTCCCCCGAAACATAAGAGGATGCTGACGGTGTGTTGATATGGATCGCTGTGATCCCTTCATCATACATATACATACCGCTGGCGCTACTTAAAGACTCCAGCAGGATCGACAGCTTGCCTGAGCCATCCTGTGCCGGAAAATCACCTGCACAGAGCTGGTTAAGGATACGGTAAGGCTGACCATCGTAGACAGCTGCCATATCCGCAGCGATCAGAGCTGTTTTCCCTGCGGTATCGTAATCTGCCTTCATGGTCTTATCCATCCACACATAGCAGTGTTCCCCAACTCCGATGCAGACATATGTTTTTCCATATGTATCATGGCCGCTAGTTCTATATATGTACTTTTCTTCACCTACCTGATAGGTAGTCGCCGCAGCCTGTACAGCAGTCAGCATCGGCTGATCATCCTGCATGTATGCCTGCAGCTGATCATCCTCCAGACTCTGTACCTGCCCCACATCTGCTGCCTCTCCCGCAATTCCCTCTGTTGCCGCCTGCGCCGATGCATTGCTTCCACCCTGCACGACTGCATAATCTTCTGCTTCAAAGTCCGCCGCTTGTGCCGATGTCCCGTCAAACTGCAAGGTTCCCGTATTTCCGGGATTTGTGGTATCTGTGTTAATGATAACTGCATATTCCCCGGAAAATGTTTCTCCTGGCTTACCCTCCTGAACTGCTGCAAAAACCTCTGTTCCGCAAAATAACCCCAGAAACAGAAAACAGCACATAAGCCGGAGACAGAAATCTTTTGTCTTTTTCATCCTCTTTCCTTTCCTCTTCTCAGCTGACTGAGTTCTTTGATTTTTGTGTTTATTCTACCATATTCACAATATTCGCACAATTCCAAATATTTGATTTTTATTATCATAAAGCGTCTTTTTCTGCCTCCGTTGCAGCTGTTCGCCTGCCGTGTATACAAAAAAAAGCGAAAAGCTCTGGTATTGGTATCGTACAGAACTTTTCGCTCTTTTTGAGCTACTCTATAAACTTTTTAGCTTATCTGATTTTTATTTATTTATATTTTTCTTCAGCTCATCCAACTGCTTCTGCTCAAGCCCTGTAACTTCTCGAATTTGAGTATCCGTAAATTCTTTGAGTTTCAGCATACTAACTGCGGTTTGGATAATTCCCTGACTAAGCCCATTGGCATACCCCTCTTCCATGCCTTCCTCACGGGTCTGTCTCATATGCCGTTCTTCGTCGTACTCATATATACTCACTTTCTTCGCCGTTACTGAAAACTTATAAAAAGTTATAAACTTCTATGTTTCATTCCTACTTCA
>ENA-OPDH01002745-OPDH01002745.1-human-gut-metagenome-genome-assembly--contig:-NODE-2745-length-11060-cov-4.284598_pt1 | contig 11060 bp, 9 predicted proteins | sample MGYA00241260_ERZ501500 | MGnify/ENA primary metagenome ERZ501500 (study PRJEB25962, sample SAMEA2042519) | human gut metagenome | biome: human gut; feature: human-associated habitat; material: faeces...
CGACCCCGAGATTACAAATCACGTGCTCTGGCCAACTGAGCTAAAGAGGCAATCTGCTTCAAAAAGCAGCCATTTCGTCACCAAGGCGAAACGGCTGCAAATTTAGGCATTATTTCTTATATACCAAATTTATCTACCGTTTTTTTATTTGGCTCTGATTTTTTCTTTGAATTTAACTAACTGTTTCTCCAATGCTTCTACGCATTCGTCAATTGATTCTTCAAAGGTATCATTTACCTTTTCGGCAAAACAATCTCCGTTTTTAATAATCAACCGAATAGCAGCTTCTTTATTCTTTGCAGATTCTGGTTTTACAACCTTCAAACTAACTTCTGCCGATATAATGCCGTCGAAATACTGTTCCAACTTAGCCACTTTCTTCTGAATAAACGCTTCTAATTGATCAGTTGCATCAAAATGGATTGCTTGAATTCTAATGTTCATAATAAACCTCCTTCTTTTTGTGCTCTTGGATGAGCATGATACACTTTTTTTAATTCCTCAAAGGTTGTATGTGTGTAAATACTGGTAGAAGCCAGACTGCTATGACCGAGTAACTCTTTCACGGCGTTCAACTCCGCTCCATTATTCAACATACTTGTTGCAAACGAATGTCTTAATACGTGGGGACTGCATTTTGCCAATGTCGGAATGTCCGAAAGCCTCTTTTTTACTATCGTATAAAGAATACCCGTAGACAATTGTTCTCCATTCTTCCGGACAAAGAACCATCCGCATCCTGCGTCAACTTCACGATTTCGGACTTCAGTGTATGCAAGCATCAAGTTTTTTAATCTTTCTGCAAAAGGAATCAGCCGCTGCTTGTTACGCTTACCTGTCACCCTGATCAGCATAGCATCGTAGTCTATATCGGTATCTTGTAAACCGACCAACTCCGAACGTCTCACCCCGGTATCATACAGCATTTCAAGTACCAGACGATCCCTCACCCCTTCAAAATCCTCATCAAACCCGTCTCCATCCAACAACTCTTCCATATCCTTTTCTTTTACAAAAGTAGGTAACGGTTTCTTTGTTTTCGGACCGGTCACAAACCGTAACGGGTTTACAGAAACGAATCCCTGCTTCATAAGGAATTTAAAAAAAGATTTCAAAGAACTCAACTTCCGGTTGACAGATACGGGCGAAATCTTATTATCCAACAAAGATATAATCCAATTCCGTACAATATCCGTATCAACTTCCTCCGGCACAAATATGCCTTCCTTCTTCTCTTTTACAAAATCTTCAAACTGCTGTAAATCTTTGAAATAAGCATTAATCGTATATTCGGAATAATTCCGCTCATACCGAAGATAATCTAAAAATGAATCAATCAGCACATTCACGTTGCATCAACTTTTATGCAACGAAAATAAGAATAAGAATCCAATAAAACAAGCCTGGCAGATAGATTTTGTATTTTTATTCTTCTACCTGCTGTAATTGCTGAACGTAAACAGCACGCATAGTTTGTTTTCTCTTTGCTACAGAGGGTTTTTCGAAAGCCTGACGGTTTCTCAATTCTTTTACTACACCTGTTTTTTCGAACTTTCTTTTGAATTTCTTCAGCGCTTTTTCAATGTTTTCGCCTTCTTTTAATGGAACTACGATCATAATTTAATTTATTATATTGTTTAATTACTATATCCACAAATTGGGCAGCAAAATTACTGATTGTTTCGGGATTAGCAAAACTTTCCGTAAATATTTTTCAGAAATCCTCCAGACGGAAAGGAGGATAAGCAATACCTTTTTCGGTTATAATCGCAGTTATCAAGTCGTGAGGAGTTACATCAAAAGCCGGATTATAAGCTTTCACCCCTTCAGGAGCCATCCGCGAAGCATACCACATATCCGTAATTTCCTTGGGATTCCGTTCTTCTATCACGATCGAATCCCCATCCGGACAATTCAAATCAATAGTGGATGTCGGACCTAACACATAAAAAGGAATACCGTAATAACGAGCCAGGATCGCCACTCCCGAAGTCCCGATCTTATTAGCCGTATCGCCATTTGCCGCGACCCGGTCGCAACCGACCACGACAGCCTGTACCCAGCCTTTCCGCATGACGGTCGACGCCATATTATCACAAATCAAGGTAACATCCACACCCACCTTCTGCAATTCGTAGGCCGTCAGGCGTGCACCCTGCAACAGCGGACGCGTTTCATCGGCAAACACCTTAAAGCCATATCCACGTTCTTCTCCTAAATAAACCGGAGCGAGAGCCGTTCCATATTCCGATACCGCCAAATGACCGGCATTGCAATGTGTCAGGATTCCCATTCCCGGGCGCAACAAGGACAAGCAGTTCTCTCCTATCTTACGGCAAGCAGCCGCATCTTCCGCCCGGATCGCCTCCGCCTCGACACGCAACAGTTCCACTATTTCCGGAACAGGATTCACAGAATGGGCGACCACAACTTTTTCCATCCGGTCCAAAGCCGCAACCAAGTTGACCGCAGTAGGGCGAGAAGATGCCAGATAATCCTTGATTCGGAGAAACTCACTGCAAAAACCACCATAAGTGTTTGCCGCAATCTGTCGGCTACAAACATAAATGCCATAGGCAGCAGCTATCCCGATAGCCGGCGCCCCGCGCACCTTTAATCTATATATAGCCTCCCAAATCTCTTCTGCAGAAGAAAGGGAAACATAGACTTCAGATCCCGGCAAGCAGGTCTGGTCCAAGATAATCACAGCACTCCCGTCCTGACTCAAACGGACCGTCTTTAAATCTGTTATGTCTACATTCATAAAAGAGAACTATTATGGATGCGAAAATAAGCAATTCCGATGAGATGAAAAATGTTTTGCAGGTTAAAAGTATCCCAACAAGAATCGCTCTTTCAATTCTATCAAATCGTCACTACTATCCCTTCAGTTAGAATAAGATTCGTCCGGCTAGATATAATACCGTAATCGAGCAGTTCCAAACCCAACATTTCCGAAAGATACTGCCAATAATTTTTCGTCGTTCCGACATGTATCTTATCGGTAATCGATGCACCCAAAGTATCTCTCCTGTTTTAATTGAAAAATTTACCGTACCTTTGTACAATTCTTATTCACTGTAAAAATATGGAAATCGCAGCATTAGTTTCGGGAGGAGTAGATAGCTCCGTAGTCGTCCACCAGTTGAAAGAGGCAGGATACGATCCTACCATTTTCTATATCCGTATCGGCATGGAAGATAAAGACGGATATATAGACTGCCCTGCCGAAGAAGATATTGAAATCACCTCTTATATCGCCAAGAAGTACGGTTGCCGGTTTGAAATCGTCTCCTTGCACGACGAATATTGGGATCGTGTCGTGAGCTACACCATTGATTCCGTAAAACGCGGACTCACCCCCAACCCGGATATGATGTGCAATAAATATATCAAATTCGGCTGCTTCGAAGAGAAATGGGGAAAGGATTTCGATAAAATAGCGACCGGTCATTACGCCACGACAACCGAGATAGACGGTAAAGTATGGCTTTCCACCGCCAAGGATCCGGTAAAAGATCAGACCGACTTCCTCGGCCAAATCACTCGTTTGCAAATACAGAAATTAATGTTCCCGATCGGACATCTCATGAAAAGCGAAGTCCGAGCTATAGCCGAACAACAAAAACTGCCGAGTGCCAAACGGAAAGACAGCCAGGGAATCTGCTTCTTAGGCAAGATCAACTATAATGATTTCATCGAACGCTACCTGGGCAAACGAACCGGAAAGATCGTCGAACTGGAAACAGGCAAGGTGTTAGGCAAACACAACGGCTACTGGTTCCACACCATCGGACAGCGTAAGGGTTTAGGCTTGAGCGGAGGACCGTGGTTCGTTATCAAAAAGGACATCAAGCGGAACATTATCTATGTTTCCAACGGTTATGATCCGGAAACACAGTACGGCAAGATTATCAACATGCACGGCTTCGACTTTATCACCGAAGACCCATGGGGAGAATTTGCGGACGAGAAAGAGATCACTTTCAAGATCCGTCACACACCGGACTTCACACACGGCCGCATCCGTCGCATCGGAGACTTATACCGCATCGAATCCGACAACAAAATCCAAGGAATCGCCCCCGGACAGTACGGAGTAGTCTACGACAAAGACCATCGTCTTTGCCTCGGCAGTGGCATGATTATTGATGAAGAGAAATAGGCAAATTGCTAATTATTATTTTTGGCCGTAATATTCAAATTAAGTAAAGATGGAGGCAACAAGTAAAAAAGAAACGGTAAAAACATAAGTATGACGGTCTATGGGAGTGCCATTATATAATCAGACCGGTTATTAGTCTGGAGCCAAAACGAAACAGAGCTTATACTCCTTTTTACCGATACCGGTACGCATGCTGATCCATTCTGACCTATAGATTAAACCAATAATTCATCTTAATCATATCAAGCGAGAAGGTTCTCGCTCTTTTTCATGCAGACAAAGTTAAGAATTATATGGAAATAAAAAGGCTGCTCATCCCGCAGGATTGCAGCCTTTCCTTGATATATGCATTAATTAAATAGTATACAGAGAACTGATAGATTCACCGCTACAAACACGACGGATGGCTTCGGCAAACATATCGGCAACAGACAACACTTTCACCTTTTCGCATTTCTTTGCATAAGGGATAGAATCCGTAAAGATCATTTCAGTCAAAGCAGACTGGTCTACACGTGTAGAAGCCGGGTCGGACATAACGGCATGACTGGCGATGGCACGCACGGATTTAGCACCGTTTTCGAGCATCAGGTTGGCAGCCTTCGTAATAGTACCGGCCGTATCCACCATATCGTCGATCAAAAGTACATCCAAACCTTTCACATCACCGATGATACGCATTTCGGCCACTTCATTGGCACGCAGACGTGACTTGTGGCAAATAACCATCGGCAAACCCAGGTATTTGGAATAACTGCTGGCACGTTTAGTTCCTCCAACATCCGGTGTAGCGATACACAGGTTATCCAGAGGCAATGATGTTTTGATGTAATCCAGGAAAATGGAAGAAGCATACAAGTGGTCGACCGGAACATTAAAGAATCCCTGAATCTGATCGGCATGCAGGTCCATCGTAATCAAGCGGTCGATACCGGCAGTACTCAGCATGTCTGCGATCAGTTTGGCCCCGATAGAAACACGCGGTTTATCTTTTCTATCCTGACGTGCCCAACCGAAATAAGGAATAACTGCGATTACAGAGTGTGCTGAAGCACGCTTGGCAGCATCGATCATCAGGAGAAGCTCCATCAGATTATCAGAGTTAGGAAACGTTGATTGTACCAGGAATACATCGCGACCGCGAATCGACTCTTCATAAGAGACGGCAAATTCACCATCGGCAAAGTGTTGAATGTTCATCTGTCCCAGCGGACAACCAAGACTATTGCAAATTTTCTCTGCAAGATACCGGGAGTTAGTTCCCGAAAACACCAAGAAAGGAGTTTGTGCACTCATTATTCCGAATATTTATCTTAAGTAAATAGATTTGAATTGTGGGTGCAAAGGTACAAAACAATTATGATTTATGATTTATGATTTATGATTTATTACCAAACACATCGGTCAGAGCAGATCATAAATCACAAACCATAAATCATAAATCAATATGTAAACTTCAGTAAACGACCGGAATAAGCAGGTATAACGACCTGATAGGGCCAAGCAGCCGTCAATGTGCTGATACAGTTCTCTCCAGTCATCAGATCGGTCTGTACGGCAGCTTTGTTGTCCCCGAAATCAAGTGCCTTGAATGCCTCGTCAGGAATTTGGATGCGTACCGTCTGCTCTGCCTTGTCAAAGTTGACCACCACTAACAACACTTCATTCTGATATTTACGCATGAACACGAATTGACGGTGTGAATTAAAATACGGATTGCTCAGGTTTGCATACATCAAATCATAGAAAACTCCTTCCGTGATAACCCGTTCGGACTTTGATATATTCAAGATCTTTGCGTACACCTCGCGCAACTGCCGTTGTTCGGCAGTCAGTTTGCCGCCATCGAAAGCTCCCTCGTTTATCCAGTTACGCAAGCTGGCAAGACTCCAGTAATCAAAAATCGTCGTGCGCCCATCACGTCCGCTGAACCCTTCATCGTCCATTCCCGGCTCTCCTAACTCCTGTCCGCTGTAGATCATCACCGGATTGGTATTCATCATAGCCGACACGATCATCCCCGGAATTCCCGGACGCGGATCACCGGCAAAGAAGTAAGAAGCGATACGCTGCTCGTCATGGTTTTCAAGGAAGTTCAACATATTATGCTGGATGCCTTCGAGTGACTGCCAGCATCCGGAGATATTGCTTGCCGGAGCCTGGTTACACATGACCGCCCGTACCGTATCGTACAGTCCGACCTTATCATACAAATAATCAAAATGTCCGTTCCAGATATAATTGCGATATTCTGCCGGATTATAAACTTCGGCAATAAAACAAACATCATAAGCCTGTTTCACCTTCGGGATCACCCAGTTCCAGAATTCAACCGGAACCATTTCCGCCATATCGCACCGGAAACCGTCTATCCCTTTTTCCGCCCAGAAAAGCAGGATATCCAGCATCTTCGCCCATGTATTGGGAACCGGATCAAAATGCAGGGTACGGCCGTTCACATAATCAACACCATAATTCAACTTGACCGTCTCATACCAGTCGTTTTGTCCGGGACAGGTACTGAAGCAATCATTCCCCGTGACTTTCGCCGGAAATTCACTATATTCAAAATCTTCCTGCTGAGCACCGAATTGCAGACACAAAGTCTGCCCCGGTATATAATAGAAATTATTATTAGGATCGAAAGCTTTCGAAGTATTGTCTTTTTGCCCCAAGTCTTCCACATATGCCATCTTGGCATCCGAATAATACTGGCGGGCCACATGATTAGGTACGAAATCGATGATTACTTTCATTCCGGCTTCATGCGTCCTTCTGACCAGCGATTCGAATTCTTTCATACGGTCAGGCACATTATCGGCCAGGTCCGGGTCTATATCATAATAATCTTTGATCGCATAAGGCGAGCCGGCATTCCCCTTTACGACTGCCGCATGGTCTCTTCGTATCTGGTAAGCCGTATAATCAGTATTCGTTGCATGTTCGATCACTCCGGTATACCAGATATGGGTGGTTCCCAACTCCTTAATCTTGGACAAAGCAACCGGCGTAAAGTCCGAAAACTTTCCTACTCCGTTTTCAACTTTACTTCCATTCTTCACCAGGGATGATTTCATATTTCCAAACCAACGTGGAAAGACCTGATATATTACCATCTTATTTGCCTGTTTCATCGCGTTATTTGCCAACTTAGTTAATATTTGGGGTGAACACCGGAACTTCCGGAAAAAACTATGGCATCAAGGCGTTGTTTCTTCTTGCCATAATAGCGTTCACCAAGGTTTCATATTTATTTTCTTTTATCACGACCTCGAATGCCCGGATCGCCGCAGCATATCCGATACTCGCGATCTCATCCACATTTTCCAGATCGAATGTCTTATACATACCGAACTCCTCCGCCTCGATCAGGACATCGCACATCTCGCGGTCCTCCAACGTGTTCGCCCGGAACATATAGTGGTAGGAACGTTCCGCGATATGGAAAATCGTCTGCTTGTACTTTTGCGGGACAAGGGGACTGACATTCACACCGATGATACGCTCACACTCTTCACGGATGATCGAAACCGGGAAATTATGGAAAAGACCTCCGTCAACATAATGCACTCCGTTTATCACGACCGGGCTAAAGATAATCGGAATACTACAGGAAGCGGTCACCGCCTCTACGATGGGACCGCTACGAAACTCATGGCTCTCGCCATTGTCAAGATCGGTCGCCACGACAACCAGAGGAGTTTTCAGCTCTTCAAACGTTTTAGCCCTCAAATGACGACGAAGAAAATAGCGGAACCGCTTGCTGTCGAACAATCCCGATTTCGGGATTTGCAACTGGGCGAATTCGGAGAACTCACGACCGGTAAAGAGTTCTTTAATTTCGTCGGACGTATAGCCATCGGCAAACAAAGCACCCATCAACGAACCGACACTCGTACCAACGATGATATCCGGCTTCAGACCGCATTCTTCCAGTAATCTAAAAACTCCGATATGAGCGAAACCTTTCGCTCCTCCTCCGCTCAGAGCCAAGCCTAATTTATAGGCATTATGGTTCGTTTCTTCCGTCATTTGCGTTTTCATTCTTATTCTGTGACAAATATGCTGTTTTTTTTAGAATGAAACATTATTATTTACGAAAAAGTTTCTCTACTTCTTTATTTTTGTTATATTTACAGATGAACAATAAAGGATCGTAAGACGCTAAGTGTCAAAACGATTAAATTCGTATTAATTTTAAATCTCATTGCTATGATTACACCTATTTTTTGGATCATACCGGTAGCCTCCATCCTGGCACTGGTATTTGCTTGGTTCTTCTTCAGGCAGATGATGAAAGAGAGTGAAGGGACGGAGTTAATGGCAAAAATAGCCCGGCACGTACGCAAAGGGGCTATGTCATACCTGAAACAACAATACAAGGTTGTCGCTTCGGTGTTTCTCGCCCTGGTGGTTTTGTTCTCCATCATGGCGTATGGATTCGGAGTACAAAACGAATGGGTTCCGATCGCTTTCCTGACCGGCGGTTTCTTCTCTGGCCTTGCCGGTTTCTTAGGAATGAAGACGGCTACTTACGCATCCGCCCGTACCGCCAATGCCGCCCGGTCGTCTTTGAATAGCGGCTTGCAGGTTGCTTTCAGGAGCGGTGCCGTAATGGGGCTGGTTGTCGTCGGCCTCGGCTTGCTGGACATTTCGTTCTGGTACATATTATTGAATATCTGCATTCCGGCAGAAACGATGGATGCCACACATAAACTGACCATCATCACCACCACCATGCTGACCTTCGGTATGGGAGCTTCCACACAGGCACTCTTCGCCCGTGTCGGCGGTGGTATCTACACAAAAGCAGCCGATGTCGGAGCCGACCTGGTCGGCAAAGTCGAAGCCGGCATCCCCGAAGACGACCCGCGCAACCCGGCAACCATTGCCGACAATGTGGGAGACAACGTCGGAGATGTGGCCGGCATGGGGGCGGATTTGTACGAATCATATTGCGGTTCCATTCTGGCAACCTCCGCATTGGGTGCTGCCGCATTCGTGGCGTCCGGCGACGTAGAGATGCAATACAAGGCGGTCGTGGCGCCGATGCTGATCGCCGCGGTCGGGATCGTATTGTCGATCATCGGCATCTTCGCCGTCCGCACGAAGGAAAATGCGACTATACGTGAGCTGCTGAAAGCGCTTGCCATAGGGACAAACCTAAGTTCCGTGTTGATCGCCCTCTCCACTTTCGGCATTCTTTATTTGTTAGAGTTGGACAATTGGTTCTGGATCAGTTGTTCGGTCATAATCGGATTGTTGGTAGGGATCGTGATCGGCCAATCGACGGAATACTATACTTCCCAGTCTTATAAGCCCACCCAGCGGGTTTCAGAGGCCGGACTGACCGGACCGGCAACGGTGATTATCTCCGGCTTGGGGCTTGGCATGCTATCGACCGCCATTCCGGTACTGGCCGTAGTAGCCGGGATCATCTGTTCGTTCCTTTTTGCTTCCGGCTTCGATTTCAACAATGTAGGGATGGGGTTGTACGGCATCGGCATCGCCGCCGTCGGGATGCTCTCGACATTAGGGATCACTTTGGCTACGGACGCTTACGGGCCGATTGCCGACAATGCCGGCGGCAATGCGGAAATGTCCGGCTTGGGCAAAGAAGTACGCAAACGTACGGATGCGCTCGACTCCTTAGGCAACACGACCGCCGCAACAGGCAAAGGGTTTGCGATCGGCTCGGCAGCCTTGACTGGCTTGGCTTTGCTGGCTTCTTACGTGGAAGAGATTAAAATAGGCTTGCTCCGGTTGGGCGAAACAGTCCTGACATTTTCCGACGGCAAAGCCATCGAGGTATCAAAAGCCTCTTTCTCCGACTTTATGATCTATTATGATGTCACACTTATGAACCCGAAGGTGTTGGCGGGGATGTTCCTCGGCTCCATGATGGCTTTCATGTTCTGCGGGTTGACAATGAATGCAGTCGGACGGGCAGCCGGACACATGGTGGAGGAAGTACGCCGCCAGTTCCGTGAAATCCCCGGAATACTAACAGGAAAAGCCGAACCCGATTACGCCCGTTGCGTGGCCATCTCGACAAAAGGGGCACAACATGAGATGGTGACCCCTTCCCTGTTAGCCATCATCGCACCGATCCTCACCGGTCTGATATTCGGAGTGACAGGAGTGGTCGGACTGCTGATCGGCGGCCTGAGCACCGGGTTCGTACTGGCGATCTTCATGGCCAATTCGGGAGGCGCCTGGGACAACGCCAAGAAACATATCGAAGAAGGAAACCACGGCGGCAAGGGCAGCGAAGCCCATAAGGCGACAGTCGTAGGCGATACGGTCGGCGACCCGTTCAAAGACACCTCCGGTCCCAGCCTCAACATCCTGATCAAGCTGATGACAGTTGTATCTCTGGTATTCGCGCCTCTGTTCCTGGCAGTTGGCAGCCTGCTGTAATGAGATAAAGCAAGATAAAGGGAAAGCAGCCCGTTTTACGGGCTGCTTTTTTTCGTGCCGCAAAAGCGGTATTTTATGTCGAAAAAAAGGAAATGAAAGCCTTTATTTTGCGGTATGCGATGTATCAAAAAAGAGTGGGGCAAAAAATGTCCCGATTTTTTCAAAAAATACAAAATACACTCTTGTGCAACGGGGAAATTTGGGGTATTCTTAGCATAGGGAAGAATTTTCCTCGCGGCACAGAAGAGTTGCAAAAGTGGTAATTGTTTTTAACAGAATGTTTCTGCCTTGCTTTGCGGCAAGGGAAGGAATCAGAATTTACCCAAAATTGATTACAGGAGGTAATGAGTAATGAGCAAGAAATATGTTTATATGTTCAGCGAAGGCAACGCGGGCATGAGAAACCTGCTGGGCGGCAAAGGCGCTAACCTTGCTGAAATGACAAATCTGGGACTGCCTGTTCCTTATGGCTTCA
>ENA-OPDH01002746-OPDH01002746.1-human-gut-metagenome-genome-assembly--contig:-NODE-2746-length-11057-cov-2.235321_pt1 | contig 11057 bp, 9 predicted proteins | sample MGYA00241260_ERZ501500 | MGnify/ENA primary metagenome ERZ501500 (study PRJEB25962, sample SAMEA2042519) | human gut metagenome | biome: human gut; feature: human-associated habitat; material: faeces...
TGAATTAAGCCCTGTATTAATTGCCCCCATAACAGGCTCTATTACATAGTTCATTCCAAGTCCTATAACAAGAATTCCCACAACCGGATATATAAGCACAGGTGCAATCTTTTCAAGTGCTTCTGGAAGCTTGTCACACAATTTTCTTAAACCTAAAATAATGTATCCAGCCGCAAAGCCTGCAACTAAAGCACCTAAAAATCCAGACTTTCCATTAGCTGCAATATATCCTCCGACAAAACCCAGTGCCAGTGCCGGTCTGTCACCTATTGCCATTGCAATATATCCTGCAAGCACAGGAAGCATAAATCCAAATGCTGCTCCACCTATATTCTTAAACAAAGCTGCAACTGGTGTTATAGTACCAAAATTAGCTCTTTCAGCTTCAGAAAGACTGTTCATATCAACATTAATTCCATCAATAAGAAATGCTATGGCAATCAGAATACCACAGCCAACTACAAATGGAAGCATATGCGAAACACCATTCATAAGCTGTGTATATATCTGATGTCCAACTCCGCCTGATTTATTCTTCTTAACCGCAGCTGCCTGACTATCATCAGAAGATCTGCCCATCCCATGTACCTGATATTCGGGAACATCACCGCTAAGTGCCTGACTTATTAATTCATCAGCTTTATTAATTCCGTCTGATACCTGACATTCTATAACCTTATGTCCTTCAAACCTTGCCATTGGCACTTTGGCATCTGCCGCAACTATTATACATTCCGCTTTTTCTATATCTTCATCTGTAAGCACATTTTTAGCACCTGCTGAACCTCTTGTCTCTATCTTAATTGTACAGCCTGCCTTTTTAGCTGCTTTTTCCAGACCCTCAGCTGCCATATACGTATGTGCAATACCTGTAGGACACGAAGTTACAGCCACTATATACCTGTCAGCTGGATTCGTATCACTATTGCCAGCATTATATGTGCCTGTATCCTGCAATCTTTCATCAATGCTCTTGCTTTCACTGTCTGCATTATCGATAACTTCAAGAAATTCCCCAATATCCTTAGCTGCTTTTAACTTTCTGATAAATTCTTCATCCATAAGAAGCACCGAAAGCTTGCTTAATACATCTAGATGAACATTATCCTCACTATCCGGAGCTGCTATAAGAAACAATACATTAACAGGTTCACCATCTAATGAATCATAATCAACTCCATCCCTTATAATCATAGCTGCAAGTCCCGGTCTTGATACCGAATCCGATTTGCAGTGCGGAATTGCAATTCCTTCGCCGATTCCTGTGGTACTCTCCTCTTCTCTTGCGTAGACACCTTTACGGTAAACCTCTACATCATTGATCTTGCCGCTCTTTGCCATTAAATCGACCATGGCATCAAGAGTTTCTTTTTTGCCTGTTACTTTTCCATTCAGTTCAATACTTTCTGCTGCGAGTAAATCTCTGATTTTCATTTGAAAAACCCTCCCTTTCTATTGTTCCCCAATAAACAATTTCTTATTGCTATCAAGTAAAGCAATTACTTCTGCTTTTGTAGCCAGTTCCTCGGAAAATGCAGAGGCACTTCCGGTGCAGACACCCATCTGGAACGCTTTCTCGTAGCTTCCGTTCTCAAGGTATCCTGCAATAAATCCTGCCACCATGGAATCTCCTGCTCCCACGGAATTGACAACCTTTCCTTTTGGCGCTTCGGACTGGAAAATGCTTCCATCTTCTGCGACTAACACAGCTCCGTCACCCGCCATGGATACCAGAACGTTTCTTGCTCCCTTTTCCTGCATTTTCTTTGCATAGGTGATGACATCTGCCTTACTTTCAATCTTCACTCCGAAAATTTCGCCAAGCTCATGATTGTTTGGCTTGATCAGAAATGGATGATACTGTAACACATTCACCAGAAGATCTTTCGTTGCGTCTACCACAATTTTCAAGTCCTTGTTCTGTAAATGTCTCATAATATCCATATACATCGAACCCGGCATAACATCCGGAATGCTTCCTGCAAGCACGAGGATATCACCGTCTGACAGTGTATTGAGCTTTTCATAAAGCTTTTTAATATCTGCCTCCGCGATCGCCGGTCCCTGTCCGTTGATCTCCGTCTCTTCATTGGAACGAAGCTTTACATTAATTCTGGAAATTCCCTTTTCCACGCTGATAAAATCGGTGCGGACTCCTTTTTCCTCTAACAGTTCCTGTATTCTGTTTCCTGTGAACCCGGCCAGAAAGCCAAGCGCTGTATTCTCAAAGCCAAGATTCTTTAAAACTATGGAAACATTGATTCCTTTTCCTCCCGGAAAAATAATCTCATCCGTTGTACGGTTTACGATTCCGCAGGTAAAATCATCTACAGAAACGATATAATCCAGCGATGGGTTAAAAGTTACGGTATAGATCATTTTTTCGACTCCTTTCTGTTTACTGCTTTACATCTATGACATTGTTACATTTTTTATAAGCCGGAAGGCTAAGTCCTGTCGTGATGACCGTTGCGCCTTCAAACGGTGCGAACGTCACACTGGAAATCTGATTGAATTTGCTCTCGTCTGCCAGAACAAAACATTCCTTGCAGTTTTCCATGGATTTCTTCTTCACCATCGCCTCTTTTAACTCCGGTGTGGAATAACCTTTCTGAAGGCTGACACCGTTCGCACCCCAGAAGCCTTTGGTGAAATTGTATTTTTCCAGTGCTGCGACTGCCTCTTCTCCTACGATCGCCTCTGTGACCGCTTTAAACTCGCCGCCCAGAAGATACACGGTAAACCCTCTCTCTGCCAGACGCTTTGCATGGCTGATCGCATTTGTCACAAACACCGCCTGATGACTCGTGATGTATTCGATCATCAGCTCTGTTGTCGTTCCGGCATCCAGATAAACAAAATCACCCGGTGCGATCTGTTCTGCGGCGTATTTTGCAATTTTGTTCTTTGCGTCACGATTCTTTTCTTTCCGGCTGACGACGTTGTCATCCTTAGTACTGTACGCCATCGTTTTAAGGATTGCCCCACCGTGAACCTTCGTCAACTGACCGTTTGCATCCAGTGCATTCAGATCCCTTCGTATCGTAGATTCCGAAGCGTTAAGTTCTGTCATCAACTGCTGTACTGTCACACTCCCCATACTTTCCAGTATGGATAATATCTTCGCAAATCTTTCCTCTGTCAGCATTTATTCCCCTCCAATTTCCGTCAACATCATTCATGTCCGTTCATCTTTATATCTGAATTATAGATTCACATTCCGTCACAGTCAATCATTTTCCGTCAAAATCATTCACAAAAATAATTATTTAAAATTGTGCAGAAGTTACAAGAGCGACATCTGACAGATATGTTACATAAAAAACTGCTGTACAGAGAGACCTGCGTTTTTGCTTCTCTCTGTACAACAGTTTCTGCGTTTTTGTTGTGATTTATTTATTTTCTTTTTTAAACCGTGCGATCGCATCTATGATCTTAAAGCTTTCGATCATGACTACTTCCGCATTTCTTGTCTTAAATTTCCGGACCATCTCATCAAATGGAAGCCCTGCAATGTAACACCGCAGTGCCATAATGATCGCGCTGTGCGTCACGATCAGCACATCTCCGTTTTCCCGTTTCATAATATATTCCATAGCATCCAGCGTGCGTTTTACCACATCATTGTAACATTCACCGCCTCCCGGTGTGCGCACATAGCGGCGGTCTTTTCTCCACTCCTGATATTCCGGACTGTTTTCCCGCTCGATCACACGCCAGTTGGAACCCTCCCAGCTTCCGAGGTTCATCTCCACCAGTCCATCCAGCGGAATACAGGTCGCATGCAGCGCTTCTGCAGCGATACGTGCCGTCTCTGCCGCCCGAAGCTGCGGTGAATGATAGACATGTTTTACCGAAATATCTTCTTCCACCAGCTGGCACGCCAGTTCCTTCGCCTGCCGGATTCCATTTTCATTCAGTGGAATATCGGTTTTTCCCTGAATCTTCTTTTTTACATTCCACTCTGTTTCACCATGACGTACAAAATATAGTTTCATCGCTCGTCCTTTTCTATGATAAAAATAAGACCATCTGTATTTCATCCCGGTAGCTTCCGTCTTTCAGTTTAAACGCATGAGGTTCTCTTCCCCACTCGCGAAAACCTAATTTTTCATACAGACGGATTGCTGCCACATTGTCATCAAAAACACCCAGTTTCAGCTGCTCAAGTTCTGTTTTTCTGGCGTTTTCGATCGCATATTCCATCAACTGCCTTCCAAGTCCTATTCCGCAGTATTTTTGGAGAATAAAAATTCCGATTCCCGCCTTATGCCGGAATTTGATGTGATTTCCCTCTTTTAAAACCATGACACAGCCAATCATCTGCTCTTTCCGAAACGCTCCGATCAAAAATTCTTCCCTGCGCTCTGCTATGTCTGAAATCATCGCCTCTGCTGCGTCCGCTGTGAAATCTGTCTCCTCCGGGTATCTCGCCAGAAAATACGTTTCACGGTAGGTGATGTCACGCACCTCTGAAAAAGTTTCTGCGTCCTGCTTCCCCGGACTGCGCAGTGTTATGTTCTGTCCATTTATCACAATCTGTTTCTCTTCTATCTGCATATGCGGCTATCTCCTATGAAGATATTTTAACATATAGAATTCGATTAACAAAGTTTTTCTTGCTAATAAGCTCTTTCAGTTTTCCTGTTTCTTTTTATTGCCCATCGTTATCGATTTATTGTACTTTTATATGCGGTATGTTAGAATACAAAATTGGATGTTTTATGCATCATCACTCGCAATAAAGGATACCTTAATTTTATAAAATATCTGGGGAGAATATTGAAAATGCCTAAGAAGATAAACTACTCTGAATTGATCAAAGAAACTCTTATTTTAACGGTCGCTGTTGCGGTCATTGCCGCCGCTGTTTTCTTTTTTCTAGTGCCAAGCCATGCATCCGTCAGCAGTATTTCCGGTCTTGGAATCGTTCTGTCGAACTTCATTCCTTTGCAGCTTTCTGCGATCACAATGATTTTAAACGTGGTACTTCTAATTATAGGCTTTCTTACCTGCGGAAAAGAATTCGGAATTAAGACGGTTTATACAAGTATTATGCTGCCATTATTTCTTGGACTTTTTGAGATTCTTTTTCCTGACAACACCTCTATGACCGGTAGTCAGGAATTAGATGTGCTCTGTTATATATTAGTTGTGAGTATCGGTCTCAGCATTTTATTCAACCGAAATGCCTCCTCCGGCGGATTAGACATTGTCGCAAAAATCATGAACAAATACCTGCATATGGAACTTGGAAAAGCAATGTCACTTTCCGGAATGTGCGTTGCGCTGTCAGCCGCACTTGTCTATGATAAAAAGACTGTCGTTCTCAGTATTTTGGGAACTTATTTTAACGGAATCATTCTGGATCATTTTATTTTTAATCATAACATCAAGCGCCGTGTCTGCATTATCACAGAAAAAGAAGAGGAACTCCGCCTGTTTATTTTAAATGATCTCCACAGCGGTGCGACCATTTACGAATCCATCGGTGCCTACAATATGCAGAAGCGGAATGAGATTATTACAATTGTAGATAAATCCGAATATCAGAAATTGATGAATTATATGAGCCATGAAGATCCTCTCGCTTTTATCACGGTGTATAATGTGTCGGATATGCGGTATCAGCCGAAACGGTGATTTTTACCTCAAAAAGAGTAGCAATGAAACACTGCTACTCTCCTAATCCATCTAAATCAATTTTATAGATCGTATTCGTAAGCTCTGTATTCTCCAGAAACATAATCATATAAATTGGCATATAAACTCTTTTTCCCTCAATTTCAATATTCCCTTCCGAAAGAATATAAGCTTCTTCTATCTTGTAATTTTCATTTTTCAGAACATTGTTTAATGCAGAGTGCCTTTTATAGTCCTTACCGGATTTAATTTCCAAAGGTACCACTTTTCCATCCAGTTCAATTACAAAATCAAGCTCTCCTTGCTGTTTGCTGTTAAAATAATATTCCTTATGCCTCTTTGCTAATAATTCCTGCGCAACAACATTTTCAAAGAGAGCTCCATTATTGATTGCTTTTTCCTTATTTAAAATAGCAAGTTTAACCTGATTGGAATAACAGCTTGTAAGCAGTCCAACATCTGAAAAAAACAGTTTAAAAAGATTTCGGTTTTCACTAATGATCAGAGGCAATTTGGGTTCACTGATATTGTATACAGGAATTGCCACTCCTGCATCTTTTAACCAAAGAAAATCATTCTTTAACCGGTCATAACTCATGCCTTTTTCAATTGCATTTAATTGAAAACGCTTATTTTTCTGATCTAACTGTCCTGGCATTGCATCGTATATTTCCTGCAATTTCAGTTTATAATTTTTTTCATATTTTGAAAAATCTGTTTTATATAATCGTATAATTTTTTCATGCACTTTGGCGACTTTTGCCAGATCATTTGTTTCCAGATAAACAGCAACCGCTTCTGGCATTCCGCCAACAATCAGATATAAATAAAACAGATCCAGCATTTTGGAATGAATAAAATCATCCACCGGGTTTCTCTTTTTAAAATGGTCTTCCAACATGAGAATTACATCATTTTTCAGTCCTGCTGCCCTGACAAACTCTTTAAAATCCAACGGATACATATCATAGATTTCAAGGTATCCAACCGGAGCTGATCTTAAATCATTTAATTCTACTCCCAGTAATGAACCGCTCATAATATATCGAAATGTACCATTCTCTACCAGAAATTTTATTCTTGTAACGATATCTTTAAATTCTTGGATTTCATCTAAAAAAATAATTGTCTTTCCCTGCTCCAATGGCTCCTTCGCCACTACACTCAAACGCATCAATAACTCTTTCGCCTCTTTTGCCCCGGTAAACAAATTGACAAGTTCAGGCTGCTCTATAAAATTTAATTCTATATATGGATATCCGCTTTCTTTCAGACATTGCCTTATTAGATACGTTTTTCCGATCTGTCTTGCTCCCGTCAGCAAAAAGGCGTCATTTCCATGTGTAATCCATTCGTTTACAGCCACCTTAGCTTTCCTTTCAATCATGATTTCCTCCTGCCATTTCATAACTTATAATTTTTCCAACCCACTTTTATACATAATATTCAATTTTTCTAACCTTATTATACCTGTTTTTTCATTTTTTCCAACCTTATTCTACTCATTTTTTTCATTTTTCTAACTTTATGATATCTACTATTTGCAATGTTTATCTAATAAAATAGAAAAGCAGTTTCATGTGCTTCATTTCTACATGTAACTGCTTCTATTGATTCCCTTTTATTGATAAAACGTACTTTTACAATTAATTTCTAATATTCATTATAGTATATTTTCAAACCGAATATACTCCAGAATCATCTCCACCGCATACTCAATCCCAATTATGCCGGTATTGATACAGAGATCGTACTCGTTTCCATCGCCCCATTTGGTAGACGTGCACTGTTCCTGAAATGCAGCACGTTTTTCATCAACTTCCTGAATCATTTTCAGGGCTTCTCTTTCTGATATCTGATCCCGTTTCTGTATTCTCTCACATCTGACCGCTCTGTCTGCATGCAGATAAACGGAAACGCAGTCCTTGTCATCTCTGTAAATATGATTCGCACATCTTCCGATAATAATGCAATTTTCCTGTTCTGTCAGCTCTTTTACAAAATCAATATAGCGGTCTCTCGGATTTGTTGCTCCATAGCTCATCGCAATACTGTAAAGGAAACTGTCGATTGGCCTTTCATTTAAAAAGTTGGCATTTTCGTCGTAGACGTTTCTCTTTTTTGCCTCTTCCACAAATCTTTTCTTGTCAAATATCTCCAGATGAAGCTTCTCTGCCAAAGCCTCTGCAATTTCATGTCCGCCACTTCCACACTGTCTTGCAATTGTTATTTTCATGATGATAGCCCTGCCCTTTCCTTTGTTTTTATAGTAAAATTCATATATCAGCTTTCACCAATGCATTGTCATATACAATAGAATGTACGCTCTGCAAACATTCTATTGTCTTGCATTAAAAATTCCCCTGAAAGTATATAACACTCTCCGGGGAATTTCCAGTCTTTCTTTTATTTTGCAATATCAAGACGAACCAGCGCCTTGCGAAGTGCAAACTCTGCACGCTTCACATCGATCGCCTCGGTCTTATTTGCGAGACGTTCTTCGGCACGCTTCATTGCTGCTTCAGCACGACCTTTATCGATCTCATCCGGCCATTCTGCAATCTCTGCAAGAAGGGTTACTTTATCTGGCAGAATCTCTGCAAAACCGGAATGCACTGCTGCGATCACATCATCTTCACCTGTCTTATGAATCTTCACAACACCCGGTGCTAAAACGGTGGTCAGCGGAATATGTTTCTTGTATACACCAATCTCACCAACAGCAGTTGTAAATTCGATCATGTCTCCCTCACCTTTGTAAAAAATTCGATCCGGAGTGATGATCTCTACGGTAAAAATCTTATTTTCCTCTGCCATAATAATCCTCCACCTTAAGCGTTCATACGAGCGCGTACTTCATCAATGCTTCCTGCATTTAAGAAGTAACTTTCTGGAACATCATCATGTTTTCCTTCCAGGATTTCCTTAAATCCACGAACTGTTTCTGCGATCGGAACATATTTTCCTTCCAGACCGGTAAACTGTCCTGCTACGAAGAATGGCTGGGATAAGAATCTCTGTACCTTTCTCGCACGGTTAACGACAAGTTTATCATCCTCTGATAACTCGTCCATACCAAGGATTGCGATAATATCCTGAAGTTCTTTGTACTTCTGTAAGATTTCCTGAACATCTCTGGCAACCTTATAATGTTCTTCACCAACGATTCTTGGATCAAGAATTCTTGATGTAGACTCAAGTGGATCTACCGCTGGATAAATACCAAGTTCAACTATAGAACGTGAAAGAACTGTAGTTGCATCAAGATGTGCAAATGTTGTTGCTGGCGCTGGGTCAGTTAAATCATCCGCTGGTACATATACAGCCTGAACTGATGTGATAGAACCATTCTTAGTTGATGTAATACGTTCCTGAAGAGCACCCATCTCTGTCTGAAGAGTTGGCTGATAACCAACGGCTGATGGCATACGTCCGAGAAGTGATGAAACCTCTGAACCTGCCTGTGTAAATCTGAATATATTGTCGATGAACAGAAGCACATCCTGATGATTTACATCACGGAAATACTCTGCCATTGTAAGTCCTGTCTCTGCAACTCTCATTCTGGCTCCAGGTGGCTCATTCATCTGTCCGAACACCAGGGCGGTCTTGTCGATAACGCCTGACTCGCTCATCTCTGTCCACAGATCATTTCCCTCTCTTGAACGCTCTCCAACACCGGTGAATATTGAGTATCCACCATGTACGGATGCGATATTCTGGATAAGCTCCTGGATAAGGACTGTCTTACCAACTCCGGCACCGCCGAACAGACCGATCTTACCACCCTTTGAGTAAGGTGCAAGAAGATCTATGACCTTGATACCTGTCTCAAGTATCTCAATGACAGGACTCTGATTCTCAAATGTTGGCGGCTCTCTGTGGATTACCCAGTGCTCTGTGTCTGAGAGATCCTCCTTGCCATCTATTGTCTCACCAAGCACGTTGAACAGACGTCCAAGTGTCTGATTTCCTACTGGAACTTTGATTCCTGATCCGGTCGCAACGACTTCCATATCTCTTGAAAGTCCCTCGCTGGCGGACAGCATGATACATCTTACTGTATTATTTCCTACGTGCTGTGCTACTTCCATAACACATTTTTTTCCATGATTATCTACTTCAAGAGCATCCTTGATGTATGGCAGATCGTTGTCTGGAAATTCTACGTCTACGACAGGTCCCATGACCTGTACTATCTTACCATTTTTCAAAACATCAGACCTCCTTTACAATTATTTATTGAGCTTATTAGCTCCTGTCTCTCTGAGCTCTGGCGCCGCCCGCGATCTCTGTGATCTCCTGCGTTATGGCTGCCTGCCTTGCTCTGTTGTATTTGATATTGAGATCATCCAGCATCTCCTTGGCACTCTTTGTGGCTGAGTCCATCGCCATCATTCGGCTGTTCTGCTCACTGCAGAAGGACTCTACCAGAGCGCCGTATATATATCCCATGACACAGTTTGGCACGATTCGGTCAAGCACTGCCTTCGGTGAAGGCTCCATGGTAATCTCCTCGTGGAACACATCCGCAGGAACGCCTGCGAAGTCAGTCCTCTTCATAGGGAGGAGCTGTATCATCTGCGGTTCAACGACCACACTGCTCTTCATGTTGGTATATATGATGTATACCTCATCTATATCGCCATTCTCATAGTTCTCAAGCATCTTGTCCGCTATGACTCTGGCTCTGTGAAGACTAGGATTCTGCGCTGTATACTGGAAATGTATATCTATAGGCACTCCCTTCTTTGCGAAGTAGTGTCTTCCCACCTGGCCGACTACATACAGCTCACTGTTTGGGTGGGCTGCAAGCTCCTGCTCAGCGATCTTGATTACATTGTGGTTGTAGGCACCAGCCATACCTTTGTCGGCGGTAATGACCAGATAACCTCGCCTTCTGTCCTCTTCCTTGATTCCCTCTCTGCTGTCGAAGTACAGATGCTCCATCTCAGGAACATGTCTGAGCATTCTGGCAAGAGCAACCTGGAGTGTGTAGAAGTAAGGCTCCGTGTTCTCAAGATCTGTCCTCGCCTTTTTAAGCTTGGAAGATGAGATCATATACATTGCATTGGTGATCTTCTGAGTATCCTTGATACTCTTTATTCTATTCTGGATTTCTTTGGTATTTGCCAATCAAATCACCTCTCAACGAATCTTCTTATTTCTCCTGAGATCTATCTCTCGATAAACTCCTTAGCGGCTGCGACTATCTTGTCCTTCAGCTCATCGGTAAGCACCTGCTTCTCCTCGATCTCATCCACGATATCCTTATGGGCACTGTGGAAGTATTCAAGCATCTCAAGTTTCTTCTTCTTGACCTCTGAAACCTCAACTGGAAGGAATACCTTATTGGTAGCTGCTACCAGAATGATAACCTCCTCGGCCATTGACAGCGGATTACACAGAGGCTG
>ENA-OPDH01002747-OPDH01002747.1-human-gut-metagenome-genome-assembly--contig:-NODE-2747-length-11054-cov-2.551868_pt1 | contig 11054 bp, 9 predicted proteins | sample MGYA00241260_ERZ501500 | MGnify/ENA primary metagenome ERZ501500 (study PRJEB25962, sample SAMEA2042519) | human gut metagenome | biome: human gut; feature: human-associated habitat; material: faeces...
CACCGGAAAAGCTTTTGTGCTGCGCCACCTTACAAAAGACCCGATAATTTTCCAGCTTGGTGAGCATCCCTTTCCCCCTTTCCACAAACTATAAGTTACACTTATCTTTAATATTCTATATATTTATTTTACTTATCCTTATATTTCTATTATAATAAAAGTATCTGGGCAAAACAAGCCCAACTGCAACCTTATTGATCCAAAAGAAAAGGGGATTTTGATTATGGAAAGACTGGTAGGTACCGTATCCCGCGGCGTTCGTGCGCCCATCATCCGCGAAGGTGACGACCTTGCAAAAATCGTCGTCGATTCCGTCCTGGCAGCAGGCAAAAGCGAAGGCTTTTCCTTCCACGACAGAGATGTTGTCGCTGTAACCGAGGCGGTCGTTGCACGCGCACAGGGAAACTATGCGCACATCAATGACATCGCTGCCGATGTCAAAAACAAACTTGGCGGAGAAACCATCGGTGTCATCTTCCCTATCCTGAGCCGCAACCGCTTTTCTGTCTGCCTCAAGGGCATTGCCCGCGGCGCGAAAAAGGTCGTTCTGATGCTCAGCTTTCCGGCTGACGAGGTCGGCAACCACCTTATCGATGAGGAACTGCTCGACGAAAAGGGTGTCAACCCATGGAGCGACGTGCTGACCGAAGCAAAATACCGCGAGCTGTTCGGCAAGGTGCTGCACCCATTCACCGGTGTAGACTATGTTGAATTTTACTCCGAGCTGATTCGTGAAAGCGGCGCTGAGGTAGAGATTGTTCTTTCCAACAATCCAAAAACCATCCTCGACTACACCGACAAGGTGCTGACCTGCGACATCCATTCCAGAAACCGCACCAAACGCATCCTGAAAAAAGCAGGTGCTTCGGTCGTACTGGGTCTGGACGACATCCTGACCGCACCGGTCAACGGCAGCGGCTGCAACCCGACCTATGGTCTGCTCGGCTCCAACAAGGCAACTGAGGAAACCGTCAAGCTGTTCCCGAAGGACTGCGACCAGTTTGTCGCAAACGTTGCTGCTATGTTCAAAGAGCAGACCGGCAAAAACATCGAGGTCATGGTCTATGGCGACGGCGCCTTCAAAGACCCGGTCGGCAAAATCTGGGAGCTGGCAGACCCGGTTGTTTCCCCTGCATACACTCCCGGTCTGGAGGGCACTCCAAACGAGGTCAAGCTCAAATATCTGGCAGACAACAACTTTGCTGACCTGAGCGGCGATGCCCTCAAAGAAGCAATCTCCGACTACATCCGACACAAGGACGAGGACCTGAAGGGTCAGATGGTATCCCAGGGTACCACCCCACGCCGCCTGACCGACCTGATCGGCTCGCTGGCTGACCTGACCTCCGGCTCCGGCGACAAAGGCACCCCGATCATCCTGGTTCAGGGCTACTTTGACAACTACACCAAATAAAAAACCTTTGCAGGGCAGGACCTTTTGGGGTCCTGCCCTTTTTTGTAGAAAAGCTGCCGGCACAATTTTCTTTTGCCTGCCGCTGTGCTATAATAGGTGCAAGTTCCGATACCAAGGACCAAACATTTACAAGCTGAAAGGAAGATAGAATATGAAATGGGGAATCATCGGCGCAATGCCGTCTGAAGTAGAAGTGCTCAAGCAACAGATGGAGGACCTCAACGAGATCAAGGTCGGACGTCTACTCTTCTGGGAAGGCATCCTCTGCGGACAGGAGGCTGTTGTCTGCTGCTGCGGCATCGGCAAGGTCAACGCTGCCATCACCACCCAGATGATGATCGACCGCTTTGAGGTGGAGCGCATCATCAACACCGGCATCGCAGGTGCTGTCCACCACGATTTGAAGGTGCTCGACGTTGTCATCTCCCGCGAGCTGTGCTACCACGACTTTAACGCCCGCTTCCTGTGCGACTATCCACCGTACATCGACGGCATCCATGCCAGCGAACTGATGGTAGAGTCGGCAGTCGAAGCCTTCCAGCAGATCGACCACGGCTCCTCCTGCTGCTTTGTCGGCAAGATTGCCACCGGTGACCAGTTTATCGAATCTGCCGATGTCAAAAACAAAATCGTGGAGGAACATCACCCCATGTGCGTCGAGATGGAAGGCGCTGCCATTGGTCACACCTGCTGTGTCAACGACATCCCGTTTGTCATCATCCGCACCATGAGCGACAATGCAGACGAGGAAGCAGCCGAATCTGCCACCAACTTCGAAGAAACCGCTGCCCGCCACTCTGCCGGCATCGTCATGCAGATGCTGAGCAGTGCACGCTAAGGAGGAAAAGCAGATGAAACGCATCGAAAGCTTTTGCGTCAACCACGACAAGCTGACTCCCGGGATGTACCTTTCCCGCATCGACGGCGACGCTGTTACCTACGACGTGCGCATGGTAACGCCGAATGCCGGTGTCTATCTGGAAAATGACGGCATCCACACCTTCGAGCATCTGTTTGCTACCTATGTACGCAACACCGCCGACTCGGACAACATCCTCCATGTCGGTCCGATGGGCTGCCGCACCGGATTTTACTTCATCACACGGGACAAAATCTCCAAAATCCGCGCCATCGAGCTGGTGCAGGAGACCTGTGCCTTCATCGAAAATTTTGAAGGGGAAATCCCCGGCTCCAGCCGCATCGAGTGCGGAAACTATCTGGACCACAGCCTGCCAAAGGCAAAACAGTACGCCCATAACCTTGCCAAAACACTGGCTGCCTGGACGGAGGAAAAGATGGTCTATCAGCTTTAAGTTTTTCTCCTGTTAAAAAAATTTCAAAAAAATATTGACAACGAAAATAAAATCCGCTATATTAAGGAGGTATGGGATACAAAGTTTATCAGAGGTTCCATGCAAATATTTCTTGACCACCCCAGTGCGGGTTAAGGCCATACGGACAGCCGGGTCAACTGCCGAGCGGTGACACAGGTCACCATTATTGATTGAGTTAGAAGCTCAAATTTTATAAGTTGGTTACTTTATAACCAGTGCGTAGATTCGTACATCAACTTGTGAAACGGTCAATAAGAGTAGTAAAAGTAAGTATTTGCTATATAGACTCTGATCTTTTGTAATCCTTCTTCCGGTGTTTTATAAGGACATCGGGGGATATTTTCCGGTCAACTGTCCGGTTAATGTCTTCTATTCTCTTGGGTTGCCTGCCTTTTGTGCAAGGAAAACAGGGGGAAAATCGGGATTTTTCAAGCAAGTAGAAACGCTTCTGCGTATCTGCTTGCTTTTTTTATGCCATAAAATCTCAAGGGCTTGCCTGCCCGTTAAAAGGAGCTGAGGAGATGGGAGAAAAATTAAAGCTGTACGGCTTTAACAATCTAACCAAAGCGTTGAGCTTTAACATCTATGACGTCTGTTACGCCAAAACGCCCAGAGAACAGCGGGACTACATCTCTTACATCGACGAACAGTACAATTCGGAGCGTTTGACCAATATTTTGACCACCCTGACCGACATGATTGGCGCAAAGGTGCTCAACATTGCACGACAGGATTATGACCCGCAGGGCGCTTCGGTCACCATTCTGATTGCCGAAGGTTCGATGATTCCCGTCGGTCAGACCCAGCTGGCACATCTGGACAAGAGCCATGTAACGGTACACACCTACCCGGAATACCACCCCGAAACCTGCCTTGCCACCTTTCGGGTGGACATCGACGTTGCCACCTGCGGCGCCATCACCCCTCTTTCTACTTTGGATTACCTCATCAGCTCCTTCGATTCCGATATTATCACCATGGACTACCGGGTGCGCGGTTTCACCCGCGACATCAACGGTCAAAAGCTGTTTCTGGATCACCCGGTCACCTCCATCCAGGATTACATCGACCCTGCCACCCTGCGCAGGTATGATGCGGTGGACATCAACGTCTATGATGCCAACCTCTTTCACACCAAGATGATGCTCAAGGAAATCGACCTGCAAAATTACCTGTTCAAAACCGATGTCTATGAGCTGCCCCCACAGAACCGGCTGGAAATTATGAATAACCTGCGTCGAGAGATGATTGAAATCTTCAGTGGGCGCAATATCTACTAACATTTTTGTAACGGAAGATTGCCTGCAAGCGAGATTCCCCACAAAGGAGGTTTTTATCATGTACAAGCTCGAACAAAATCGAGCGCCCATCTATGAGGCTCTGCAAAACTTCAAAAAAATGCGGGTCGTTCCCTTCGATGTTCCCGGGCACAAGCGAGGACGCGGCAACCCGGAGCTGGTTGAACTGCTGGGCGAGCGCTGTGTCGGCATCGATGTCAACTCGATGAAGCCGCTGGATAATCTGTGCCATCCGGTTTCGGTCATTCGGGAAGCCGAGCAGCTGACTGCTGACGCCTTTGGTGCAGCCCACGCCTTTTTGATGGTGGGCGGCACTACCTCCGCCGTACAGGCGATGGTGCTTTCTGTCGCAAAGCGCGGAGAAAAAATCATCCTGCCCCGCAACGTCCACCGCAGTGTGATGGGCGCCATGGTATTGTGCGGTGCCGTTCCGGTATATGTCAACCCCGAATGTGATGAACGTTTGGGCATCCCGCTTGGAATGAAGCTGTCCGAGGTAGAAAAAGCCATCGAGCAAAATCCCGATGCCAAAGCGGTGTTGGTCAACAACCCCACCTACTACGGCATCTGTTCCGACCTGCGGGGCATTGTTGCACTGGCACACCGCCATGGAATGAAGTGTCTGGTGGACGAAGCACACGGCACCCATCTGTATTTCGGTGAAAATATGCCGGTCAGCGCCATGGCTGCGGGAGCCGACATGGCTGCGGTCTCGATGCACAAGTCCGGTGGCAGTTTGACTCAAAGCTCGGTACTGCTGACCGGTCCTTCCATGCACGAAGGATATGTCCGGCAGATCATCAACCTAACACAAACCACCAGCGCCTCCTACCTGCTGCTGTCCAGCCTGGACATCTCCCGGCGCAACCTGGCGCTTCGCGGCAGACAGGCGTTTTCCGAGGTGGTCAAGCTGGCGGAATATGCCCGCAAAGAAATCAACTCCATCGGCGGCTACTACGCCTACTCACGGGAACTGATCAACGGAGACAGCATCTACGACTTTGACGTCACCAAACTGGCGGTCAACACGCTGGACATCGGTCTTGCCGGCATCGAGGTCTATGACCTGCTGCGGGACGAATACGACATCCAAATTGAATTTGGGGATTTGGGCAATCTGCTTGCTTATCTTTCCATCGGCGACCGGCAGCGGGATGTGGAACGTCTGGTCAGCGCTATGGCGGAGGTGCGCCGGCGATTTGGCAAGCCGGACAAAGCCAACCTGATGAAGCAGGAATATATCGAACCCGAGGTGGCTGTTTCCCCGCAGGATGCTTTTTACGCCGAAAAGGAATCGCTGCCGCTGCGGCAGACACAAGGGCGCATTTGCAGTGAATTTGTGATGTGTTACCCACCCGGCATCCCCATTTTGGCTCCCGGCGAGCGCATCACCGGACCGATTCTGGACTATATCGAATACGCAAAAGAAAAAGGCTGCTCTATGACCGGTCCCGAGGATGCACAGATCGAGCGGCTGAATGTGCTCAAAGGAGTTTAGGAAGATGGAATATTGGTTTTCTGAATTACAGACCCCAAACGTTAAACTGTCCATTCGGGTGGACCGCCAGCTGTACAGCGGCAGGAGCGAGTTTCAGCGCATCGACATCTTTGATTCCCCCGAGTTCGGACGTTTTCTGACACTGGACGGCTACATGATGCTGACCGAAAAGGACGAATTCATCTACCATGAGATGATTACCCATGTCCCGATGGCAGTTCACCCCTATGTCAAAAAGGTGCTGGTCATCGGAGCCGGTGCCGGCGGCGTCATCCGCGAACTGACCCGCTACCCGGAAATCGAGCAGATCGACCTTGTTGAAATCGACCAGCTGGTAGTGGAGGTCTGCAAAAAGTACCTGCCGCAGACCGCCTGCCGCTTTGATGACCCCAGGGTCCACATCTATTACGAGGATGGATTGAAGTTTATCCGCCGCTTTGAAAATGAATATGACCTGATTATCGTCGATTCCACCGACCCCTTCGGTCCCGGAGAAGGGTTGTTCACCCGGGAGTTTTACGGCAGCTGCTACAAAGCGCTCAAAGAGGACGGCATCATGGTCAACCAGCATGAAAGTCCCTTTTACGACGAGGATGCCACCGCCTGCCAGCGTGCGCACAAACGCATTGTCGAATCCTTCCCCATCAGCCGGGTCTTTCAGGCACACATCCCCACCTACCCCTCCGGTCACTGGCTGTTTGGTTTTGCCTCCAAAAAGTACCATCCGCTCAAAGACCTTGCCGAAGCCCGTTGGAATCTGCGGGGATTGGGCTGCAAATACTACACCACCACACTGCACAAGGGCGCATTTTATCTGCCCGCTTATGTTGAGGAGCTTTTGAAAGATGTTGAATAAAAATGTTGAAGTATTCATGGGCTGCGACACCGGCTGGCATTTTGCTTCCACTGTACTGTTCGGCGCACCCTTTGATTCCACCACCTCCTACCGCCCGGGAACCCGTTTTGGCAGCTCTGCCATCCGCCGCGAATCCTATGGCATTGAAAGCTACAGTCCTTATCAGGACCGTGACCTGCTCGACGGGGATGTCGTTGATGTCGGCGACCTCGAGCTGTGCTTTGGCGACAGCCGCGCCGCATTGGATGCCATCACCGAACAAACCCGCCTGATTCTTGCCTCACACAAACGCCCGTTCATGCTGGGCGGCGAGCATCTGGTAACACTGGGCGCCTTTCGTGCCGTGGCAGAAAAATTCCCCGATGTACACGTCATCCATTTTGATGCACACGCTGATTTGCGGGAGGATTACCTCGGTGTTTCCCTCTCCCATGCCTGTGTCCTTCGACGCTGCTGGGAACTGGTTGGCAACGGTCGAATCTTCCAGTTTGGAATCCGCTCGGGCGACCGGGAAGAATTTCAGTGGGGACGTACCCATGTGAAAACCAATCGCTTTGACTTTGCCACCCTCGAAGAGGTCATCGACCAGCTTCAGGACAAGCCGGTCTACTTCACCTTAGATTTGGACGTCCTGGACCCTTCGGTCTTTCCCGGGACCGGCACACCGGAGCCGGGTGGTGTCAGCTTTGAACAGCTGCGCCAGGCTGCTACCCTGGTTTGCTCCAAACTGCGGGTCGTTGGATGCGATGTCAATGAATTAAGCCCGCACTACGACCCCAGCGGTGTTTCCACCATCGTTGCCTGTAAAATCGTCCGCGAGATGCTGCTTGCATTTCAAAAATAAAATTTATCTTCCAAGGGAGGTCTACCATTATGGGAAAAGTTTTGATTATCGGCTGCGGAGGCGTTGCTTCTGTTGCCATCCACAAATGCTGCCAGAACAGCGAGGTATTTGAAGAAATCTGTATTGCCAGCCGCACCAAGTCTAAATGCGATGCGCTCAAGGAAAAACTGCAAAACACCACCGTCACCAAAATCACCACTGCACAGGTGGATGCAAACAAGGTCGAAGAGCTGGTTGCTCTGATCGAGCAGGAGAAGCCGGATGTCGTTTTGAATCTGGCTTTGCCTTATCAGGATTTGACCATCATGGATGCCTGCCTTGCCACCAAAACCCACTATGTCGACACCGCCAACTACGAACCGGAGGACACCGCGAAATTTGAATACAGCTGGCAGTGGGCATACCGCGAGCGATTTGAAAAAGCCGGCATCACCGCCCTACTCGGCAGCGGCTTTGACCCGGGTGTCACCAGTGTCTTTTCTGCCTACGCTTTAAAACACGAGTTTGATGAAATCAACTACATCGACATCCTGGACTGCAACGGCGGCGACCACGGCTATCCTTTTGCCACCAATTTTAACCCTGAAATCAACATCCGCGAAGTTTCTGCCAACGGCTCTTACTGGGAAGACGGTCATTGGGTCGAGACCGAACCAATGGAAATCAAACGCGAGTACACCTTTGAGGGTGTCGGCAAAAAGGATATGTACCTGCTGCACCACGAAGAAATCGAAAGCCTTGCACTGAATATCCCCGGCATCAAGCGCATCCGATTCTTTATGACCTTTGGTCAAAGCTATCTGACCCATCTGAAATGTCTGGAAAATGTCGGCATGACCTCCATCGAGCCGATTCTGTATGAAGGAAAGGAAATCATCCCGCTGCAATTTTTAAAGGCGGTTCTGCCGGACCCTTCCTCTCTGGGACCGCGCACCGTAGGCAAAACCAACATCGGATGTATCTTCCGCGGCAAAAAAGACGGCAAGGACAAGACCTACTATCTGTACAATATCTGTGACCATCAGGAATGCTACAAGGAGGTCGGCTCGCAGGCGGTTGCCTACACCACCGGTGTGCCTGCCATGATCGGCGCCATGATGGTCATGACCGGTAAATGGAACCAGCCGGGTGTACACAACATGGAGGAGTTTGATCCAGACCCGTTTATGGATGCACTCAACCAGTGGGGACTGCCATGGAAGGAAGACCGCGATCCGGTCCTGGTAGACTAAATGCAGCGCGTTGATCTTGCCTGCTTCCCTACACCCTACTTTCTGGTGGATGAAGCAAGGCTGCGACGCAACCTTTCCCGCCTCAAAGAGGTCAGCGACCGCACCGGCTGCCGCATCCTGCTGGCACAAAAGGCGTTTTCGATGTATTCGGTTTACCCAATCATGCGTGAATATCTGGCAGGCAGTACCGCAAGCGGTCTGTATGAAGCCAGACTGGGACATGAGCACTTTGGCGGAGAAACCCATGTTTTCTCCCCTGCCTACCGCGAAGAGGAATTTGAGCAGATTCTGCAATTTGCCGACCATATGGTCTTTAACTCCCCTGCCCAGCTGCGCCGCTACGCCTTACGGGCAAAAGCTGCCGGAAAATCCGTCGGTCTGCGCATCAATCCCGAACATTCCACCCAGGAGGGTCATGCCATCTATGACCCTTGCGCACCCGGCTCCCGATTGGGCACTACCCTTTCCAACTTCGATGAATCTCTGCTGCCTTTGCTGGATGGACTGCACTTCCACACCCTCTGCGAGCAAAACTCCGATGACTTGGAAGCGACTGCCAAAGCTTTTGAAGAACGCTTCGACAAATATCTGCACCAGCTGCACTGGCTCAACTTCGGCGGCGGTCATCATATCACCCGCCCTGATTACGACATTCCGCGCCTGATTTCGGTCATCGAGCATTTTCGCGACCGCTATGATGTGCAGATTTATCTGGAACCCGGCGAAGCGACCGTTTACCATGCCGGTTTTCTGGTGAGCAGCGTTCTGGAAACGATGCACAATGGGATGGAGATTGCCATTTTGGACACCTCTGCCGCCTGCCATATGCCGGATGTTCTGGAGATGCCCTACCGTCCGCCTCTTTTAAACAGCGGAGAAGCCGGAGAAAAGCCATACACCTATCGTCTGGGCGGTCCAACCTGTCTGGCGGGTGACATCATCGGCGACTATTCCTTCGAGCAGCCGCTTTGTCCGGGAAAGCGCTTGGTATTTGAGGACATGGCGCTGTACACTATGGTCAAAACCAATACCTTTAACGGAATGCCTCTGCCCTCCATCCTCTGGCGGGACCTTGCAGGACAGGGGTACCTGGTCAAACAATTTGGATACGAGGATTTTTTCTCCCGTTTATAAACACAAAGAGGAGCCGAAACCGTACATACGGTTTCGGCTCCTCTTTTGTTATTGTAAGCGATAGCTACCGTTCTGCTTTGGCTGCAATCCAGCCCTCGCGGTAGGCGGTCAGCAGGTCCTCCAAATCTGCAATCTGTTCCTTCAATCGTTCTCCGGTGTCGGTATCCGCTACCATCACACGCTTGGGGAAGGTCACCACCTGCTGGGACTCCGAATCGATGTCCATGTTTTCTTCGAGCGCAGCTTCCATTCCCGAGAATGGCTGGTGAGATTTTAAGCGCATCCCGTGTGAGTTAAAAATCAGCGTATAGCCGGCAATCCCGGTGGTTTTCTGGTAGGCTTTGCAGAAGCCGCCGTCAATCACAATCAGCCTGCCGTGTGCCTTGAGCGGATTTTCTCCCTGGTTGACGTGAACCGGTGTGTGTCCGTTGATGATATGGGAAATTTCTCTGTCCAGGCCAAATTCATCCAGAATTCCGTTCATCACATTTTCATCTTCAAGAAGAAGATAATACGCATTCTTTTTCTCTTTCCACAGCTCCTTTTCTGCAAGGAAATAACGCTCAAAGGTCGCCATTTTATCTTTGCCGAAAAGAGGAGAATTCGCACCCTGCCAGATATACCACATCAGGTCACGCCCTTTTTTCTTTTCATCCGGATCTACCGCAAAAAATCCTTTTCTCACATAGGACTCCATCACATCATAAAGTGTCCTTCCCTGATAGCTTTTACCGTATATCTTTACCTTTCTGAGTGATCCGTCATCATTCAGTGGAACACAGCCGTGATACAGCAGATTGGAATTGTAAATCTTGTAAAGACTTCCTTTGTTCAAAAGGAAACGCATATGCCTCTGCAATTTTTCACAGCTCTGGAACGCTTTTACCAGGCGGTTCATGATCTCTTCTTCTTCAGCTGAAAGCTGATATGGATTCTTCGGATCTATTGTCGGAAAATAATCATCCAGAAGCTGATAGATTTTTCCTCCTATCGTTATAGTCCCTTCCTCGTAGTTGATCTTATCCAGAAAGTTTCTTCTCTGGAAACCAAATTCCGGATAAAGCTCTGCTGCCTGTCCTTCTACTTTGAACTGGATAACAGAAATTGCCTTGTGCATTTTCATATTCAGTTCCATCTCCTGTGGTTTGCAGTTGTCCTGCCCTTTTAATAAAAAGCATTCACAGGGATCTTTTGCATACTGTTTCCATGCGAAAGTTGCAAGTGGAAGCAGATTGATCCCATATCCATCCTCCAGAATATCCAGATTCCCATAGCGGGCACAGATACGGATTACATTCGCAATACAGCATTTCTGCCCCGCTGCCGCTCCCATCCACAGGATATCATGATTCCCCCACTGGATGTCCACCGAATGATACTCCATCAGCTTGTCCATGATCAGATGCGGTCCCGGACCTCTGTCGTAAATATCACCGACAATATG
>ENA-OPDH01002761-OPDH01002761.1-human-gut-metagenome-genome-assembly--contig:-NODE-2761-length-11009-cov-3.076867_pt1 | contig 11009 bp, 9 predicted proteins | sample MGYA00241260_ERZ501500 | MGnify/ENA primary metagenome ERZ501500 (study PRJEB25962, sample SAMEA2042519) | human gut metagenome | biome: human gut; feature: human-associated habitat; material: faeces...
GGGCAGCCTGAGCTTGTGCTGCTCGATGAGCCGTTTTCCGCGCTCGATGCGTACCTGAAATGGCAGGTGGAACTGGAGCTTTCGGACATCCTGAAAAATCTTTCGTGCGGTACGCTGTTCGTCACGCACAACCGCGATGAGGTGTACCGCCTCTGCGATACGGTCAGCTGTATGAACCGGGGAAAGATGGAAGTCATGGAACCGCTGAAGGAATTTTTCCAGAATCCGAAGACGCGCACAGCGGCAATTTTGTCGGGCTGCAAGAACATTTCGGCGGCCGAGCGGGTGGATGCGCACACGCTGCGGGCCGTGGACTGGGGCGTAACGCTGCACGTAAAGGAGCGGGAAATTGCAGACGATATCCGCGCAGTCGGCATCCGGGCACATTTTCTGGCCACAGTAGAAAGGCCGGGTGAGGAAAATGTATTTCCGGTCAACGAATCCGAAATCTGGGAAGATCCGTTTGAATGGAACATTTCGTTCCGGAAGAATGCCGAATGCAGCTGGCTGCAGTGGAAGATCGCAAAAACAGACTGGAGCCCGGAAATGGGGATTCCAAAGGAGCTGTATCTGAAGGAGGAAGATATTCTGCTGCTGACGGATTCCTGATGCTGGTGTGACAGATTTGGATAAAAAAAGATTGTTTTCGAAATCGTGATCGTGTTTCGAAAACAATCTTTTTTCATCGTTTACAGATTCATTACATGGTGATCCAGCCGAATGCATTTGCCACGGAACTGAACAGAATGATCAGTGCAAACACCGGGCAGAGATACTGGATCATGACAAGAAAGATTTTCTTTCTGCGGAAGCGGCTCTCGCCATGGATGATTTCTTCCTCGATTTTTGCCACACCGATGACTCTCGAAACGAGAAGACAGGTGGCAATGGCAGCAATTGGCATCATCACGGAGTTTGTCAGGAAGTCGAAGAAATCCAGGAACTGCATGCCAAGAATGGTGACGGAGGAAAACGGTCCGTAGCCAAGGCAGGAGAGCGTTCCGAGCGCAATCATGATAACGCCGATCAGAACGGTCGATTTTTTACGGCCCCAGCCGAGCTCATCCTCAAAGGTGGAAACGGCGCTTTCTGTCAATGCAATGGAGCTGGTCAGTGCGGCAAACAGCACCAGAAGGAAAAACAGAATACCGATCACAGTGCCAAAGTCCATATTGGCGAATACCTTCGGGATGGTGATAAACATCAGGGAAGGTCCTGCCTGCAGGGTATCCGGATTTCCGCCGGAGAAGGCAAAGACGGCAGGAATGATCATCAGGCCTGCCATGATCGCAATGGCAGTGTCAAAGATTTCGACGTTGCGTGTGGAATCCTCAATCGAGGTGTCTTTTTTCATGTAGGAGCCAAAGGTGATCAGAATACCCATCGCAATCGAGAGGGAGTAGAACATCTGTCCCATGGCGGCAACAACGGACATCCATGAAAAGTTTTTGAGGTTCGGAACAAGGAAATACTTCACGCCTGCCAGTGCGCCCGGTCTTGTTACGGAATAAACGGCAATGATAACGGAAAGGACGATCAGAATCGGCATCATCACCTTGGAAACGCGTTCAATGCCGTTTCGCACACCGGCGTAGATGATGGCGACCGTAATAAGGCAGAAAACGGCAAAACAGAGCTCTGTGGAAACTCCGTTTGAGATGAAGCCGGAAAAATAGCCGTCCTCTGCGAGCAGGGTACTGTTGCCCTTCACGTATTCGATCAGATATTTGATGACCCATCCTCCGATGACAGAGTAGTATGGAACGATCAGAATCGGGATAATGGCGTTGATCCAGCCCCCGGCGGAAAGCCATTTCGATTTGCCGAACGACTGGAAAGCGCCGACCGGGCTTTTTCGTGTCATGCGTCCGATGGCGGACTCGGCAACGATCATGGAGTAGCCGAAGGTGAGCGCCAGCAGGATATAAATGAGGAGGAAAATTCCTCCGCCGTATTTTGCTGCGAGGTAGGGAAAACGCCAGATATTTCCAAGTCCAACGGAAGCGCCTGCTGCAGCCAGCACGTAACCGATTTTGCCGGAAAACGAGCTGCGGGATTTGTTGTGTTTGTTCATAGAGTTCCTTCCTTTTGTGTGTTACAAAAATTTTGGGTTTATGGTCAGTTCTTGAAGATTTTTTATGCTGACACCATAAAGAAGATTGTAACATTATTGGGAAGGAAAGTCACTACTAAATTTTTTATTTTTTGCTGTCCGGCAGGTATTCCCCGGCCAGTTCCGCCATCAGCTCCGGCACGGTGGTCATGTGATCGAGACGCCATGCATTTTCTCCGCAGAAAAGGAGAGCGTTGTCGGTATCGCCATCGGCAGCGCGGGTCAGGGCAGTGGTAATACAGTAGGGAATGGAGGCTTTGTCGCATTTTTTGAGGCACTGGTAGCAGTGTGAGATTTTTTCCCGTTCCTGTTCGCGTTCCGTCAGAAACGGATTGCGGATTGCGCGGCCCGGCATGCCGACCGGACTGTGCATGATCGTGATATCTTCTTTTTTTGCATTCAGGTATGCCTGTTTGTAGCGGGGATCGGCATCGCATTCTTCCGTGACAACGAAACGGGTAGCCATCTGGACGCCTGCGCAGCCAAGCGACAGATAGTGAAGGATATCCTCATGGGTGTAGACGCCTCCGGCAAAGACGACGGGGATGGTACAGGCATATTTTTCTTCGTAGCCATGTACAATCTGCAGAATTTCCCGGATTTCGTCATCGTAGCCGCGCCGTGCTGTTTCTTCCACGGTTTCGGCGGAGTAGCCCAGATGGCCGCCGGCCGCGGGACCTTCGATGACAACAAGGTCAGGGACGCGGTGATAGTGATTATCCCAAAGCTTCAGAAGAACTTTGGCAGTCCGGGGCGGGGAAACGATAGGGGCGAGCTTGATGGAGCTTCCCGCTGTGTATTTTGGCAGATCAGTCGGGAGACCAGCTCCGGAAATGATGAGATCGGCTCCGTTTTCGATACAGCAGCGGACGTATTCCTCGTAGTGGGTCAGGGCGCACATGATATTGACGCCGATGATGCCGCCGTTTGAGATTTCTTTGGCACGGCGGATGTGGAAGGCGAGGGCGCGAAGATTGGCGCTTAAGGGATCACGCGCGAATTCCGGATCGCGCCAGCCGGGCTGGGCGGCGGAGATGACGCCGATTCCGCCGGCTTTGGCAACGGCACCTGCTAGGGATGAGAGACTGATGCCGACGCCCATTCCGCCTTGGATGATGGGGTATTTGGCGGTGAGATTTCCTATTTTTAAATTTGGTAACATATGAATTCTCCTTTTTGATAAATGGACGATCCCGTGACCGCGCCGGGGATGTTCCTCCAGGATGGCGCGGTTTCGGAGGCCAGGAAACTCTAAGGCTTTGGGATTTTGCTAAGGGCGCTTGAAAAAACGGCGAACTCGCTGCGCTCAGACAGTGCCGTTTTTTCAAGCAACGCAAAATTCCATAGCCTAAGAGTTTGCAGGCCTCCTGCAAATGCGCCATCCTGGAGGAACATCCCCGACACGGCGGCGGGCACGGGATCTGGTATTGGTAAAAATGTAATGTTAAAAACCTTACTATATGGTTTTGAAAACTAGATATATAATACTTTGAATATCAAAGTATGTCAAGAGGGAAAATGAGAAAAAGGTGATTGATAGGGGGTGGGAGGTGTGGTAGAGTGGGAGATAGAAAGAAAAGTTAAGACAGGAGGATGAAGAATGATGTTAAAGGATCTGGTATTAAAAAACAGGAGTTATCGTGGTTTTGATGAGTCGGTGCGGATTTCGCGGGAGACGTTGGAAGGGTTTGTGGATTGCGCGCGGCTTTGTCCTTCGAGTGTAAATAAGCAGCCGTTGAAGTATTTTCTGACGTGGGAGCCGGAAGAAGTGGAGAAGGTGCAGGGACTGACGAAGTGGGCGCGGGCGCTGCCGGAGATGGTTTTGCCGCATCCGGGGAAACGGCCGACGGGCTTTGTTGTGATCTGTCAGGATAAGGGGATTGATGAGAATCTGAACCGGTATCAGAAGGATGTCGGAATTGTAGCGCAGACGATGCTGCTTGCGGCGGTGGAGCAGGGGCTTGGCGGTTGTATGATCGGGAATTTTCAGGCGGGCGAGGTAATGGAGGTACTTGGACTGCCTGAGGAGATCCGGCCGCTTTTGATTGTGGCGTTTGGAAAACCGGCGGAGGAGATTCATCTGGTGGATGTGCCGGAGGATGGAAATACGAATTATTACCGGGATGAGAACGATGTGCACTATGTGCCGAAGAGAACGCTGGCGGATGAATTGCTGAACTGAAGATAAGATAGGGATGGAAATCAAAAATGTCGGATTTGTGGTAGAGAATCCGGCATTTTTGATATTCAGGGACGGGAGAAAGGAGTATGATACGGAGAAAAAAGCACGGGCTTTGTCCGGAATGGGTGCAAATAAAGATGCTTTTTCCTGCAAAACAGAACCTTTTTTGAAAACATGCATTATGATAAAATAAAAAAAATGGGGATATTTGAAATACAAAAAGGGAGGAGGAATTTAAATATGAAGATTTATCACGCACAAGTGAACCATCTGGAAAATCCGGTGGGATTTCGGATGGAACGGACGGTCTTTTCGTGGAAAATAAAAGAAGCGAAAGGAAAGCAGCAGAGTTATGCAAGGATCCGTGTATCATCGGATGAGGCGATGGAACATCTGTTGTTTGACTCGGGGGAGGATACGAAAGCGAGTAGCCTTTGCTATCCGGTGAAACTGGAGCTGGAGCCGAGAACACGGTATTACTGGACGGTGGAAGCAGGCAGCGATGCCGGAGAAAAAGCAGTAAGCGAAGTGCAGTTTTTTGAAACTGGAAAGCGGGAGGAAGCATGGTCTGCCAAATGGGTCTCCTGTAGCAGTGAAGAAAAACGCCATCCTTATTTTGAAAAGAAAATTATTCCGGCAAAAGAAGTGGCAAAAGCACGGCTGTATATATGCGGACTTGGACTGTATGAAGTGTTTGTTGATGAGAAGCGTGTCGGAAATGAATATCTGACACCGTATAGCAATGATTACAATGAGTGGGTACAGTATCAGACATACGATGTGACAGAGGAATTTTCGAGCGAGGGAACACTCCGTGTACTGCTTGGCAACGGCTGGTATAAGGCACGGTTTGGTTTCAGTGCGTTTGAGGATAAAGGCTTTTACGGAAATGACTGGAAGCTGATTGCGGAGCTGCATCTTATGTATACAGACGGCTCGGAAGAAGTCATCGGCACGGATGAGACATGGCAGGTACAACGCAGCAAAATTTCATTCTCCAATCTCTACGACGGCGAGCATCGGGATGATACGCTGCCGGATCTTCCTGCAGAGCAGGCAGTCCTCTGTGATGCACCGAAAGGGGAACTGACCGATCGCATGAGTCTTCCGGTGACGATTCATGAAACTTTCCGGCCAAAAGAATTGATTCATACTCCGGCAGGTGAGCTGGTTTTCGATATGGGACAGGAATTCACGGGAATCTTTAAACTCCATGTCGACGTGCCAAAAGGAACAAAAGTACATGTTCAGACAGGAGAAATTCTGCAGCACGGCAATTTCTACAATGAAAATTTGCGGAGTGCGAAATCAGAATACATTTATATTTCGGATGGAACGGAAATAGATCTTGTGCCGCATTTTACCTTCTATGGATACCGTTATGTAAAAATCGAGGGTATTCCGGATCTGAAAAAGGAGGATTTCACCGGACTTGCTTACTACAGCAATATCACCGCGACAGGCTGGATGAAAACAGGAAGTGATTTGGTCAACCAACTCATCAGTAATGTGCGCTGGGGATTAAAGTGCAATTTTGTAGATGTTCCGACCGACTGCCCGCAGCGTGATGAGCGCATGGGATGGACGGGTGATGCACAGGTGTTCTCGCCGACGGCGATGTATCTCGAAGATACGTATGCATTCTATGCAAAATACCTGTACGACATGGCAAAAGAGCAGAGCGTGCTCGGCGGAAAGGTGCCGTACGTGGTGCCGTCGTGCGGCGTCGAGGATGCAGCGTGTGTCTGGGGCGATGCGGCGTGCATCATTCCGTGGAATCTATATCTGTTTTACGGGGACAAGAGCATTCTGGAAGATCAGTTTGCGAGCATGAAATCGTGGGTGGAGTACATCACGAAAGTGGATGGGGATAACCATGGCTGGCGATCTGTTTTCCACTTCGGCGACTGGCTGGCACTGGACAATCCGGTACAGGGAGCGGAGCAGGTCATGGGTGCAACGGACGAGGAGTTTATTGCAAACCTGTATTATGCGATCAGTGCAGGAATCGTGGCAAAAGCGGCCGGTGTGCTGGGATACCGCGAGGAGCAGGAGAAGTATCAGAAGCTGTCCGAGGAGCAGTTTGCTGTGGTACAGGAAGAATATTACAGCGCAACAGGCCGCTGCTGCATCAAAACACAGACGGCGCTGCTGCTGACGCTGAAATACCATCTGTCAAAGAACGAAGAGCTGACAAAACGGCAGCTTCTGAAGCTGTTTGAGCAGAGTAACCACAAACTGAAGACGGGATTTGTCGGAACACCATTGCTGAACAATGTGCTCACCGACAACGGCATGAATGATCTTGCCTACGAACTGTTGCTGAACGAGGAATTTCCGGGTTGGCTTTATGAGGTTAAGCTTGGTGCAACTACCGTCTGGGAACGCTGGAATTCCCTTCTTACGGACGGTACGATTTCCGGCATCAGCATGAACAGTATGAACCATTATGCTTACGGCTCCATCCAGGAATGGATGTTCCGTCACGTTGCCGGCATCAACACGATGGAATCCCATCCGGGTGCCAGGACCGTACAGTTTGCACCGACGCTGAACTGGGATTTGAGGTATGCAGAGGCAAAATATGATTCTGCATCGGGAATGTACAGCATTCGCTGGGAGCTTTCCGACAAAGAGCACGTGACCATCACCATGGATGTTCCGTTCGACTGTACCGCAGAGGCCGTACTTCCAATGGTTGCCAAAAGTGAAAAAGAAGCGGTTGCAGAAGTGCTCGGATCAGAAGAAAACGGTAGATACCTGCTGGAGCCGGGACACTATGAGGTAAGCTATCAGCTTTCCGATTGGAAAGAAAAAACGGCAGTATGTGTGGAATAAAACCGCAGTTTTTTTCAAAAAATAAGAAGCGAGGTGAACGCTGCAATTTTGCAATGGGACAAAATGAGAAAATTGTTCCAATTATTATGAAAAGAATGTAAATAAAAATAAATAATTTGGAAAATATACAAATTCATTTGTCTTATGAAAACGTTTATGGTACAATCTGACTAAGTGGTTACAAAAATGGAAGTGTGTTTTGGAAAAAATGAAACAAGACACAGATCCGAGGGTCTGACAAAAAGAGGCGGCAGAAAGGGACAGGATATGAAGAAGTGGACGGGGATGATTACCAATCTCACAATGTTGACACAATTCGGACTGTCCCTTGTGACGCCTCTTTTTCTTTGTCTGGCACTTTGCTGGTGGCTTTGCGACCGCTTTTCGGTTGGAACATGGATTTATCTGATCGGCTTTTTCTTTGGGATCGGAGGCGGTGCCGTGACAGCCTGGAAATTCGGGCAGAGCGTTCTGCGGCATCAGAAACGCAGTGAGACGGAGCCGGACGGAAAAAAGAAGAAAAAGAGGGTGTCTTTCAACCGACATATTTAGAACGTGTCTGAAAAAGTTTTCACAGTTGACGAAGATCAAGAGGCAGAGAAAAGATTTCAGACTGATTTTAAGGGGAAAATCCCTTAGAAAGGAAACAAGGCGATATGAGCAATTTCGGAGACAAGGTCCAACCGGCCGTAAAGCAGGAGACAAAAAATGTTGCCATCTATACCGTCGTCGGCGTAGTTGTGATGTGGGTCGGATTTCTGATCCTGCACCTGATCTGGCCGGAAAAAATCCCATTTGACTATCGGGTGATCCTCGGGGGAATCGGAGGCGGTGCCGTTGCGGTGCTGAACTTTTTCCTGATGGGCATGGCAGTACAAAAAGCAGTGTCCGAGACAGACGAGGCGGGAGCAAAGCGACGGATGCAGGCAAGCTATTCGCAGAGAAATCTGATGCAGATGCTCTGGGCAGTTCTGGCGATTGTGCTTCCATGCTTCCAGTTTGCCGCAGGAATCCTGCCGCTTTTAATTCCGGGAACGGCCATCAAGCTGATGGGCATAAAAAACAGCATAAAGCGCTGAACCTGATCTCAGGCGAAAGCCGCAAAGACGGGACGGCGTTTTTAAACCGAAACTGCGAAGCAGCGATTCGGTTATGAGCAAGCAGCGAAGCGGATTGTGAAGATCCGCTTTGACAAAAGGTTCAAATTTTTTATTTTATTTCATACAGAGGAGGTGAGAAAAGAGAATGGAGGTTGATATCTCCGGTGCAAAAGTCTTTTTTACGATCCCGATCGATTTCCCGCTGTTCGGGAAAATTCAGATCAGCGAAACGCTGGTGGTAAGCTGGATTGTAATGGCACTCATTACCGGACTTTGCATCTGGCTTACAAGAGATTTGAAGGTGCGGAACATCTCCAAACGCCAGGCGGTGGCAGAAATGATTGTGGAAACCGCAAACAAATTTGTCATCGGCAACATGGGAGAAAAATTCCGCTATCTGATTCCTTTTGTGTCGGCGCTTTTCGCGACCAGCGTTGTCTCGAACCTGATCAGCCTGATCGGACTTCGAAGTCCGACAGCAGATCTTTCCACCGAGGCGGCCTGGGCTGTTGTGGTTTTCATCATGATCACCACACAGAAGATCAAAACCAACGGTTTTGGCGGATATCTGAAGGGCTTCACGACTCCGATTGCGGTTATGACACCGTTTAACGTTTTGTCGGAGCTCGCAACGCCGATCAGTATGGCGTGCCGTCACTTTGGAAACATCCTTTCCGGCGTTGTCATCAATGCCCTGATCTACGGATCGCTGGCACTGGCAAGCGGAAAGCTGCTGGGACTGCTTCCCGGCGTGCTCGGAAGAACCCTTTCACAGATCCCGATTCTGGACGTCGGTGTCCCGGCTGTTCTGTCGGTCTATTTTGACTGGTTCTCCGGCGTGATGCAGGCCTTTATTTTCTGTATGCTGACTGTCATGTACATTGCGAATGCAGCAGAAGAAGGCTAAAGAGATTAAAAAATGAGGTTTACAAAAAGAAAATACAGGAGGAAAACAAGATGGATTTTCAGATTTTAGCAAAAGGTATCGCTCTCGCAGGATGCGCAATCGGCGCAGGATGCTCCCTGATCGCAGGTATCGGACCTGGTATCGGTGAAGGTAACGCCGTAGCAAAGGCACTTGAGGCAATCGGACGTCAGCCGGAATGCAAAGGCGATGTAACAAGCACCATGCTTCTTGGATGCGCGATCGCAGAGACAACCGGTATTTACGGTTTCGTAACCGGCCTGCTTCTGATCTTCGTAGCACCGGGAATGTTCATGAACTTCCTGAAATAGTTGCAAGGAGTAAATGATTGCTAGGAGGAAAGAAACTATGCAGGTTCAGGAACTGGTAGGAATTGTCCCCTGGACTTTTATCGCACAGATCTGCAACCTCTTCATCCAGATGTATCTGATCAAACGGTTCCTTTTCAAACCGATCAATGAAATGCTGGAAAAACGGCGTGCGGCAGCCGATGCGGAGATCACAGACGCAGAGGCGGCAAAAAAAGAAGCCAACGCCATCAAAGAGGAATATGAGCAGAATATGCAGGAGGCCAAGGAAAAGGCCAACGAGATTCTCGAAAGCGCCAGAAAGACAGCAACGCTGCAGAGCGAGAAAATCGTAAAAGAGGCTTCCGAACAGGCGGCTGCCCTGAAAAACAAGGCAGAAAAAGAGATTGCCCAGGAGAAAAAGAAAGCGGTCAATGAAGTCAAAGGCGAGATCGGCGGCATTGCCATGGATATTGCCGGAAAGGTCATTGAACGTGAGATTAATGAAAAAGACCATGAGAAGCTGATAGATGAATTTATATCGAATGTAGGTGAAGCATCATGACAGAAACTGCCAGAGTATACGGTGGGAGCCTGTATGAGCTGGCCCAGGAGGAGCATCTCGAAGAGGAAATCCTTTCCGAGATGAAGGAGATCCGAGCTCTGTTCCGGGAAAACCCGAAGTATCCGCGCCTTTTATCGGAGCCTTCGATTCCGCGAAAAGAGCGGATCGGGCTGATCGACGCGGCATTTGGCAGCCAGGCGGAACCGTATTTGGTCAATTTTATCAAACTGCTGTGTGAAAAAAATCTTCTCCGTGAATTCGGCGGATGCCAGGAAGCATTCCAGCGCAGATACTACGCAGCCCACAATATTGCCGAGGCAGTTGTGACGAGCGCAGCATCCCTGTCGAAGGAACAGGAAGAGCTTCTGAAGAAAAAACTGGAAACGATGAGCGGAAAAACGGTCGTGATGGAACTGAAAACCGATCCGTCCGTTCTGGCGGGTGTCCGTGTGGAGCTCGACGGAAAGCTGTTTGACGGAACCGTAAAGGGACGTTTGGCCGAGCTTTCCAGAAGAATCAGCGATACAGTGGTGTAGGAGGAAAAAATGCAACTGAAACCAGAAGAAATATCCAAGGTCATCCGCAGCCAGATCAAATATTATGAAAATGCGATCCGGCAGGATGAGACAGGCACCGTTCTGATGGTCGGAGACGGAATCGCAAGAGCCAGCGGTCTTTCGAACTGCATGGCAGGCGAGCTGCTGGAATTTGAGGATGGAAGCTATGGAATGGCACAGAACCTCGAGGAAAACAGCGTATCTGTCGTTTTATTCGGTTCCGGCGAGAACATCAGCGAGGGACAGCTTGTAAAAAGAACGGGAAAAGTTGTTTCGGTTCCGGTCGGAGAAGGCATGATCGGACGCGTTGTCAACGCGCTCGGCCAGCCAATCGACGGCGCAGGCCCGATTACGGCAGCAGAGTACCGTCCGATTGAAAGCCCGGCACCGGGCATCTGTGAGAGAAAAGGTGTTAATCAGCCGCTGCAGACCGGCCTGAAGG
>ENA-OPDH01002770-OPDH01002770.1-human-gut-metagenome-genome-assembly--contig:-NODE-2770-length-10986-cov-2.982893_pt1 | contig 10986 bp, 14 predicted proteins | sample MGYA00241260_ERZ501500 | MGnify/ENA primary metagenome ERZ501500 (study PRJEB25962, sample SAMEA2042519) | human gut metagenome | biome: human gut; feature: human-associated habitat; material: faeces...
CGAATCTCCCAGAGCAATGAATACAATATTAAATACATTGTTTACCGTATTTGAAATATTCAGACCTGCTACTACATTCAATCCACGTATAGAATAACACTGGGTCAGCATTGCCATGCCTGCGGCCCAGAAAGTCTCATTCAAAAGCAGCGGCGTACCCTGGATCAGGATTCTCCTTGTCATAGCAGCCGGAACCCTCATGGTGCGGTACAGTCCTTCCGCAAAGACATGTTTCGCATGATGTCTGTGTGTCCATCCCATGACGATCAGAACTTCCACATATCGTGAGATCACCGTAGCAAGCGCTGCACCTCTTACACCCATTTTCGGGAAAAACAGCATTCCGTAAATAAGCATAAAGTTGAAAAACAGATTTACAACTACTGCAGCAACACCTGCTTTCATCGGCAGCATAGTCTCTCCACACTCCCTCAGTGTACTGGCATATACCTGTACCATCATAAAGGCCGGAAGTCCCCACACAATAATGTCCAGATATTCCCGTCCATAACGCAACGTATCTGCCACCTGTGCTACAGTGCCTTCTCCTTTCAGATACATGTGAATCAACGCATCTCCCTGTGTCAGGAGCAGCACAATCGTTGCTGCGGTGATAATGATCACCATCCACAGCTTATACCGCATCGTGTTGCGTACGCCCTCCTGATCTCCTTTTCCAAAATATTGTGCTGTGAAAATCCCGGCTCCGGATACACCACCGAAAATACACAGATTGTATACAAAAATCAGCTGATTCACAATCGCAGCGCCAGACATCGGTTCTGTACCGATTCGTCCGATCATAATATTATCCAACAGACTTACAAAATTTGTGATGCCATTCTGGATCATAATTGGAATTGCAATCGAAAGAACCATCAGATAAAACTTTTTATCTCCGATGAACTTTCTAAAAAAACATTTCTTTTCTGTCCTCTCCATTGATCTAATCTCCCTATTTGTAATATGAACTCTCAGAATCGTTCTTTTTTCAAAAATATCAATTTCATCAATAGAACAGCCACCGATATAAAACCGATGGCTATTCTATTGGTTGCATAACTTGGATTTTTCCATTCGTTTTATAAAATTTTACAACCCTGTCCTATTCTTGTGTTGTATCAATATACTACTCTTCCGATGTGATTCTGTCTGAGGTATATGGAAAATCAATTTTCAGATCACGGAAATAGTATTCCCGGTCTCTCTCCCCAATCTCTCTGGACACACGACATGGATTACCTACTGCAACCACATTTGCCGGAATATCTTTCGTCACGATACTGCCGGCACCAATGACACTATTATCTCCAATGGTAACTCCCGGAAGAATCACCGCATTACTTCCGATCCAGACATTTCTACCAATGTGAATTGGCAGAGAATAATGTGCCCCCATTCCACGATACTCCGGTTCCACCGGATGTCCGGTAGTACAAAGTGTTACATTCGGTCCGATCATGGTTTTATCTCCGATGAAAATATCTCCGTCATCTATCACACTCAGATTGAAATTTGCATAAAAACCGCCTTCCAGGTAGAGATGGCAGCCATAAGACATATGGACACCATCTTCAATAAACACACTGTCCCCACATTTTCCCAGCAATCCTTTCAACAGTTCCTGCCGTTTCTTCCGGTCTTCCGGACGGGTATGGTTGTAATCAAACATTACTTCTTTACAATGTCTGCGCAGTGCGTCCAACTCCTGTTCCTGTTCAATATCTACCGGATCCTTATGTCCGTGCTCATAAAAAAGCATTCCATTTGCTATTCTGTCTTTTAACTGCATCATATTATCCCTCTCTCTTTTTTTTATGGGTTCAGGCACAGAAATGCCCCCAGATTCCCCCGTTTTCCATGACTGGCTCTGTGAGAAAACAACAATTCCGGATTACAGCAGGTGCACACATCCGTCACTTCCAGATGATCTTTCTTCACACCAGCATCCAGCAGCACAATTTCATTCGCTTTCCACAAATCCAGCTGATACTTTCCATTTCCTTTATCAATCAGAATTTCTGACGTATGCCCGGGAAACGCCTGCATAAACTGCACAGCCACGTCCTCGCTGATCTCATAACAATCCTGGCAGATTGATGGTCCAATGGCGCAATACACATCGGATGCCTCTGTGCCAAATGCATTATGCATAGCTTCCAGTGTACATTTTCCCATACGTGCAACTGTACCACGCCAGCCGGAATGACTCAGTCCAATGGCATGGTGTACCGGATCCACAAAATATAATGGTACACAGTCTGCATAGAAAGTAACAAGTGTCAGCCCTGAAACATTTGTGATCAGGCCGTCTACATCCGTATAATCCCTTGGACAGATCACGCCCTTGCCCGCATCTTCTTTGGTCACCAGCCGCACATTTGTTGTATGAGTCTGATCTGAACACACAAGATGACCGTTGTCCGTCCCCAGTGTTTCTGCCACCCTGCGATAATTTTCTTTCACAGATTCTGTTACATCCCCACGGCTGAAGCTGAGATTCAATGACGAAAAAATTCCTTCGCTGACACCACCATACCGCGTAGTAAAGCAATGACGAACTACTCCGGTCTGATCCAGCAACGGAAAATGAAACAACGGTACCTGTGCCCCATTGTTCAGCGGATGCATCTCTAGTCGAAGGGACTGTGCCCCTTCTTTTTTTCGCTTGATTGCAGATATAATGCAGCATTCATCATCGTTTTGTTTTTCATTCTTATTATCGGCTGTCCGTTCTGTTATTGTATGTTCCATCTGTTCACCTTCTTTCGTTTCCATATCACATAGGCACAGTTTTTTCACAAAGCGGACATTCGCAATCCACTTTCGCTGCTTACTTATAAAGGCAGCATTTGTCACATCGAAAAATTCCCGCAATAGGCAAATGCATTTTCCATCAGTTCTACAGCATCCGCCGAAACCTGCGCCACATCAAAACGACAGGGATGATCCATCGGATACCCGTAGCGTCTCAGATAAAATGCTGCCGCATTGGATATTCGTTTCTGTTTCCGATGATCTACTGCCTCACAGGGAGAGCCATACCCCAGGTTGCTGCGGTATTTTACTTCTACAAAAATCAGATAACCATCTTTTCTGGCAATCAGATCAATTTCTCCAAAGCGGCAACTAAAATTATGTTCCACAATATCATATCCATGCTGTTTCAGCCATCCAGCCACCCGCTGTTCCTGTACTGTTCCGATTTTTCTTGTATTCATTTTTGTCTTTCTACTCTCTCCGGCAAATAACAAGATTTTATTTGTTTGTGTACTAAATCGCATAGGATGCAAATCTTTTTCACATCCCTCTGATCTATACTGTAATAAAATTATGTATAAAACTCCGCCTGTGAATCGGTGTCGCACCGTATTTTTTCAGTGCATCAATATGAGCCGCAGAGCCATATCCCTTATTAGATGCAAAACCATATTCCGGCATCACTTTATCATATTCCACCATCAGCCGGTCTCTGGTCACCTTCGCAATGATGCTGGCAGCACCGATGGAAATACTCTTAGCATCCCCTTTGATGATCGGCACCTGATGGATCTCCACCTGTGGAATTGTTACAGCATCATTTAATAGCAGATCCGGCTGCGGATCCAGTTTGCTGATAGCTTCCCGCATTGCTTCATAAGTTGCCTGCAGAATATTGATCTCATCGATCCGGGCCGGAGATGCCATTCCAATACCAGTGGCAACTGCCCGTTCCATGATTACATCGTACAGTTCTTCTCTCTTTTTCTCACTGAGTTTTTTAGAATCGTTGATATATAAAATATTGCAGTCTTTTGGCAGGATTACCGCACCGGCCACCACTGGGCCAGCCAGAGGTCCTCGTCCTACCTCATCGATTCCACAGATTAATGCATAATCTGCGTATTTGCGCTCATAAACCTTCAATGCTTCTATACGCAATATTTCTTTTTCATACTTTTCCTGCCGCTTCTGTGCCTGGGCCAGCATCGTTCTGACTCCGGCACGCTCATCTGCGGCATATCTTCGGATAAATTCCGACTGTATCCGCCGTTGCTTTTAATTCTTCTTTGATTTCACCGATTTTCCGCACTTCCATTATTCTGCCTCCGGTAATTCCAGGGTGATCCGACCGAGACGTCCGGAGCGAAAATCATCAACAACAAGCGCAGCAGCTTTGCTGTAATCAATCTCATTTCCACGTTGCACACAGCCGCGTTTCTGTGCAATTGCCTCCAGAAGTTCCACCGGACGTTCCACAGTTTCCTCCACTTCATAACGAGCCGCCAGTGTCCCAGCATAGTTTTCTTTCAGATAAGAAATCAATTCCAGTGAAAGTTCATCAATATTCAGGATTTCATCTTTGATGGAGCCGATCAGAGCCAGACGAAGCCCTACCATCTGATCGTCAAACTTCGGCCAGAGGATACCCGGTGTATCCAACAGTTCCACATCCTTATTGAGGCGGATCCACTGTTTTCCTTTTGTCACACCCGGTTTATTTCCAGTTTTGGCACATGCCTTTCCCGCATAGGAATTGATAAACGTCGATTTTCCAACATTTGGAATTCCGACTACCATCGCACGGACAGGACGATTTAAGATTCCTCTTCTTCTGTCACGCTCAATCTTTTCCTTACAGGCTTCCATTACTACATTTGTAACTGTTTTCATGCCTGTCTTGGTTCTCGCATCCAGACCGACAACATAGTAGCCCATCTTTTTAAAATAGGCTGCCCATTCTTTGTTCTGATTCTCATCAGACAAATCTGATTTGTTCATGATGATCAGTCGCGCTTTATTTTTTCCCAACTCATCAATATCCGGGTTCCGACTGCTTAACGGGATTCTCGCATCCACAAGCTCGATCACCAGATCAATTAATTTTATATCTTCCTGCATCTGACGTTTTGCTTTTGTCATATGCCCCGGGTACCATTGAAAATTCATATCTTTTTCCTTCTTTCTCTTACCGGATCCTTCCCATTTTCTTAAACGGACGAACCACAAACCATGCTTTTCCCTTGATATATTCTTTTTTAATATTTCCTATATTTGCATAACGGCTATCTTCACTGCTGTTTCGGTTGTCACCCAGGACAAAATATTCATCCTCACCAACTGTGATCTCTTCTTCTGCCACACCTGCATTTTTGATGGTATCTGTATCTTCCGTATCATATAGTTCCCCATTGACATACAGCAGACCACTTTTAATCTGCACCTTATCTCCCGGAACACCGATCACACGTTTTACATAATAGTGACTCTTTTCATTGCCATTTGGCAAAAAAACGATCACATCGCCGGACTTTGGACTCTTAACATTATAAATAAACCGGTTTACCAGTATCTGACTGCCATCTGATACGGTAGACTCCATAGAATTTCCCACCATAGTCACTCTCATTCCCGCACAATACACCAGCACAAATGCCACCAGTAACACGATCAGAATCTCCACTGCCCATGCAGCTGCACTCTTCGCCGTAGACAACTTCATTTTTCTGCGCTTTCTCCGGAAATTCAGACCGCTGGTTCGAAATAACATCATCATTTTCCTCCCTTTCATAACATGCATCCCTATTGTACCAGAAAAGAGATTTGTTTGATAGAAAATTCAACATAATTTCCTATCAAACGAAAAAATCCCCTGAAGATGCATACACATCAACTCAGGGGATTATCATCATTCAGCATTCAAAAGCGAATTATTTTACTAACTCTTTAACTTTAGCTTTCTTACCTACACGGTCTCTCAGGTAGTAAAGTTTTGCACGTCTTACTTTACCGTAACGAACGATTTCAACTTTCTCTACGTTCGGAGAGTGTAATGGCCATGTCTTCTCTACGCCTACACCGTTGGAGAATTTACGAACTGTAAATGTCTCACGGTTGCTTCCGCCCTGTTTCTTTAATACAGTACCCTCGAAAACCTGAATTCTTTCGCGGTTACCCTCTTTGATTTTTGCAGATACACGAACAGTATCTCCTACGGAAAACTCCGGTACTTCAGCTTTCAGCTGCTCAGCTTCGATGCTTTTGATAATTTCATTTGCGTTCATTTTTGTGACCTCCTGTTATTTGGATGTTCTTAATACATAATGTAGCAGAGGACCATCTCTTTTTTAATTCACAACGTATGATAGTTTACCATACTTATTTATAAAAATCAACATAAAATACTGCTTTTACATTGTATTTTTGACAATTCATTCGTGGATAGTAAAAAAAGTAAGTAAAGCGGATGTACACACTCTATTTTTTCAGTTGCTTTAGAATCTGCTTTACATCTGCCCGCGAGAGTTCTGCTTCCTCCAGCAATTCCGGTCGGTTGCGCAGCGTCCGCTGCACAGACTGCTCATGTCGCCAGCTTTCAATCTTTTTATGATCTCCGGAAAGCAGTACCTGCGGCACTTCCTTTCCGTTCCAGTTCGCCGGACGGCTATACTGCGGATATTCCAACAGACCGCCTTCTAATGATTCCGTAGATCCGGATTCCTCATTGGTCAGCACACCCGGAACCATTCTGGAAATTGCGTCCACCATAACCATGGCAGGAAGTTCCCCGCCGGTCAGCACATAATCACCAATGGACACATAATCTGTCACGATTTCCTCCAACACACGTTCATCCACGCCTTCATAATGCCCGCACAAAAAGATCAGATCTTCTTCTCTTGCATATTCCTTTGCCATCTCCTGTGCAAACACCTGTCCCTGCGGCGTCAGATACACACAGCGCGGTTCATAGCCCACCTCCGCCACGATACTCTTCCATGCATCGTAAATGGGCTGTGCCTGCATAACCATTCCAGCTCCTCCGCCATAAGGATAATCGTCAACCTTTTTATGACGATCCTTGGTAAAATCCCGGATATTGATCACATTTATTTCAATCAGATTCTGCTCTACAGCATTTCCGATAATACTCGTATTCAGTCCCTGCATCACCATCTCAGGAAACAATGTTAAAATATGAAATCTCATCGACTAATCCCTCAATCCAGGCATCAGATATACTGTCATCACCATCTGTTCCATGTTAATATCCCGAATGCAATCCTTGATTGCAGGAAGCAGAAGCTGTGATGCACCATTCTGCTCTACTACATAGACATCATTGGCTCCGGTCTGAAGCACATCGGTCAATGTTCCCAGTTCTTCTCCTTCCGTGGAAACCACACGCATACCGATCATATCTGCGATAAAATATTCATCTTTCTGCAGTTTCACAGCATTTTCCCGTGTCACATACAAGCTTTTCCCACGAAACCGTTCCACTTCATTAATATTCTGAAACTCTTTGAACTTCAGAATCACCATCTGTTTAAAAAATTTCACCTGGCAGATATGAAGTGTCATTCGTTCTTTACCGGTATCTAAAATAACCTCTTTTAATTTCTTAAAACGCTTCACATCATCCGTGGTAGGAAATACTTTGACCTCCCCGGCAATTCCATGTGTGCTTGAAATCACACCTACCTGTAAAAATTCTTCCATATTCTCCCTTTCAAAAAAGGGACATAGTTTAACACCATGTCCCTTATCGCCTTTTACTGTACGATCTCTACGATAACTTTTTTGTCCTCGCGAGATGCAGCAGCTTTCACAACAGAACGGATTGCTTTCGCAATTCTGCCCTGCTTACCGATCACTTTTCCCATGTCGGCCTGTGCAACATGCAGCTCCAGAACGGTTGCCCGGTCTTTCTCTGTCTCTGTCACAGTAACTTCTTCAGGATTGTCGACTAGTGATTTTGCAATTACTTCTACTAATTCTTTCATCACGTTTCCCTCACTAATCTATTATTTCTCGATACCAGCTGTTTTTAAAATTTTCTCAACTGTCTGTGTAGGCTGTGCTCCGTTTGCTAACCATTTTTTAGCTGCTTCTTCGTCTACGCGGATCTCAGACGGCTCTTTTGTCGGATCATAATATCCAATCTCATCGATGAATCTACCATCTCTCGGGCTTCTGGAATCTGCTACTACGATTCTATAAAAAGGAGCTTTTTTCTGTCCCATTCTTCTTAATCTGATTTTAACTGCCATGTCATTTCACCTCCTCAATTTTCTACTTCACTGCGCATACGCGCTATATGGTTAAAAAGGAAACTTGAAATTTCCAAATTTACCGCCACGTTTACCTTTGCCCATCATACCGGGCATCTGTTTCATCATCTTGCGAGCCTGCTCAAATTGCTTTACCAGACGGTTTACTTCGCTGATATCCACACCGGCACCTGCCGCAATTCGACGTTTTCTGCTTGGATTGATCAGATTTGGATCCCCACGCTCCGCCGGAGTCATGGAATAGATGATTGCTTCAATACGCGCCATCTTCTTCTCATCCATCGCATCTTCAATCTGCTTCATCTGTGCGCCGCCAATTCCCGGCATCATACTCAGGACATTCGCAAAACCGCCCATCTTCTTCATCTGACTCATAGAATCCAGATAGTCATTGAATGTGAACTCTGCTTTTCGGAAACGTTTTTCCATCTCTGCAGCTTTCTCATCATCCATCTCTGCCTGCGCCTTTTCGATCAGAGTAAGTACATCACCCATTCCAAGGATTCGGGAAGCCATTCGCTCCGGATAAAACTGCTCCAGGTCAGAAAGCTTTTCTCCCATACCAGCATACAGAATCGGTTTTCCGGTTACCGCACGGATAGAAAGTGCGGCACCACCTCTGGTATCACCATCTAATTTCGTGAGGATCACTCCATCAATTCCGATTTTCTCATCAAAGGTGCTTGCTACATTGACTGCATCCTGACCAGTCATGGCATCTACTACCAGAACCGTCTGCGCTACATCCACATTTTCTTTAATCTCAATCAGCTCATCCATCATATCTTCATCTACATGAAGACGACCAGCCGTATCGAGAATGACAACATTATTACCGTTTTTTGCTGCATGCTCTACCGCTGCTTTTGCAATATTGACCGGTTTATGCCCATCGCCCATGGTAAATACTTCCACACCCTGTTTTTCACCGTTAACCTGTAACTGCTGGATCGCAGCCGGACGATAAACGTCGCAGGCAACCAGAAGTGGTTTCTTTCCTTTGAGTTTGAATTTCCCTGCAAGTTTTGCAGTTGTTGTCGTTTTACCGGCACCCTGCAGACCAACCATCATAATGATCGTCGTTGCCTGTCCCGGACGAAGTTTTAACTCTGTTGTCTCGGAACCCATCATTTTGATCATCTCTTCGTTTACGATCTTAATGACCATCTGTCCCGGATTCAGACCATTCATTACGTCTGCACCAATCGCACGTTCCTGTACAGATTTTACAAACTGCTTCACTACTTTAAAGTTTACATCTGCTTCCAGCAACGCCATCTTAACTTCTTTCAGGGCAGCTTTCACATCTGCCTCTGTCAGCCGGCCCTTGCTGCGCAGGTTTTTAAATACATTTTGCAGTTTTTCGGATAAGCTGTCAAATGCCATACTTATAATTCCTCCAAAATCCGTCCGGAAATCTGATTGATTTCCTCCATTGTCTGTGCAATACAGTCCTTGTTATAATGAAGTGACAGATCACGAATCTTTGAAACATCTTCTTTTGTCTTCCAGAAGCGTTCTACCAGATGAAGTTTTTCTTCATATCCGGCAAGGATCTTATCACATCGCTTTACCAGATCATGTACACCCTGACGGCTGATCCCGAGTTCCTCAGCAATCTCACTCAATGACATATCATTGAGTACAACATCTTCATATACACGTTTCTGATGCTCTGTGAGCAATTCTCCATAAAAATCATACAAAAAGACCTGACGTCCAATTTTCTCCATGTCAATCACCTTTGCTAGATTATCACACTTATTTTTTCCTGTCAAGTATTTTTTCTTTACACTTTAAAACTTTTTTCTGACACTCTGCACAATTTCTCAAGTAAGTATGCTATCACAGCCTTACGCGTTTAAAACTATCAATAGCACATATTTCTTTTTTAATAGGAACAGCCCTTAGGAACGGTTGACCACCATTCATAAGGGCTGCAATATCATAGTAAAGCGGACATTCGCAATCCGCTTTCGCTACTTGCTCATGAACGCACGTTAGAATGTAAACTTGTCTGCGAAATAAGCATCCAGTTCAGCAATCGGAATGCGAACCTGTTCCATCGTATCACGGTCACGAACAGTAACTGCATGATCTTCTTCGGAATCAAAATCGTATGTAACACAGAACGGTGTACCGATCTCATCCTGGCGACGGTAACGTTTACCAATGTTTCCTCTGTCATCAAACTCACAGTTGTATTTTTTGCAAAGCTGCTCAAATACTTTCTCAGCGCCGTCATTTAATTTCTTGGATAACGGAAGGACACCAATCTTAACCGGAGCCAGTGCCGGATGAAAATGAAGAACGGTTCTTACATCCGGTTTCTCCTCTGTTCCGATGTTTTCTTCATCATATGCACCACACAGGAATGCAAGCACCACGCGGTCTGCACCGAGAGACGGTTCAATAACGTATGGGATATATTTTGTATTTTTCTGGTCATCAAAGTACGTCAGATCCTGACCGGATGTATTTTGATGCTGAGTTAGATCATAATCGGTACGGTCTGCAATACCCCAGAGCTCACCCCATCCAAACGGGAATAAAAACTCAATATCACTAGTTGCTTTACTGTAGAAGGATAACTCCTCCTGATCATGATCGCGGACACGCATCTCTTCTTCTTTCATTCCAAGAGATTTCAGCCAGTTGATACAGAAGTTTCTCCAATAATCAAACCACTCCAGATCGGTATCCGGCTCGCAGAAGAACTCAAGTTCCATCTGTTCGAACTCTCTGGTACGGAATGTAAAGTTACCCGGTGTGATCTCATTACGGAAAGATTTACCGATTTGTCCGATACCAAACGGGATTTTCTTTCTGGATGTACGCTGTACGTTTTTGAAGTTTACGAAAATGCCCTGTGCTGTCTCCGGACGAAGATATACGGTATTTTTTGCATCTTCCGTAACTCCCTGGAATGTCT
>ENA-OPDH01002772-OPDH01002772.1-human-gut-metagenome-genome-assembly--contig:-NODE-2772-length-10979-cov-2.739656_pt1 | contig 10979 bp, 9 predicted proteins | sample MGYA00241260_ERZ501500 | MGnify/ENA primary metagenome ERZ501500 (study PRJEB25962, sample SAMEA2042519) | human gut metagenome | biome: human gut; feature: human-associated habitat; material: faeces...
ACCGAAGATTTCCTGCTGCATGACTGGATCTTCGAAGGTTACGTTATCAAGAATCGTCGGCTCGATCTGAAGTGTTTCACGGTTGGAACCACCGCCGCAGACAGTTTTGGAAGGATCGATCAGACTGTTGATACGGTCGAAATGCTTTTCGTTGATGATCTTTCCATAATTCCGGTTCTTCAGTGCTTCTTTTCCATACTGGCGTGTGATCTGTCTGCGAAGCTCTGCGACCAGGGCTTCTTTGATCTCCGGATCACAGTAGATGTAGTCCGGAGCCACGCAGGTCTGGCCACAGTTCAGGAACTTGCCGAATACGATACGTTTTGCCGCAAGGCGGAGATTGGCTGTTTTGTCCACGATGCAGGGACTTTTTCCACCCAGCTCCAGAGTGACTGGTGTGAGGTGTTCGGAAGCCTTTCTCATGACCTCTTTTCCCACAGACTGGCTTCCCGTGAAGAAGATGTAATCAAAGTGCAGACTGAGAAGATGTGTGTTTTCCGCACGTCCGCCTGTGACAGTTGCAACGTATTTTTCATCGAAACATTCATGGATGAGAAGACGGATCACTTCGCTTGTTGCCGGTGAGTAGGCACTTGGTTTCAGGATGACTGTGTTTCCGGCTGCAATGGCGTCTACCAGTGGTTCTATGGTGAGAAGAAACGGATAGTTCCACGGACTCATAATGAGAACCACACCGTAGGGGGATGGTTTGCGGAAACTGCGGGAATGGAACTGTGCCAGTGGAGTTGGAACGGTCTGTTCTTTTGCGTAGGAGCGGATATTTTTCAGCATATGTGTGATCTCGGAGAGCACCAGTCCGGTCTCACACATATAACTTTCGAAATTACTTTTTCCCAGATCCTTTTTCAGCGCGGCGTGGATCTGATCTTCGTGTTTCCGGATGGAAGCGCGGAGACGTTTCAGGGCGCTGATGCGAAAATCAAGGTCAAGAGTTGCGCCGGAGTAGAAGTACTGGCGCTGTTTATCTAAAAGCTGGTTGATCTGTTCTTTTTCCATGGAATTGTAGTCCTTTCTGAAAAAACTGTATTCGAAATATCGAAAAAATCTGTCTATGCCAATGGCTGTTTTAGCAATTGCCTGCCGGAGGCATCAGTCTGTAATACAGTGTCTCAAGTTCGCCGGCATCCATCAGCACAGGAACCGGGTACAGAGGATTGGCTTCTTTATCTGCGTAATGGGCAAGCTCCGGGATGTCCGTTTCCTGGATTTCCGGGATATAGTCTCCGATGCCATAGCGTTTTTTCATATCTTTTGTTGCATCAATAAACATCCGGGCAGCAGTTTTATCGTCCTCATGTTTATCACAGAGACCGGCAGTTACGGCAAGGTTGCGGAGTTTGTGAGTGATGGAATCTCCGTATGTTTCCAGTACCAAAGGATCACTGCATTGGCAAGCCCATGTGGAACATTATATTTTCCGCCGAGGGAATGTGCAATTGCGTGGACATATCCAACGTAGGATTTGGTGAAGGCACAGCCTGCGAAATAGGAGGCGCGGAGCATATTTCGTCTTGCTTCAATATTATTGCCGTCTGTGTAGGCGGTATCCAGATTTTCAAAGATCAGTCTGACAGCATCCAGGGCATTTTTTCTTGTGCCAGGTGTAGTGGAATTTCCAATGTAGGCTTCCACTGCGTGAGTCAGGGCATCCATGCCGGTGGTAGCTGTGATAAACGGCGGAAGGCTTAAAGTCACTTTCGGGTCAAGGACTGCGTAGCGTGGGATCAGCGGAAAATCGTTGATGGCATATTTGTGCCGTGTTTCTGCATCGGTAATGACAGCAGCAAGTGTTGTTTCACTTCCTGTTCCTGCAGTCGTGGGGATGGCGATGAGAAGAGGAAGCTTTTTGTGGATCTTCAGGATTCCCTTCATCTGAGCAAGAGACTGGTGTGGCTTGGCAATGCGGGCTGCTGTGGCTTTTGCACAGTCCATACTGGAACCTCCGCCGAAGCCGATGATCGCTTGGCAGTCATTGTCCAGATACATGTGAAGGGCTTCGTCCACATTGACGGTTGTTGGATTGGCAACGGTTTTGTCGTAGATGTGGTAAGAGATGCAGTTTCGCTTCAGTGTCTGCTCCAGTCTTTCTGTAAGGCCAAGGCTTCGGATCCCTGCATCTGTGATGATGAGTACATTGTTATAGTTTCTTTTTTCCAGAACTTCCGGAATACCTTTGACGCTTCCGATGATCTTCGGATTGCGGTAAGGAAGCAGTGGAAGGGCGAATTTAAAGACATTCTGGAAAAACCGGCAGTAAGCTTTTTTTAATGGATTCATGGTAGTTTTCGTTCCTTTTAAAGTCAAATTATTTTATTCTAAATATTATATATAGCAGTTGGAAGGGGAAAAGTCAAGATTGCCGTTTATGGAAGTGCATCGCGAAGCGTGTTGCTGAGAACAGAGTAACCGTAACGTCATAAAAAAGAAAACAGGAAAATATAATATTGTCATGGTTGTAAATATCCTTTACACTAAGGGAGTCAAACAGAATTATTATGCAAGGATTGTATATCCAGCGTAAGGCAAATGTTCGCAGGATAGATATTGATCACGGAGGAAATCATGCCAGAAACAGACACATCCGCAAAAAATCCTCTTCATGTATCCGAAGTGGATGATAATTTAAAAGAATTAAGCCCTCACGGTTCCTTTGAGCTGCCGGTGGAAACCTATATGGCGAACTGTGAGATCTTTCATGCACTGTATGACCACTGGCACAGTGAGATGGAGATCATGTATATTGAAAAAGGCAGTGGCTTTGCCAGACTGAACCGGGAGAGCATCCGCCTGAAAAAGGGGGATATCCTGATCGTGAACTGCGGAGTTCTCCATAGTATGCGCACGGATCTTAAGAAGCCTCTTTATTATAAGAGTGTGGTTTTCAGCCTGGGCTTCCTTGCAGGTCAGCCGGGAGATATCTGCCAGGAATGTGTGGTATCACCATTAATAGAAAACAAGGCAGAATTCTGCCATCATATAGAAGAAGGAGATTCCGGATATGAGAAGCTACGGGAAATTTTTCTGGAGATCCATGACTGTCATACGGAGAAGAAGCCATATTTCTATGTGAAGCTGAAAATGCTGTTCTTTGATTTCTTTTATGAGATGCTGACGAAGCATTATATTATCCCGGTAAGCACAGAGCAGAACAAGAGCCTTGCGGCAGTAAAGGAAGTGCTGGATCATATCAGCCTTCACTACCAGGAGAATCTTACCGTTTCAGAGCTTTCCGGACTTTCCAATTACAGTGAGTATTATTTTATGAAGCTTTTCCGCCAGTATACGGGAAAAACCCTGGTGGAATACATCAATGACTTCCGTATGGAGAAGGCGAAGTATCTTCTTACGCATTCCGATGCACCTGTGACGGAGATCGCCATGCAGGGGGGATTTAACAGTACAAGTTATTTTATAAAGAAATTTCAGCAGTCCAATAAGGTTTCACCGCATAAGTACAGGAAGAGTATGAGACAGATCTGAGAAATCTCCCGAAGCAACCGCATATGTATCGGTTATGTTTTTATGCAGAGCTACAGTAAAAAGTGAAAAACAGTCTGACAAATATCTTGCATATCATGACAGGATTGTTATATTTTTGAAAAGAAATGCGTGATATCCTAATATCATCAAAAACAAAGCAAACAACCTTGTAAAAACATATTTCATCCCATCAAGATCCATGAAAGGAGATCAAAATGGAAACATTAAGCAAAGTATTTGAAGACAAATATAACAAAAATGTAAAAGATTGTACAAACGAGGAAATCTATCACGGACTTCTCTCCTGGACAAAGGAGCAGCTGAAGGGCCGCGGCTACCAGGAAGGAAAAAAGAAAATTTATTATATTTCCGCAGAGTTCCTTATCGGTAAGCTTCTTTCCAACAACCTGATCAATCTGGGCGTTTATGATGAAGTTGCGAAATATCTTAAAGAAAACGGAAAAGAGCTTTCCATGATCGAGGAGATCGAGCCGGAGCCATCTCTTGGAAACGGCGGTCTTGGCCGTCTGGCAGCATGCTTCCTGGATTCCATTGCAACTCTGGGACTTCCGGGAGAAGGAATCGGACTTAATTATCACCTTGGACTTTTCAAACAGGAGTTTAAGGATCATCTTCAGTTTGAGACACCGAATCCTTGGATCCAGCCGGAGAGCTGGCTTACAGATGCAGGCGTTTCCTATTATGTCCCATTTAAGGGCTTTATGCTGAAATCCACACTGTATGATATTGATGTTGCAGGCTATGAGAACAAAGCGATCAAACTTCGCCTTTTTGATATTGATATTGCAGACGAGAGCATTGTGGGCGAGGGAATCTCCTTTGATAAGAAGGATCTGCTCCACAACCTGACACTGTTCCTTTATCCGGATGACAGCGATGATGCAGGAAGAAAGCTTCGTATCTATCAGCAGTACTTCATGGTAAGCAATGCGGCACAGCTGATCCTGGATGAGGCAACAGCAAAAGGCTGCAATCTTCATGACCTTGCCGATTACGCAGTGATCCAGATCAACGATACACATCCGAGTATGGTAATTCCGGAGCTTATCCGTCTCCTCACAGAGCGTGGAATCGAGTTCGAGGAGGCATGCGAGATCGTATCTCATGTATGCGCTTATACCAACCATACCATTCTTGCAGAGGCACTTGAGAAATGGCCGATTTCCTATCTTGAGGAGGTTGTTCCGCATCTGATGCCGATCATCCGCAAGCTGGACGAGCGTATCAAAGCAAAATATCCGCAGGAAAATCTTGCCATCATCGACAAGAACGACCTGGTACACATGGCACATATGGACATCCACTACGGATTTTCCATCAACGGTGTTGCATCCCTTCATACCGATATCCTGAAGGAGACAGAGCTTCATCAGTTCTATGAGATCTATCCGGAGAAATTCAATAACAAGACAAACGGAATTACCTTCCGCAGATGGCTCCTTCACTGCAACCATCCGCTGACAGAGTACATCACCTCCATGATCGGTGACGGCTTCCGCAAGGATTCCTTTGAGCTTGACAAGATGCTTGGCTTCAAGGGAAATCAGGACGTTCTTGCAAATATCCTTAAGATCAAGCAGGATGCAAAGAAGAGATGTGCGGAGTTTATCAAAGCCAACACAGGTGAAGAGATCAATACACACAGTGTTTATGATATCCAGATCAAACGTCTTCATGAGTATAAACGTCAGCAGCTGAACGCACTTTACATCATTGACCGTTACCTGAAGATCAAGGCAGGCGAGAAGCCGCAGCGCCCGGTAACCTTTATCTTCGGTGCAAAGGCAGCTCCTGCATACGTTATCGCAAAGGATATTATCCACCTTCTCCTCTGCTTACAGGAGCTTATCAACAATGATCCGGAGGTTTCCCCGTACATGAAAGTTGTTATGGTGGAAAACTACAACGTAAGTGCAGCAGAGAAGCTGATCCCTGCCTGCGATATCTCCGAGCAGATCTCTCTTGCTTCCAAGGAGGCCAGCGGAACAGGAAACATGAAGTTCATGCTCAACGGTGCTGTAACACTGGGAACCATGGATGGTGCAAATGTGGAGATCAGCCAGCTGGTAGGCAAGGATAATATCTATATCTTCGGAGAGTCCAGTGAGCAGGTTATCGAACACTATGAAAAGGCTGACTACTGCTCCAGAGATTTTTATGAGAAAGACGAGCGCATCCGTCGTGCAGTAGACTTTATCGTAGGAAACGAGCTTCTTTCTATTGGAAGTGAGGAGCATTTAAGAAGACTGCATCATGAGATCGTAAGCAAAGACTGGTTCATGACTCTTCTTGACTTCGAGGATTATGCGAAGGTGAAAGATCAGGCACTGCTCGATTATGAGGACAGAACCGCATGGGCAGAGAAAATGCTTGTAAATATCGGAAAAGCAGGATATTTCTCTTCAGACAGAACCATCGAAGAGTACAACAGAGATATCTGGCATCTGACACCGGAGAAATAAAACGGTTTTAGGCAGATTGCTCCGGCTCGGAAGAAAAATAGAAAAATAGAAAATAAAAACACCGGCATTCATCGGAATATGTACTGAGGCTGAGATGTCAGAGATGATTTGGCAGCTTGGACAGGACATGGTACAGATGAATGGCCGGTGTTTTTTGTGAAATTGGTTACGAAAAATTGTTTACGGAATCAGGCAAGCGATACTTCAGGCTTTTCCATGCTTAAATGCCATCATCATCTCCTTGGTAAGGCTGATATTATCTCCTTCATCCGGAATGTCTTCCCGGTTGAACCAGGAGGCCATGGAAAGCTCATCGTGGTCTACAGTCAGAGTGTCGTCGCCATCCAGATCACAGTAGAAGCCAAACAGAAGTGTTCCGGAGAAGGACCATGGCTGGCTCTTGTAGTAGCGGAGATTTTTGACCTTTACGCCGATCTCTTCCATAACTTCACGGTGGACAGTCTCCTCGATGGTCTCACCAATCTCGGCAAAACCTGCGATCATGGCGTAGCGGGTGTGATTTCGGCCCTCATATTTGGAGAGGATCAGCTTGTCGCCGTTGGTAACGCCTACGATCACAGCCGGAGAAAGCACCGGATATTCACCGTTTCCACAGGCAGGGCAGATCATCTTGCGCTCATGTTTATCATGTACCATCGGTTTGCCGCAGCAGCCGCAGAAACGGCGCTTGCTGTACCACTGAAAGAGCTGATATCCGGTGATTCCTGCGAAAGCCAGATACTGTGGCTCCGCTGTGCGGAGAACTCTTGTGATCTCAAACTGATAACCAGGAAGGAGACTGGTGTCAAGATCCGGGATCAGATAAAAATGCTCTTCGTCAATGGAGAAGAGATAGATATAATTCTCATATAGGTTTTCAACTTTTCCTTCCAGCTCTCCAAAGCTTGGAAGAGTCATAGTCTCGCCATCTTTTTTCATAAGGATCTTTCCTTCTTCATAGGCGAGGATGTGGCTTTCTTTATCCGGGGCCACAGGTTTGTACTCATTGTGATAGGTATGTGGTGCGATATCCTGGATCATGATCGATAATTCCTTTCCGAATTTATTGTTTTACAGTGTTTGCTGAGAAGTTTTGCCATATAAAATACAGCACGCTTTCTACAGTATAAGCTTACCTTAAGAAAAAGGCAACTCCAGCAATAACAAAAAAAGTTGTATGAGTCAGAAAATCAGTGTAAGATAAATGTATTATATTGTGCAGAAGATGTGAAAGATCTGAAAATTTTTCTGCACAGAAGGAGAAGATCATGCCAACAACAGAAAAGCCGGGACTGACCCGGGATGCCATTAAATATCTGGCAATTTTTACCATGCTTCTGAATCATATCGCCAACGTGCTTCTGCCGGAAAACACGATCCTGTGGGAAGTGTTTATAGACATTGGCTACTTCACAGCCATTACCATGTGCTATTTTCTTGTGGAAGGTTTTTACTATACACATTCCAGGAGAAAATACGGTGAAAGGCTTCTGATCTTTGCCGGGATCTCCCAGGTTCCCTATATGATAGCCTTTGGGAATTCACAGCTGAATATGATCTTTACTCTGTTTATCTGTTTTATGATCCTGGTTGTTCAGGAAAGGATGATGGCAAGTAAATGGAGAATTCCACTTCTGATCCTGCTCCTTTTACTATCCGTTTATTCGGACTGGGCAATCCTGGCACCGGTTTTTACCATCTGGTTCCATGAGAGCTGGGGGAACAGGAAGAGGATGATAACAGCGTACGGAGTCGGTGCTGCCCTTTTTGTGCTGTTTAACTACAGCTCCTACGTGGAAAAAATGGCAGCGGGACCGGCAATGCTCCATGCTCTGTTTTCGGCAGCAGGGATCGTGGCATCAGGAATCATCATCCTGTGCTTCTATAATGGCAAAAAATCCGAAAAAGCACCGAAGTTTTCCAAGTGGTTTTTCTATATTTTCTATCCGGCACATCTGCTGATCCTGAGCATAGTCCGTGTTATAGTACAGTAATAGATAAAATAAAATCTCTCCAATATTTATAACCGGATAGATTGCCGAAAATAAATTTCATATCCACATAAAACATAGTAATTCTGTAAGAAAACAGAAAAATAGCGAAAAAACTCTTGAAAACCCACAAATTATCTGCTATGCTAACTGACATGACAAAGGCGTCTGGAAATTGAGTTTCCAGGCGCTTTTTGCGTTGCAGAATAATTGAGGGAATCGAGGAGGAAATGTATGATGAATGCAGGAGATACCGGCTTTATGCTGATCTGTACAGCCTTTGTGTTCTTTATGACACCTGGGCTTGCGTTTTTCTACGGAGGACTGGTCCGCAGGAAAAATGTGGTAAATACCATGATGGCCTGTGGGGCGATCATGGGACTGTCCGTAGTTATGTGGACATTGTTTGGATATTCGCTGGCATTTGGAGGAAATCATGGCGGGATCATCGGAGATTTTCGCTGGTTTTCGCTGAATGGCGTAGGCTGGGAGCCGGGACCTTATGCGGATACGATCCCGCATCTGGTATTTGTGGCGTTCCAGATGATGTTTGCCATGATCACACCGGCACTGATCACCGGTGCCGTGGTTGGAAGAATGCGTTTTAAGGCGCTGTTTTTCTTTATTGCGATCTGGTCTTTGATTGTGTATTATCCAATGGCACATATGGTCTGGGGAGACGGTGGATTTCTGGCAGCCATTGGCTCTGTGGACTTTGCAGGAGGAAATGTGGTACATATCAGTTCTGGTGTCAGTGCACTGGTTCTTGCCATTTATCTTGGACAGAGACGAGGCTATGCAAAAGCAACCTATCGCACACACAATATCCCATTTGTATTTCTCGGAGCAGCTATGCTGTGGTTCGGATGGTTCGGCTTTAATGCAGGAAGTGCGCTGAAGGCAGACGGCCTTGCGGCACATGCCTTTATGACCAGCAGCATTTCTTCTGCCTGCGCACTGCTGACCTGGATGCTGATCGAGGTGATCCGCGAGGGAAAACCGACACTGGTTGGTGCATCCACAGGTCTTGTTATCGGACTGGTAGCCATTACACCGGGAGCTGGTTTCGTACCGGTATGGGCATCCTTTATCATTGGGATCCTGGTAAGCCCGATCTGTTACTTTACTGTGCTCCTTCTGAAACAGAAGCTGAAGATCGATGATGCCCTGGATGCTTTTGGCTGCCATGGTATCGGTGGTATCTGGGGAGGAATCGCAACAGGTCTCTTCGGAAAAACTTCCATTAACTCTGTTGCAAAATGGGATGGCCTTGTGTTTGGAGATCACCGTCTGTTCCTGGCACAGGTATTGAGTATTGTGATCACCATTGCGGTTGCTATTGTGGGAACGCTGATCTGTATCGGGCTCGTGCGGATCTTTACACCGCTTCGTGTAGATCCGAAGGAAGAGATGGTCGGTCTGGATGCATCCCAGCATGGAGAGAATGCATATCCGTCATTTAATGGATTTGACTGATAAAAGAATTTGTTCGGCAATGATCGTGTGAAAATGGAGGAAATCGTATGCTTATAAAGATAGAAGCAATCGTAAGAGAAGAAAAAATGGAAGATGTAAAAGCAGCGTTAAATGAGATCCAGGTTAACGGTTTTACAGTAACCCAGATCATGGGATGCGGAACACAGCGTGGTTACACAGAGTATGTCCGTGGTTCCAAGATCGATGTATTTCTGAAACCGAAGATCAAGTTTGAAATCGTGGTATCATCGGAAGATTGGGAGATCAAAGTTATTGATGCTGTGCAGAAAGCAGCGTTTACCGGTGATCCAGGCGATGGAAAGATATTTAGCTATGAGATCCGTAACGCTGTTCGTATCCGTACAGGTGAGACCGGATACGATGCGCTGCAGTCGGAGTTCCTGTAAAATAATAAAGATATAAAAAAGATCCTTCTGGAAAAACTGAGATATTCAGATTTTCAGAAGGATTTTTTGCAGATAATTAACAATAGTCTTACTTTGATTTGATGCAAACTTCTGCAGTTACATATAAGATAGAAAGGTACACAATAGATCAGTTAGAAAGTAAAATTAAAACATACGGAAAAACTATGTCAAAAAAGAAATCAAAGAAGATCAGAAAAGAGCAGGCTCAGGAGTTGAGTTCAGCAGAACCGGAACATCTTAAACTGGCGGCAGAAAAAACAGCAGCCATTGCAAGTTACATCAAGGATCCGGACTATCGTCTCCGCTGCAAGGCGGCTATAGATATTCTCATGGCGAAGCTTAAAATGATTAACGCAGAACTTTCCGGACAGAAAAAGCGTACTGTGATCAGTCAGATCACCAACCGGATAAAAAGTGCTGAAAGTATTTACGCTAAACTTCTGAAAAAAGGACTGGAACCGGATTTTGAGACTGCCAGAAAAAATCTGAAAGATCTCATCGGCATCCGTGTAGTCTGTCCGTTTGAGGATGAGCTTTACCAGGTTGCAGAATCCCTGGAAATGCAGAAGGATATCGAGATCGTCCGGATAAAGGATTACATTAAAAATCCAAAGAAAAACGGCTACAAAAGTCTTCATCTGATCGTGAAAGTACCTATCTACTCTGCGGAAGGTGAACAGAAAGAACTGGTGGAAATACAGCTTCGGACCATTGCGATGGATTACTGGTCTGTGTTAGAATATGAATTGTATTATAAAAAAAGAGACAATGCGGAAATTGAAACAGAATTAAAAAAATATGCAGAAGAAATTGCTAATCTGGATCACAGAATGCTGGGATTACGAAATAAAATCGAAAAAATCTGAGCAATCAGCGAATGCGAGATCAGAATGCCTGTTTTATGACAAACCTGTAAAATTACTGCATCAGAAAAGGAGAATATCCCGGTGCTGGAGAAATAAAAGATATTTACACATGAAATTATAAATTAGGATTTATAAAAAAGAAAACGGAGAATTCCCGAAAGAAAAATTTAAGGAATTCTCCGTTTTATTATCTGACTGAGCAAACTATGAAGTTATTATTCAATATAGAGCTGT
>ENA-OPDH01002777-OPDH01002777.1-human-gut-metagenome-genome-assembly--contig:-NODE-2777-length-10962-cov-3.165948_pt1 | contig 10962 bp, 10 predicted proteins | sample MGYA00241260_ERZ501500 | MGnify/ENA primary metagenome ERZ501500 (study PRJEB25962, sample SAMEA2042519) | human gut metagenome | biome: human gut; feature: human-associated habitat; material: faeces...
AAACTACCAGATAATATTCCATGTGTATCATATCTGAAATTATTAGGTTTTAAGTAATAAGTATTAATTCCTTGCGGTTCATTGCGCAGCCTAATACCTGATACTTAATAGTTAATACTTACTTATTTATCTCTTTCGGGCGATCATGATACCACCGATGATACAAGCCAGCAATAAAATACTGATTGCTTCGAAAGGCAATATATAACCATATTTGTCACTGCTTAATAAAGCATTACCAATGGTGTGGATGTTTATTTCCAGCGGAACCAGGTTGGTCGTTTGCAGGAAGTTATGCTTCAGGGTGATAAACAAGATAATCGCTAAACCGGCAATCATCGTAAAGAGTCCTGCCAGAAACCTGCTTCGTTTCAGTTTCTCGGCGCGGTCACCTTCTCCACTGGTCAGCAGGATGGAGAAGACGTAGAGTACGACAATACCGCCGGCATAAACCATGATTTGTACCGAGCCTAGAAATGTGTAGCCTAGCAGGAAGTAGATGCCTGCCGTGCCGAAAAGCGTGAACAGCAGATACGTTGCCGAGCGTACCATGTGGCGTGTAGTCACAGTGAGAATGGAACATACGCTGATGAACACTGCCAGAAAGTAGAATACTACGGTTTCAAGGGTTATTTCCATATTCTTGAATTACAAATTACTTAATTACAAATTACTTTGTTGCTTCACTTTGGGGAGCAGCGGGTTTCTTTTTCTCTTCTACGTGACTGCCCGGATGGTTCAACGTCTTCACCAGCTTTGTACGGTCGAACACCGCATGCTCAAAGTCTGTAGCAAACGTAATCGCATCGTGTGGACAAGCTGTGACACAAAGTTGGCAGAACATGCACGAACCGAGGTCGTATTCATACTTTGCCAATATCTTCTTTTTTTTGCCGTCCTCAGTCTCTATCATTTCACTTGTTACCTTGATGGTATCGTTGGGACATGCTATCTGGCACAGCCCGCACGCTATACAATGGTGTTCATTCCGGTCATTGTGCGGCATGGTCAGCGTACCGCGGAAACGGTCGAACATCTCCAGTGTCGCACGATTCTCCGGGTATTGCTCTGTCACTTTCCGGCGGCAGAAGACGGTCATGGTAGTTTTCATACCCGTCAGCAAAGAACCGATGCCGTGCATCAGTCCGCCAAAATAACTGTATGTTTTCATAATCTAAAAGTGCAGTTTAAATACAACAATCAGTACCATCAGAATGAGGTTTACCATCGAGATAGGTACCAGATACTTCCATTCCAATGCCAGGATCTGGTCGATACGCAAGCGGGGAAATGTCCATTTAATCCACATCAGCAGGAATACTACGAAGAATGCCTTGCCGAAGAACCAGATGAAGCCCGGAATATAATCCATTATGGCGTTGAAGCCATCCAGTCCTACAATATGAAGCGGCATCCAGCCGCCCAGGAAGATGGTGGCAGCCACGCTGGCTACGATAAACAGGTTCAGATATTCGGCCAGATAGAAGAAACCGAAGTGCATACCGCTATATTCGGTGTGGTATCCTGCCGTCAGTTCGCTTTCTGCTTCCGGCAAGTCGAACGGCCCACGGTTACACTCTGCATTTCCGGCTATCAGGTAGATAACGAAAGCGATCACTGCCGGAATGTGTCCTTTGAAGATGAACCATCCGTCAGCCTGTCCTTCTACAATTTCAGAGAACTGCATCGTACCCATCAGCACTACCATAGTTAATATACTCAGTCCTACAGACAACTCGTACGAGATAATCTGTGCTCCGCTTCGCATGGCTCCGATCAATGAAAATTTGTTGTTGGATCCCCAACCGGCCAGCAGAATACCTAATACACCTATACTGGATGCTGCCAGCAGGAAGAATACACCTACATTGAAATTCAGCACTTCCATACCTTTATTAATAGGGAGGCAGGCAAATGTCAGAAATGAAGCTATGATCACCATGAACGGTGCCAGGTTGTAGAGGAAGCGGTCGGCAGCTTTCGGAGTGAAGATTTCTTTGGTCAGCATCTTCAACACGTCGCAGATGACCTGAATGCTACCCCATTTACCTACACGGTTCGGACCGAGACGACACTGGAAGAAAGCACATATCTTGCGCTCCATGTAAATCAGAATGATGGCGAGTACGGCATACATCAGAATGATGCACACGCCTATCACTACACATTCGAGGAATATCGCCAGACCTTCCGGCATCAGGGAAGTCAGCGTCTGGTGTATCCAGTTGGTTACTATACTAAAGTCAAACATCTTGTAATTTACAATTTACAATTTACAATTTACGAGGCACTTTACAATGGCAATGCATCAACCGACTACTCATGCGTAGCTAAATTGTACATTGTACATTGTAAATTGTACCTTCCTTTACCTATCAATATCTGGCACTACGTAATCCAGCGTTCCCCCGATTGCAATCAGGTCGGCAATCTTTGCTCCGCGGCAAATGGTATCTACGGTGCTTACCAGCGGTAATCCCGTGGAACGGAAATGCAGACGGTACGGAGTCTTGTCGCCATGGCTTTCCAGGAAGACGCCGAACTCACCACGGCTACCTTCTACGGCAGTATAATACTGTCCTTCGGGTACACGGATGATGGGTTTCATCTTTTCCTGATATGGGCCTTCGGGGATGTTATCAATGAGTTGTTCAAGGATATTCATGCTTTCCATGATTTCGTCCATACGAACCATGTAGCGTGCCCAGGAGTCGCCTTCGGTATAAACGATTTCTTTGAAGTCCACTTTGTCGTATACTCCGTAGGGATGGCGTTTACGGACATCGCAAGCCCAGCCGCTGGCACGTCCTGTACCACCTGTAGCTCCGAAAGCGATGGCATCTTCACGGCTCAGTACTCCTACGCCTTTCAGACGTTGCTGGGCGATGATATTGCCGGTGAACACCTCATGATATTCGTGGATGATGCCACGCAGGTAGGGGATAAACTCTTTCACTCGTTTCTGGAAGTTGGGATGCAGATCGGCCTGCACACCACCGATAGTGTTGTAGTTCATAATAAGGCGTCCGCCGCAAGTTTCCTCGAAGATGTCGAGTATCTTCTCGCGGTCGCGGAAACCATAGAAGAACGCGGTCAAAGCACCAAGGTCCATTGCGAGACAAGAGTAGAACAGCAAGTGAGAGTCTATGCGCTGCAATTCGTCCATGATGGTACGGATATACTTCACACGGTCGCTTACTTCAATGCCCATAGCCTGCTCGATGCATGCACAAAGGGCGTGGCGGTTCTGATGTGCGCCCAGATAGTCGAGGCGGTCAGTCAATGCCAATGTCTGCGGATATGTAAGACTCTCGTTCATTTTCTCGATACCCCGATGGATATAACCGCAGTTAGCATCGATCTTACGAATAATTTCACCTTCAAGAGAAACGCGGAAGCGCATTACACCGTGAGTTGCAGGGTGTTGCGGGCCAATGTTGACTACATACTCTTCTTCTCCAAAGAGTTTCATTTCTCTGTTTTTAATCGTTCCGTCCGGATTAAGTTCTATTTCCTGTGTTGTATCGAACGTCTCTTCGTTAGCCATACAAAGCGGATTATCTTTCTCCGGATCATTATCTTTACGCATGGGGTATCCTACCCAGTCATTACGTAAGTAAAGGCGGCGCATATCGGGATGCCCTACGAAAACAATGCCATAGTAGTCGAACACTTCACGTTCGTAGAAGTCGGCTATTTTCCATATATCGCTGACTGACGGAATTTCCGGTCGTTCACGGTCGGTAACGGCTGTTTTCAGTGCTATCCGTTCTCCCGTAACAGTCGATTCCAGATGGTAGACAACGCCTAAACCACGGAGTTTCTCCGGTGCGTCTTTTTCGTCTGCTACTCCCCAGTCCATACCAGTGAGGCTTTCAAGGAAGTCTATCTGTTTTTCATTTCGCAAGCGCAGCATTTCGTCGTGTAACGCTGCAGGGACTATAAATTGTATTTCTTGCATAAATCCTTTAAATTACAGAATGTAGAATCATTCTTCATTTTTTAAATAATCCGGTTTCTTCTCTTTTCTGTTTACTCCACCAAAGAACTTCTCTATTTTCACTTTGCGTTGTAGTTGCATCATGCCGTAATAGAAAGCTTCCGGGCGGGGCGGACATCCGGGGATATATACATCGACCGGAAGAATCTTATCTACTCCATTCAGCACATGATAAGACTTCTTGAAAGGCCCTCCGCTGACAGCACATCCGCCTACGGCAACTACATATTTCGGATCGGGCATCTGATCGTACAAACGTTTCAGTACCGGTGCCATCTTGTTGGTGATTGTTCCGCAGACCATGATCATATCAGCTTGGCGCGGACTGGCACGTGCTACTTCGAACCCGAAGCGGGCCATATCATAACGCGCGGCACCCAGTGCCATGAATTCGATACCGCAACAGCTGGTTGCGAAAGTAAGCGGCCACAGTGAATTGCTGCGTCCCCAGTTGACAAGGTCGTCCAGAACCCCAAGAAAAACGTTCGCTCCTCCGGCATTAAGTTCCTTGACCAACTTTTCCAATGACTCATTGTCGATGAACTCATCATACGGAATTGATTTTATTTTCGGTTTTTTGGTTATTTCCATTCCAAAGCTCCTTTCCTCCAGGCATAAGCAAGACCCAGAATCAATATAATCAGGAAAAATAAAACACTGAAAAGTCCTGCCACGCCAAGTTCGCGGGTGATGACTGCCCAAGGGAACAGAAATACCGTTTCCACTTCGAACATCAGGAACAAGATGGCAAACAGATAGTAACCTACCCGGAATTGCATCCACGATTTACCGCGGGTAGGGATGCCACACTCGTACGGTTCCATCTTCTGTGCATTGTACGAACGGGGTGCTATCGCATTGGAGAGCGCGATGACGATACCCACGAAAGCGATTGCCGTCAATAAGACGACCACTAACAAAGTAAAGTTCATAAACCTGATAAGATTTTAGATATATAATAATAGATACATCGTACCAGAGGACAAAAAACTGAATGTTGTCCGGGGCGAGGTCAAGGGGCAAGCATTTGCGCTTGCAGGCCTTCTAAATGATAATCTTTCTTAGTCCGAACACATAATAGTTTGCGTCGGGTACGGGATGAGGAGACAGATTTAACAAACGGTCGCATTCCGGTGCATAAGCATACTGCTGCATCTTGTAGATGTACATGCGCAGGAGTACGTTTTTATTGGTTGGTACTTGCGTATGATCCACATGCTCTATGCAGAGGGAGTTTGGTGAAAACAAGTCGTAGAACTTCTGGACTACTTGTTGGGTGGTAGGAGCTTGTGACAGCGTACAGCATTCTGCTTGTCGGGTGGCAGGAACACACAAAATGTCCGCAACTCCTATTGCACTGTCGTGCAATAGGGCTGCAAAGATAATGATTAAACAGTATTTGATGCATTGCTTCATACCACAAATCTCTCTTTCAAGGGCGCAAAGATATAATAAGTCTTGCTCATTTTGCTATCCCCGCATAACAAAAATGGTTATTTTTACACTTTTTATCCTAAATCAATTTCGTTTCCAGAAATCAGGTGTGAAAAGCAGTAGTACGGTGAATAACTCAAGACGTCCCAGAAGCATTAAAAGGGATAATAGCCATTTAGCTGCATCGGGCAGGGCATTCCACGAATAGGCAGGTCCGGTTTCACCCAATCCGGGTCCCATATTACCGATGCTGGAAATAACGCAGCCTATTGACTCTTCAGCTCCGACTCCCATAGCCATCATAAGCAGTGTGCTGATAACTATAATGGTGATATAAATAAAGCAAAAAGCCAGTACGGTGGAGACAATGGAGGAAGATATGACTTGCTTGTTTATTCGTACCGGAAGTATGGCATTGGGGTGTAGGATGTGTTTGAATTCGTTCCGTGATACTTTGGTAAGAATTACCATACGTATGCATTTCAAGCCTCCGGTGGTACTGCCTGCACACGCTCCCATCAGCATGATGATGGTAAGCAGGCCCCATAGGACGGGCGACCATTGCATGTAGTCATCCGTTGCAAAGCCGGTGGACGTATGAAGGGAAATTACCTGGAACAAGGATTTGCGGAAGGATTCTTCCATCCCCATGGGACTGGTATAATAGAGCGCGATGGCTATGACTGCAGTGAAAAATACGACTGAGCTGAAATAGAATTTCAGCTCGGCGTTGCTGATGAATTTCTTGAATTTCCGGTTGACGAACAATAATACTAAAGTGAAGTTGATACCGGAGATAAACATGAAGATGGAGATGACATATTCTATATAAGGAGAATTATAGTAGGCAACGCTGGCCTGCTTGGTAGAGAATCCACCGGTGCCGGTAGTGGCAAATGCATGGCAGATGCTGTCGAACCAGTCCATGCCTCCAAGCATCAGCAGGCAGACAAGTAAAGTGGTTATGCCGGTATAGATGCTCCAAATCCACTTGGCGGTGATACCGATACGCGGATGAACCTTGTCATGTGTGGGGCCGCTTGCTTCGGCTGCGAATACCTGCAGACCACTGACTCCGAAGATAGGAAGCACTGCAATGGTGAACATGATGATTCCCAAGCCGCCAATCCACTGTGTCATGCTGCGCCAGAACAGTATTCCATGAGGAAGTGACTCGATGTCGTCCAAAATAGTGGCACCCGTACTGCTGAAACCGGACATGGTCTCGAAGAATGCATCGGCAATGTCGGGTATGTATCCGCCTATATAGAAAGGCAGCATTCCGAAAAGAGAGAATGCCACCCAGGCAAAGCTGACCAGTACATATCCGTCACGGCGCGTCAGTTGCCGTTCACCTCCTTTACCGAGAGCTGCCAGCAATAAGCCTATCCCTGCTGTGATACCTCCTGCTTTCCAGAAATCGAGCATATCGCTTTCTCTGTAGTAGAAAGACACGCTCGAACAGACCAGAAACATGACTGTTTCCAGCAATAGCAGAATACCGATAATCCGTATGATTGTCTTGAAGTTAATCATTTACCAACGACTCATTCTCTATTAGTTAAAGTATTTTTCGATTTTCTTAATCATCATGTTTAGACAGAATACCACCACATGGTCACCCGGTTGTATCAAGGTATTACCCATAACCACGACGCCTTCCCCCTGACGGATAAGTCCGCCGATGGTGGTTCCTTTCGGGAGGCCGAGGTCTTTTACCGGATGTTTGGTAATCTTTGAGCCGGCCTTAACGGTAAATTCCGCTACATCGGCATTGGCAAAGGTCAGGCATTTCACATTGCTGACGTCCGCATCCAGCATCATCTGATAAATGTGGCTGGCGGCAATCATCTTTTTGTTGATGACAGTGCCGATGTCAAGGCTTTCAGCCATGCCTATGTAGTCTATATTCTCCACTTCTGCTACGGTTTTGCTGACTCCCATGCGTTTGGCGGCAAGGCAGGCTAGAATATTGGTCTCCGAATTGCCGGTCAAGGCAACGAAGGCTTCCGTGTTTTTCAGTCCCTCTTCCACAAGTAAGTCCATATCCCGCCCGTCGCCATTGATAATCATGGTGCGGTCGTCAAGCAACTCGGTCAGACGGTTGCAGCGGTTCAAGTCGTTGTCCACGATTTTCACCTGCATGTAGTCCGGGACGTATTGGGCGGTGCGTACGGCAATTCGGCTTCCACCCATAATCATTACGTTGCGCACATCAGCATAATCTTCCTTGCCAGCTATTTTGCGGATGTAGGGGACGTATTTCCTGATGGTGGTAAAGTATACGATGTCATGTAGCTTGATGGTATCGTCACCGCGGGGAATCAGTGTCTCGCTTCCCCGTTTGATGGCTACCACGTGATAGGGCAGCTCCGGTCCACCCAGTTTGTGGAGAGGGATGTCCAGTATCTCGGCTTTTTCGCGTATTTTGGTGCCTATCAGTATCAAGGCGCCTCCGCAGAATTCCCACCATTGGCGTACCCAGCTCATGCGGATGGAGGATACGATCTCTTTGGCGGCAAGCATTTCCGGGTAGATGAGTGAATCGACACCCAGCTTCTGGAAAAATTCCTTGTTTTTGGGCAGCAGGTATTCGTAGTTGTCAATGCGGGCTACGGTCTTCTGTGCTCCCAGATTGTTTGCCAGCATGCATGCGGTCATGTTCCGGCTTTCATCAGGGGTGACGGCTATGAACAAGTCGGCTTCTCTCACTCCCACTTCTTTCAAGCCTTTTATGGATGTAGGGGAGGCCGTAGCCGTCATTAAGTCAAAGTTGGAGTTTAGGGTGCTCAACTTTTCTTCGTTGTCGTCCATCAGAATGATGTCCTGCTTCTCGCGGGACAGCAATTTAGCCAAGTGTGTGCCTACTGCGCCGGCACCTGCAATAATTATTTTCACTTTTAATTAGTTGATAGTTGATAATTAATAGTTGACATATGGGGTAGATACTTAAACGGTCAATTTTCAACTATCAATTATCAATTGATTATAGATTCCTTCTTCGTCCATTCCGCAAAGATGATGCAACTCTTGTATGGTGCCGTGCTCTATGAAGGCATCGGGTACACCGATACGTCTGATATGGGGGATATAGTCATTGTCTGCCATGAACTCCAGTATGGCACTGCCCATTCCTCCTTTTTTGACACCGTCTTCTATGGTGACGACATGCTGGAAGTTGAGTCCTACCTCGTGCAGCAAGGCTTCGTCGAGCGGTTTGAGAAAACGCAGGTCGTAATGGGCTATGGAGATCCCTTTGTCTTTCTCTGCGCGCTCTATGGCACGTGCGGCTACGTTGCCTATGGGACCGAGGGTGATGACTGCCAGGTCTTTACCTTCCTTCAGTTTACGCCCTTTACCTACGGGGATTTCTTCCAGCGGACATTTCCAGTCCAGTAATACGCCGCGTCCGCGGGGATAGCGGATGACGAACGGACCTTTGTCTGACAATTGTGCCGTGTACATCAGGCGGCGCAATTCATGTTCGTCCATCGGTGAAGATATGGTCAGGTTGGGAATCGGACGGAAATAGGCCAGGTCGAAAACTCCGTGGTGGGTCGGTCCGTCTTCTCCCACCAGTCCGGCGCGGTCCAGACAAAGTACGACGGGGAGGCGGAGCAGGGCGATGTCATGGATGACATTATCGTATGCCCGCTGCATGAAGGAGGAGTAGATGTTGCAGAAAGGTTGCATTCCTTCTTTTGCCATACCGCCCGAGAAAGTGGCTGCATGTCCTTCGGCAATACCCACATCGAAGGCACGGTCGGGCATGGTGTCCATCAGCTTGTTCATAGAGCAGCCAGTGGGCATGGCGGGGGTTACTCCGACGATTCTCGGATTTTCCTTTGCCAGTTCTACCAGTGTTTCCCCAAACACGTCCTGGTAAAGCGGAGGCAGGTTGCTGGTATCTGCCTTGAGGCGTTTTCCGGTTTTCGGATCGAACTTGCCCGGTGCATGCCAGATATCGGGATTCTTCTCGGCAGGTTCGAATCCTTTTCCTTTTACAGTGTGCAGATGCAGTATTTTCGGTCCCTGCATATCTTTGATGTCCCGCAGGACACGGGCTATGTTTTTCACATCGTGTCCATTGATAGGACCGAAGTAGCGGATGTTCATCCCTTCAAAGATATTCTGCTGCTGGGCGGCCATTGATTTCAGACTGTTGGCAAAGCGAATCAGCGCTTTGCGGCGGTCCTCGTTCAAAAGTCCCATTTTGAATAGCAGTCTGGAAGTTTTGAAGCGCAGCTGGTTATAGCGGTTGCTGGTAGTTAGGTTGAAAAGATACTGCTTCATGCCACCTACACTTCTGTCTATCGACATATCATTGTCGTTGAGAATGATAAGAAGGTTGTTTGGGGTGGACGAAGCGTTGTTCAGTCCTTCAAAAGCTAAGCCGCCGCTCATGCTTCCGTCGCCGATGATGGCCACTACATGGCGGTCCTTCTCGCCTTTTTCGGCAGCGGCAACAGCCATGCCAAGGGCGGCGGAGATTGAATTTGACGCATGTCCGCAGGTGAATGTGTCATAATCGCTTTCCTCTGGTGAGGGAAAAGGACGAACTCCCTTGAATTTACGGTTGGTGGAGAATGCTTCACGCCGTCCTGTGAGGATTTTGTGGCCGTACGCCTGATGTCCCACGTCCCATACAATACGGTCATAAGGTGTATTGTAGACGTAGTGCAGGGCTACGGTCAGTTCCACTGTTCCGAGGCTGGCAGCGAAGTGCCCCGGATTGCAGGAGAGTTCTTTAATAATGTCTTGCCTTAATTCATCGCATACTTCCGGCAGTTGGTCTACTTCCAGACGGCGCAGATCATCGGGGCTGTTGATTGAGTTTAGCAAGTTATATATCGGTTCATTCTTCATGATTCGAGAAAATTTGGTGCAAAAATACGAAAAAGAAAGCGGAAGCCCTTTCTTTTTACCTAAATTCTTATTGTTAAAGCGAAGTACGAGGGTGGAATGGCATTCGGTCGTTGGTATATTGAAGTATGTGCCGTCGGGTTCCCGGAAGAACTGTAACTTTCTTTTTATTATGTGAAATGTGGATTAATATTACTAATCAAATGACATCTCTATTAGGGAAATAAAAGTTGCATGAAAAAAGAGAACATGAACTTGCAGAAACGTTCGTATCGTTATTAATAAATTTGATGATCGTTTATTATAGACGTGTCTTCCGTTTATTAGAAACTCTAAAATGAGATTTTGTAGGAAAAAGATTGAATTAATGCAACAAAAAAGGCTGCAAACTTCATAGAGCTTGCAGCCTTTGGGCTATATCAATCGTCTTATTCCTTAGTAAAATGAGAAGGAATAAGCTGTATTTGTTGTAATATGATACTGTATTTTATCCATGTTTTCTATTCTTTTATATCCGTTATTCATTGATTTTCTGTTTTCGGTCTACAAATATACAACATAAAAAGCCATTTGTCAAGTCTTGAATAGATTTGCGATTAAAATAAAGCGGAATATCGTATCTTTGTCGTACTTTTGCAAGAGAGAAACAATCGAAAGAAGGAGAA
>ENA-OPDH01002780-OPDH01002780.1-human-gut-metagenome-genome-assembly--contig:-NODE-2780-length-10956-cov-2.593707_pt1 | contig 10956 bp, 6 predicted proteins | sample MGYA00241260_ERZ501500 | MGnify/ENA primary metagenome ERZ501500 (study PRJEB25962, sample SAMEA2042519) | human gut metagenome | biome: human gut; feature: human-associated habitat; material: faeces...
CTTGTCCTATGGGGATCAGCACGGCTGTGGTCACCGATGCTATCCGGGCTAAAAAGGCAACTCCCGCAGAGTCGGATATCCTGCACTACGGAGCAGAACATTTCGGAGCGGTGGAAACCGACCTGCGTGCTATGTTGAAGGTGGCTGTAGGTACGGAACGGGTTATTTCACCTTATCCTCTGCTTTGGGCTACCGATTTTTTACACAGGATATCGCATCAGGTGCCTCATTGGTCGTCTCATTTTCCGATGCCCCGAAAATTACATTACCGGGAAGAAGCGAATCCCGATTTTGTTTATTTCCCGGCTTGTGTCACCCGTATTTTCGGTGCTTCGGGTTTGCATAAAGACGATTTGATCACAGTAGTACTGCGGTTGGCCGGTAAAGCCGGGATTCGGGTAAGTCTGCCAGAAGAGGCGCATGGGTTGTGTTGTTCACAGATTTGGGAACATAAGGGAAATCCTGCGGGACAGCGGTTGACCGCCAACCGTACGATAGAAAGTTTTTATAAATGGTCGGGCGGAGGACGGATTCCGATATTCTGTGATACCACTTCGTGTACACATACACTGTTGTTTGAAACCGGTGGGGACATACTTACCCCCGAAAACCGGGAGAAATACAAGCAATTGAAAATCATGGATATCACACAATGGCTCAAAGAAGTTGTTTTACCCCGAATCAAAGTTATTCGCCCGAAAAATCGGATTTTACTTCATCCGACCTGTTCCTGTCAGATCATGGGACTTACTCCGGTGTTGCTCGATATTGCCCGTAAATGTGCCCGGGAAGTTATATTACCTGATAATTGGGGATGTTGCGGGGCTTCCGGTGACCGTGGTTTCATTTTTCCGGAGTTGTCTGATTCGGCAACCCGGGATGAACGGGATGAAATTGGCCATGAATCGTTCGACGGTTGTTATTCTTTGGCACGGACCTGTGAGATTGCGATGCAGGACCATATCGAACAACCGTATGAGTCGATCGTTTATCTGGTGGATGAGACAATTCAGGACCAGGGAACGTAGGTATGAGGTCCTGGTGTAAATATGCATGGAGCATTTTTTTCTTTGTAAAGGTGATCTTTCAACCGAATCAGGGAATGCAGATCCGATTCCCTGTATTCATTTTTTTATTTGTGGTTATTATGTTATTTTTGCAAAAATAAATGAAATATGTAGTGGTGTCTGTGATTTCAAATTACTATGAAAGTACAAATAGAAGAAAGCTGGCGGAGACAATTACAGGAAGAGTTCGATAAACCCTATTTTGAGCATTTAGTGGGATTTGTGAAAGAGGAATATGCGCGTTATACGGTTTTCCCTCCGGGAAGTCGGATTTTTCATGCTTACAATACTTGTCCTTTTGAAAAGGTAAAGGTAGTCATTCTGGGGCAGGATCCCTATCACGAGCCGGGGCAGTATTACGGACTTTGCTTTTCGGTGATGGACGGAGTTCCTTTCCCGCCTTCGTTGGTAAATATTTTCAAAGAGATACAGAACGATCTGGGGAAGCCTATTCCCTGTTCGGGACGTTTGGAGCGCTGGGCGGATCAGGGAGGATTATTGATCAATGCCATTCTGACCGTACGGGCACATCAGGCCGGTTCGCATCAGGGAAAAGGCTGGGAAGAGTTTACGGATGCCGTGATCCGGCGACTGAATGATGAACGGGAGCATATCGTGTTTATGTTGTGGGGGGCGTATGCTCAGAAAAAAGGGACTTTTATCGACCGTACTCGGCATTGTGTACTGACGGCTCCCCATCCTTCCCCGCTGTCTGCAGACCGGGGCTTTTTCGGATGCAAGCATTTCAGCAAGGCTAATGAATTTTTGAAAGCCAATGGGGTAGAACCTGTTGACTGGCAGATTGAGAATATTTAAGTTAAGGAAAGTAAAATGGGTAAAAAAAATGATAACACACTTGTGAAAAATGCATCTTTTCTTATGGTTGCGGCGCTGATTTCCAAGATCATCGGAATGCTGTACAAGAGTCCGCTTTCAACTACACTGGGAAGTCAGAGCTTTGCACTTTTCCAGTTTGCACAGAATGTATATTTTATCCTGCTGATGATCGCGTCCTTCAGTATTCCTCAGGCTGTATCCAAGATCATGGCGGAGAAGATCGCTTTTCACAGATATAAGGATGCACAGAAGGTATTTTACGGTGCACTGATCTATGCGGCAGTTGCCGGCGGTATCGTGGCGCTGATCTGTGTATTTGGTGCAGGAATCCTGGTTCCGGACAGTATGGCTAACGCCCGTCTGGCACTGCAGATGCTTGCGCCCACAATTTTCATGTCTGGTCTCTGCGGTGTATTCCGTGGATATTTCCAGGCATACCGCAATATGATGCCTACATCGATCTCGCAGATCATTGAGCAGATCTTTGTGGCAACCTTTGCGCTTCTGATGTCACATGTATTTATCCAGCATTTTTCCGCAACAGGAGATATGGATCTGGTCCATCGCTGGGGTGCGGCAGGTGCTACCATGGGTACCGGAGCAGGTGTGGCTTCCGCGCTGATCTTTATGCTGATCGTTTATGGGGTAAACCGTAAGATCATCCGGAAAAGGATCGTCAATGACCGCCATTCTGTAAATGAGAGTATGGGTCATGTAATGAGTAATATCGTGCTCATCATCATGCCGATCATTCTCAGTGCTTTTATTTATAATGTAAACGGATATATCAACAGTTATATGTATTCCGGTATCATGGATATCAAGGGTGCTGCCAAGGACGTGATCCAGACCTTGTATTCCGAGTACGGATATTATATGACGCTGATCAATATCCCGCTTACCCTGGCAAGTACAGCACCGACATCTATGATCCCTGAGGTTTCCGCGCATTATGCAATGCACGATATTGAAGGTGCAAATATGAAGACAGACCGTGCCACATGGATCAGTATGCTGATATCCATTCCGGCGGCAGTAGGTCTTGCAGTTCTTTCCGGACCGATCACGAGACTGATCTTCCCGGGAACCAATGGCGTAGGCGGACAGCTTCTGATCCTGGGAGGAATCACCATTATCCTGAATGGCAACTCCAATATCACCAACGGTGTACTTCAGGGAATCGGCAAGCCGAAGCTCCCGATGATCCATGCAGCCATTGCACTGGTGGCAGATGTGATAGCCATGGCACTGCTTCTGGTATTTACCAATCTTGGTGTTTATACCATTGTCATCGCCCAGATCGTTTATGCAGTTGTGATGTGTCTTCTCAATGACCGTTCCATCAAGAAATATATGGGCTATAAGAATCCGTGGAGAAGTGCTTATTTAAGCCCGTTCCTGGCATCTATCCCGATGGGAGTTGTTGCGGGAGTGGTGTATTACGGATTGTATGCACTGATCCATTCCAATGTGATCTGTCTTGGTATTTCCGTGATGCTGGCAGCAGGTGTATACTTTATTGTATATCTGTTTGTAAGCAAGCCCGGTGAAGATGAGCTGGGTATGATGCCTGGTGGAAGATATATGAAGAAGCTGGCGAGAATGATGAAGATCATCTGATCTGTAAGTCCGATCAGTAAACGGCAATATAGTTATTCGGTGCAGAACTCAAAGTGAACACAGCTAGCACAGGAAAAAATACTCACAGATTTGTTCCGGCAGATTTCCAGCCGGAGGATCTGTGAGTATTTTTTCATTATATCAGATTTCAGGGAATGCAGACTTTCGAAGAAAAGTTTCTTTTCAGTCTTTTCTCTGTGAAAATAGTCTTATGATCTCCAGAGTAACGTTCACAGCGGCATCCATTCCTTCTGCTGTAATATGCTCATAAGGCCCGTGATAGGCATGTCCGCCGGTTCCGAGATTCGGGCACGGCAGTCCCATAAAACTCAGTCTTGCCCCATCCGTACCGCCGCGGATCGGCTGAATTTTCGGCACAATACCCACGTTCTCACAGGCTTTTTTTGCATTCTCGATCAGATGATAACAAGGGCGGATCTTCTCTGCCATGTTTCGATATTGTTCTTTGATCTGAAGATCAACCGTTCCCTCACCGTATTTCTGATTCATGGCATCTGCGATTTCTTTCAGTTTCTGCTGTTTCTGTGCAAACTTGTCCGCATCGTGGTCACGCACAATGTAGATAAGTTCTGCCCTTTCGCAGCTTCCGCTGATTTTGATCAGATGATAAAATCCTTCGTACCCTTCGGTCTGTTCCGGTGTCTCTTCCACCGGCAGCATCATCTGGATCTCACATCCGACAGCTCCTGCATTGACCATGATGCCTTTGGCACTGCCCGGATGCACGTTGACCCCCTGAATCTTAAAAACAGCTTCGCAGGCATTGAAATTTTCGTATTCGATCTCGCCTTCCGCACCGCCGTCCACGGTATAGGCAAAATCTGCTGCAAATCCCTCTACATCAAAATGATCTGCCCCTCTGCCAATCTCTTCGTCTGGCGTAAATGCAAGACAGATCTTCCCATGCGGCACATTGCTGCGCAGAATATTTTCTGCCATCGTCATAATCTCTGCGATTCCGGCTTTGTCATCTGCTCCGAGGATCGTCGTTCCGTCTGACGTGATCAGCGTACGTCCCTTCAGATTTTTCAGATGCGGAAAAAGTACGGTATCTAAAACTCTGCCGCCTTCATCAAAAACAAGATTCTGTCCGTCGTAATTTTCATGAAGAACCGGATGGATCGGATTTTCCGTAAATTCTGAAACGGTGTCCATATGTGCGATAAATCCAAGAGATGGACTGTTCTCATAACCTTCCGTTGCCAGAATTGTTCCATAGACATAGCATTTTCCGTCAACGGCTGCATCCTCGATGCCCAGTTCCTTCATTTCTTCCACCAGACGCTCTGCCAGTTCAAACTGACAGGAACTGCTCGGTGTTTCCATATTTTCTTCGCTGCTCGGTGTTTTTACTTTGACATATTCCAATAATCTTTCATATGCACGCATGATTTCTGCCTCCTGATCCTTTCTCAGATACCAGAAGCCGGAATTCTTCCGACCATGGTATCTTTTCTTATCAGATATTATAGTCCTCTTTGACAGCCAGGGCAACTTGAATTTATAACTGAGGTCTCTCATTTAATTCATATGCGAGACTGCTGCTCTTCTTTAACACTTCCTGCTTTTTATTCCGGATCCAGGCACGCCGCCTGCTCTGATCACTGCCCTGCACTTTTTCTGCCTGACTTAAAATTTCTTCATACTCGTCATATAATTCTTTCGCATAAATATCACAGGAAATGGCTTTTTCCATATTGATAAAGCTTTCTTCATAATTTTCTTTTTCCAGAGCACCATATGCCAGATATTGATAAACTTCTGCCAGATGTGTATTGTGCGTGAGGATCTGCTCTGCCGCCGAAGTTGCTTCCTCTGCACTCCGGCTTTCTTCCATCACCGCAAGCTGTGCCGGCGTATAAGCACCATAAAAACTCAGTGCCTTCTGATGTTCTCCGACATAATCGAGCAGGAACGGCATGCAGAAATAAATACATCCCACACTTATAACTGTCAGAAAAATACAGTCCTCGATTTTTGTCTTTTTCTTTAAACTACCCTCTGCTTTACCGTAATCCAGACACAGAAGTCCCAAAAGCCCGATCGCAGTAAACTGCAGATCAAAATCAACCAGCATATGCAGCATGATAAGAAGCAAAATCTGTTTCTGCATACTGCTCTGACTGCCTTTTAAGAGCTGACGCAGCATCACAGCCGCAAACAAAACAGCCGGAAGAATCCCCAGATCCAACGCAGCCTGTAACCAGTCGTTATGCACAAAGAGCGTCTTATAAACTCCGGTCTGCATCCGTCCTTGAACATAAGCATAGCCATGGTAACCCATTCCAAACGGATACTTTGCGATCATTTTTAATGCATCCAGATCATAAAGAATACGTCCTTTCCAGGTACTGGAATAGCGGAACACTGTGAAAATCCTGCCGATATTCTGCTCACCTGTCCCGTTTGTCACAACCATAACAACTGCAAGTAGTGCGAACACAGCGACAATGCAAAAAATCCCGTATTTCTTTGCTTTTTGTGACGACAGATGCCGGATAAACCAGATCAGATATCCGAAAAACAGAAGCATCACGCCGCGGCTCCCAGTCAGAAGCAATCCTGCCAAAAGTACAATTCCTTCCAGAATCTGCATTTTGTCTCTTTTGATGCCCGATTCCTGTTCTCTGCTTTTGTTTTCGATCCATCGATTGCAGATCACAACCAATCCTGCCAGCAGATAGAGTGCACAGGTATTAGAATATTGGAAAAATCCGCCAAGACGCCCGGCCTGCCAGAGCTGCTCTTTCAGAGCCGAAAATGGCAGTGCCAGAATCCCGGCCAGTACCATAAAGCAGCCGATGTGTGCGATATAGCCTGTTGTTTTCTGTCTGGTTTCATCCGAAAACTGCATGAAAAACAGATAGCCAAGAGGCAGTGGCAGCATTTTGATCACGCCCACAAAAGCCATTGCCCGATCGATTGCATAAAAACAGGTAATACCGAACCATAAAAATACAGACAGCAACACTGCCAGCTGTTTTTTCCCTTTGATCTGAAACGAATATTTTACGCGCCAGACGATAAGCAGTATACCAAGCACTGCCGCAAGCATCGCTCCTGAAAATTCATAAAATCCTCCATACAAAAATGCAGAAAGAAGAAGCACTGTAAAAACAGCTGCCTCTTCTTTCGTTCTTTTATATGGACTGCTCTTCCATTGTATTTGATTTTTTGTCTTTTTCTTTGAATTTTGCTGTGCCATATAAAATCCTCCGTAACGGCTTCGCCCTGTGCAAAACCGTTACGATCCTGTTATTATTTTTTAATTTTTACCGAACTGCTCTGTCCTTTTTTGCGGAACAGTTTCTGGTAATTTTTGAGTTTCTTTGCCGGAACCTTGATCGTCGCTTTTTTGTTAATGCCCTTGAGTGCCTTTGCTTTGACGGTCTTCAGTTTCGTGCTTTTTACGGTAATGTTTTTCAGGTTTTTGCAGTCCTTAAACGCTGCTTTTCCGATACTTTTCACATTCGCTCCGACGGTTACCTTTTTCAGTTTCTTGCATCCGGCAAATGCCTGATCCTGGATTGCGGTAACGTTCGCTCCGATCACAACCGTCTGTACATCGCTTCCTTTGAGGGCATTTTTTGCGATCTGTACAACTTTGTAAGTTTTCTTATTGATCTGAACCGTCTTTGGAATATTGACTTTTTTCGTTTTGCCGTTGATCACTCCGACAAATGCCACCGTAGATGCGGACAGTACCTTATATTTCTGTCCCTTTACTTCTTTTACCGTACCGACTGCAAGAGTTCCGTCCGTGTTCTGGTTTCCATTGTTTGTATTCTGGTTCCCGTTGTTGCCCTGGTTTCCACCATTTGTGCCGTTGCTGTTTCCCTTATCTCCGTTATCGTCTTTATGATCATCATCCTGATCATTTCCTGCACCTGCCCGAACTTCCACATCATAATATGCATATTTTGCTTTTGTTCCGGCTGCATTGACTACTTTTGTCAGAATCATCATCGTACCGGATTTTGTCATTCCTGCGAACGGCGTAAAGGCACCTGCATAGGCGATCCACTGATTATCCGGTACCAGTTCTGTCTGATAATCATATTTACTCTGAAAATTCTGCTCTGTCATCACACAATAGAACAATTTCGCAGTGCTGTCACCATATTCCAGCGTTACAGTCGTTGATGGTGTCGCCGGATATCCCGTCATAGAAATACCTGCCGCTTCAAAACCTTCTTCGACTCTCTGCTTGCTTCGAAGCAGGACTGCATGGCGATCCCCCGCCTGACGGATACAGTAGCTGTATTCTTCTCCTTCTGTCAGAGACTTCATATCTTCTGCTGTTAGCAGATACTTCTGGGTTCCTTTCGGGATTGAGATCTCTAATACCGTCCTGATCTCATTTTTATGATGGAACTCCAGAACAACATCCTGATCTTTCGTGTAGTTTCCAACATAAAATACACCGTTGGAAGTGTTGCCTGTCTGATTTCCCGGCTGATACTCCATGTCCACATAAACCGGAAACAGACCATTTAGATTCTTCGTTCCAGGAGCCTCATAAGTTTTGCCATTGACCGAAATTTCTGTAATGGAAAAATATCCGTTTTCACTTCCAAGACTTTCTATATCTGCTCTTGTAACCTCAAAATACTTCTGCTTTTTCACGCCGGAAGCATCCTCCTGCACCTTGCAGTTCAGTTCCTTACGATTCCCATTATCATCCGCTTTGACAGTCACGCTTACCGTATCGCCGGCATTTGCAATATCATCTGCAATATAGACACAGTTTGTCTGAGAGAAAGCATCCAGCTGGCGTGCATATAAAACCGGTCTCTGGAAGCTGATATTGAGACCTTTTGCCAGGTTTTCATTTGCGATGACAACAGATCCCGTACCATATTTTGCTTCGTACTCAGACAGATCAAGGGAACAGAGAAATCTCTTTTCGCCAGATTTTGTATTGATCACATAAAAAATACCGTCATTGGCTACTTCATAACCATTTTCTTTGCTGTAAGTTCCAACGATCGTATCATTATAACTTACATTTCCATCAGTAAAATCATAACTTCTCTCTGCAAAGTACGGTTTTACATATTTTGCAACTTCATCATTCAGATTTAAGCCATATACATAAGCTGCCACATAATTTCCATGTTTGTCTGTATGGATTTCTTTGTCATTACCATATAAATTGGATTCATGGGAAGCATTTCCCTGTGAAGCTTCCGAATCCATCATGCCAAGAATGATCGGTTTGTCGGTGGAAATCACTGCATTCTTGATCACTGTTTTACAACCGCTTTCTGTCTCAAGAACCATATTATAAGTTCCGTTCGGAATTGCCTCTTCAATGATCGCTCCGTTCTGGAAACCTGCCATGATTCCGTAAGTATACTGCGTGTTGTAAACATCACTGCCTCCGTTTTCATCAAATGGCATTTTCTTTGCCGGATAACGGTCATCCTGCACTCTTCCGGAATCTGTATCCTGATAAATCTGCATAATTTTTGTATTCAGACCATACTGTTTGCTGTCTTTTCCGTCTGCATTAACAAGATAAGATTTCTTGATCGTCTGATCTTCTTTTCCGCAGAATGCAGAAACCCAGTAAGCAGTCACCTGTGCATTTCCTGTGATGCTGGAAGTGTAGATCGGATTTTTTGTATTTTCAACTTTGACTTCTTTTGAACCCTTTGTTGTAAAATAATCTTCCTTTTTCAGTGTGATACTCAGACCGCCAACGGTTTTGCTGCCAGATTTGCCCGGATAGGTCAGTGAAACCTCTTTTGTTCCGCTCACATCATCCAAAATCGGAACGGAAATTTCATAATAGTCATAATCATCTTTGCCATATAAAGTATAATCCTGTGCTACCTCGCCGACCGCATATTCTTTCCCGCCAATCGTTGCTTTAAATGCATCCGCCTCCTGGCCCTGCAGAGAATCATCGGATGTTTTCAGATACAGTTTTACCTCATATCCATCCCACAGATGATCGTAATCACCTGTTTTTTTGCAAGCTCCCAAATAATACGTGTCATACAGACTTTTCAGCTGATCGCCGTCTGCCGCCTGTGTCTGTGCAACCTCTTCTGTAGATGCCGCATAGACATTTCCTGCCATAGAAGGCGGGAGCAGGATCTGCAGCAGAAGTGCCAGTACCAGTAAGAATGCTGTTTTCTTCATCGTGTTGCCCTCCCTTGTTTTTTATATTTATTATAATCTGACTTACATATAAAAATCAACGCTTATATTGGTAATTTTTACAAATTATTGTCTGTTTTTAAAATTTACAGTGGTAGTTTTTTTTGTTTTCGACTATAATAGACAGGAAAATATATTTGAAGCGATACAGCGTTATCACTGTATCAGAATGGAGGACAAAATGGAAATCGTATGCTTAGACCTGGAAGGTGTACTGGTACCGGAAATCTGGATTGCTTTTGCAGAAGAAACAGGCATCCCGGAATTAAAGAAAACCACCAGAGACGAACCGGACTACGATAAACTGATGAAATATCGTCTTAATATTTTAAAAGAACATAATCTGGGACTGAAAGAAATCCAGGAAACCATCGCCAAAATCGATCCGCTCCCGGGAGCAAAAGAATTTCTGGATAAATTAAGAGAACTGACACAGGTTATCATTATCAGCGATACTTTCTCACAGTTCGCAGGTCCGCTGATGAAAAAGCTGGGTTATCCGACTATTTTCTGCAACTCTCTTGTCGTTGCTGACAACGGAGAAATCGTTGATTTCAAAATGCGTTGTGAGAAATCCAAATACACAACCGTCAAAGCTCTGCAGTCCATCGGTTATGACACCATCGCAAGCGGCGACAGCCATAACGACCTTGGCATGATCCAGGCAAGTAAGGCAGGCTTCTTATTCAGAAGTACCGATGCAATCAAAGCAGAATATCCACAGCTGCCGGCATTTGAGACCTATGATGAACTTTATGATGCAATCAGGAAAGTGATCGAGGGATAGGCGGAGATTTTCTTAATGTGCAAAATGAACGAATTTTCAAGAAGGCACTTTTACGTGCCCTTCGGGGAATTCGTTCATTTGCACATTATAGCAATAACCTCTTTTATATTTTTAGATATACATATTGACTGTCCGACAATTTCCGCCGGTGCAAACGCTTCTTTTTCATTGACACATGCGTAAACTGCCTGTGAATTTTTCAAAGTCATCTGCCAGAATGAATATTTTACAATCCCCGGTAAAAATTATAAAAAACTGGTTCAGAATGGATAAACAAATATGCTCCCTTCCGGGCAGACAGGTGAACGATTTAAGTCAGACACATGTTTAACCCGGCAGGGAGTATGCTTTCTACGCTCCGCTTCGGTCGGTGCTAAACATATGCCACTGGCATCATTATATAGTATCAGCTTTTCATTTTTTGGGAAATTCCTATGTGCTTCTTATTATTTATGT
>ENA-OPDH01002791-OPDH01002791.1-human-gut-metagenome-genome-assembly--contig:-NODE-2791-length-10920-cov-3.573677_pt1 | contig 10920 bp, 7 predicted proteins | sample MGYA00241260_ERZ501500 | MGnify/ENA primary metagenome ERZ501500 (study PRJEB25962, sample SAMEA2042519) | human gut metagenome | biome: human gut; feature: human-associated habitat; material: faeces...
CCGCCGTACTTCTGGTAGGCTTCTGGACTGTTATTCCCACCACCGTTGTAAGCGACTCCATGCTGATTCCCTTTGGCAGCACCATTGGCATTTACCTGCTCATCACCCACATGGGCACGGTCATCTCCATCAAGCAGCTGGTATCCCAGTGGAAGACCATCGTTGTGTGCCTGGCTGGCCTTGCCGGTATGTGCGCGCTGTGCCTGGTCATTCTGCCCGGCGTGATTGGCCGTGACCTGGTGGTTGCCGGTCTGCCCCCGCTGACTGGCGGCATCATTGCTGCCACCACCATGATGAAGGCTGCGGAGGCTAATGGCCTTGCTGAAGCCGCCATCTTCGCCATCGCTATGTACTGCGTGCAGGGCTTTGCCGGTTATCCCCTCACCGCTGTCTGCCTCCAGCTGGAGGGCAAGAAGCTGCTCAAGGGCTATCGCGCCGGTGAGTACAAGCTGGAAAGCGCCGTCAGCGATGTGGACGCCGTCAACGGCAAGCTCAACAACGGCACTGTTGAGGAGCACAAGAAGCTGATTCCTCCTCTGCCCGCCAACTGGAACGGCCCTGTGGTCATCCTGTTGAAGCTGGGCATCGTGTCCTGGCTGGCGACCCAGCTGGGCTCTATCGTGATCCCCGTCATCAACATGAAGATCAGCGGCGCCGTGTATGCGCTGATTCTGGGCGTCATCTTCACCAGCATCGGCTTCCTGGATGAAAACGCCATCAATAAGGCCAACTCCTATGGCATCATCATGTTCGCTCTGATGATGTATGTGTTCGACGGTCTGAAGGACTGCACCCCCGAGATGCTCAGCAGCATCATCGGCCCCATGATCCTCCTGATCGTGGTGGGCGTTATCGGCATGGTCATTCTGTGCTTCATCGCGTCCAAGATTCTGAAGGTCTCCTTCCTGATGGCCACCGCCACGGCCTTGACCGCACTCTACGGCTTCCCGCCCAATGCCATCATCACCGAGGCCACCTGCACCGCTCTGGCGCAGACCCCGGAGGAGAAGGAATTCCTGATGAGCAAGATGTTCCCGCCCATGATCGTGGGTGGCTTCACCACTGTGACCATCACCTCCGTGGTAATCGCCGGCATCTTTGCCGAAATGTTCTGATTCAGTCATCCGCAAAGCTGTCCGGCCCTTTCCGCCGGACAGCTTTGTTCATAAAATCACTCTTGCGCATCCCGGAAAAATCGATACAATAAAGCTACCACAGATTACATGAAGAAAGGATCTTGTGTATTATGGATATCAAATCTCTTGCGGAACAGTACAATGATTACATCATTGATCGCCGTCGGTATTATCACACCTGCCCGGAGCTCTCCGGCGAGGAGAAGAACACCCGCGCCCATCTGAAGGAAGATCTGGAGGCACTGGGCATCACCGACATTCACGAGTTGGAGACCTGCTACGGCCTGACCGCCACCATTCACGGCGGCAAGCCCGGCAAGACCGTGGCGCTGCGCGCCGATATTGATGCTCTGCCTGTCAAGGAGGAGACCGGCCTGCCCTTCGCCTCCCACAACGAGGGCAAGATGCACGCCTGCGGCCATGACAATCACATGGCCATGCTGCTGGGCGCCGCCAAGATCCTCAACGAGGTGAAGGAGGAGCTTTCCGGCGATGTGCGCCTGGTGTTCCAGCCTGCGGAGGAAACCGCCGTGGGCGCTCTGCAGATGATGAAGGAGCATGCGCTGGACGGTGTGGACGCCATTTACGGCGTGCATGTCTGGGGCACCTATGACGCCCCGGGCATCGCTTTCCCCGCCGGCAACCTTATGGCCTGCTGCCACGGCTTCACCATTGAGGTGGAGGGCAAGTCCACCCCGGACTATCCTCTGCAGAAAAAGCGCCACAGCGTGGAGTTCCTGCGGACCATCCAGCATCTGCGGCCCCGCACCAACCTGTTCTCCGCTACCTTCCGGGTCCGCAGCGTAGCAGCCTACGCCATCCACGAGTTCTTCCAGAGCCGTGGCTTCGTATATGTCCACACTCCCATCATCACCGGCTCCGACTGCGAAGGCGCCGGCGAGATGTTCCAGGTGACGACGCTGGATCTCAACGACGTTCCCCGGACCGAAGACGGGCAGGTGGATTACAGCAAGGACTTCTTCGGCAAAAAGACCAGCCTCACCGTGTCCGGCCAGCTGAATGCCGAGAACTTCGCCATGGCCTTTGGTGACGTGTATACCTTCGGTCCCACCTTCCGGGCGGAGAATTCCAACACCCAGCGCCACGCCGCCGAGTTCTGGATGATCGAGCCGGAGATGGCCTTTACCGATCTGGCGGGGGATATGGATGTGGCCGAGGCCATGATCAAGCACATCATCCGCCGGGTGCTGGAGCGCTGCCCCGACGAGATCAACTTCTTCAACAGCTTCGTGGATAAGGGGCTCAAGGAGCGCCTGACCCATGTGATGACCTCCGATTTCGGCCGGGTCAGCTATACCGAGGCGGTGGAGATCCTGAAGCAGCACAATGACCAGTTCGACTTCAAGGTAGACTGGGGTACCGACCTCCAGACGGAGCACGAGCGGTTCCTGACGGAGCAGGTGTTCAAGCGCCCGGTGTTCGTCACCGACTATCCCGCCGAGATCAAGGCCTTTTATATGCGGATGAACGATGACGGCAAGACGGTGGCGGCGGCGGACTGTCTGGTCCCCGGCATTGGTGAGATCATCGGCGGCAGCCAGCGCGAGGAGCGCATCGAGCTGCTTGAAAAGCGCATCCGCGAGCTCGGCATGAATCCCGAGGACTACTGGTGGTACTGCGATCTGCGGCGCTACGGCTCCTGCCGTCACGCGGGCTTCGGCCTCGGCTTCGAGCGCATGGTGATGTATTTAACGGGCATCGGCAACATCCGCGACGTGGAGCTGCATCCGAGAACCGTGGGCAACGCAGACTTTTAATTCTTCAAAAAACAAGGGACACGGAAAACGTGTCCCTTGTTTTTTGAGAATTACACTCCGCTTCGTGCCTTGCCGCCCAAAGGGCGGCTTCGACACGCGCGGAGCGAGAAGAGTTTTTTGGCACGCGCATGTCGCGCCAAAAAACGATTCGAAATCATTTCGCGTCTGCGGATGCGAAAAGCTGTGACGCTTTAATTATTTGTGGTAAATAGTTACAAATGGGAACAAAAGCTCGAAAAGCGTAGTCAAAAGAAGTGAAGTCTGCTATAATGACCGCGCAGTTTTGAGAGAGGAGATTTTGACATGAAACACTTTTTTGCACTGCTGCTCAGCGTGCTGATGGTGCTGTCGCTGCTGACTGCCTGCGGCGATAAGACGACGCCGTCCGACGGCGACGATCAGACCGTCACGGACGAGAATGGCAGCGACACCGACAACAATACTGACGATACAACTGACCCCTACGACGCCGTGCGCAGCTACTGGTCCGAGGACCAGCTCACGCAGGCCTGGGGGCCGGATCAGGTGGTGGAGCACCTCTTTTTCCACCCGATCATCGCCTACCCGCAGTGGGCCTTCCACGACTGCAATGCCAGTCAGGACCAGCGCTACGGCCTCGACGACTGGATGGTGACGGTCGACGAATACAACAAAATTTTGCAGTCCGTGTACGACAAGGGCTACATCTTAGTCGCGATGGAAGACGTCTGGAGCGAGGTGACGGACGAGTCCGGCACGCATATGGTGCGAAACACCCTGATGCTGCCAGAGGGCAAAAAGCCGCTCGTCATCAGCTTTGACGACGTGAACTACTACCCCTATATGCTCGACGAGGGCTTCACGAGCAAGCTCGTCGTCGGCGACGACGGCGAGATCTGGGCGCAGTGCACCGATCCGTACACAAATGAGACCTTTTTGACCAAGGAACTCGACGCGACGCCCATTCTTGACCAGTTTGTCTACGAGCACCCCGACTTTTCGCTGAACGGCGCGAAGGCCATCTTCTCGCTGACGGGCTATCAGGGTATTTTAGGCTATCGCACGCAGGATGACCGCGACATCGCGGCAGATTCTCCCGACCGCCCCGCGTTCGATGCCTACCGCGCGAGCGAGATCGAGGCGGTCAAGCCCGTCATCGAGCGGCTCAAGGAAACGGGATGGACGTTCCAGCCACACCTGGGGCCACATCCGCCTCGACACCAAACCGCTCCAGACTGTCATCAACGACACCGAGCGCTGGGCGGACGAGGTCGGCTCGCTCGTCGGCCCCACGCAGATTTTGTTCTACCCCCACGGCGGCCGTCCCGACGGCGACGACTGGCACCAGACCGGCGAGCGCTTCCAGTACCTGCAAAGCCAGGGCTTCCGCATCTTCGCGAGCGTCGGCACGAGTTCGTTCAGCTATGTGAAGCCCGACATTTCCGCCGTCATCTGCGACCGTCTGCATCCGGACGGCACCACGCTGCGCCACGCGCGCAGCCGCTATCTGCAATTCTATAACGCCGAGGACATCATGGATACGCAAGTCCGTCCTGATCTCGGCGTAGACTGGTGAGGAGGCGTTATTATGGCAACGTTAGAAGAACTCAAGGCGAAGGCCGTCGCCATGCTGGACATGGCGTATGTGCCGTATTCCCACTTTCCCGTGGGCGCGGCGCTCGAATGTGAGGACGGCGCGGTCTTCACCGGCTGCAACATCGAAAATTCGAGCTACGGCCTGACGAACTGCGCCGAGCGCACCGCGGCGTTTAAGGCCGTGAGCGAGGGGCACCGGCGCTTCAAGCGCATCGTCATCGCTGGGCGCAGCGACGACTACTGCTACCCCTGCGGTGCGTGCCGTCAGGTGCTCTACGAGTTCGGGCCCGACATGGAGGTCGTGTGCCTGAACAAGGACAACGAGGAAAAGCACCTGCACATCAAGGAGCTGCTCCCCTACGGCTTCGACCAGACGTGGCTTGCAATCGACGAGAAATAACGAAAAAAAGAGAGCGGCGTGCCGCTCTCTTTTTTTGCGCTTTAGTTGCTGCCGGAGGAGGCATCGATCGTCAACGTGCCGCTGACCGTCGAAATTTCCAGCTCGCTCATCTCACCGCCGTCGAGCGCGGGCACGGTGTAGTACGCTTCGTGGTCGCCGCAGGCGATGAGCGTTCCTTCGCGCTCGGTGAGCGCGGAGCGGAACGCGCCGCTTTTCGTTTCATAGTCGAGAGTAAAGCCGTCCTGCGCGGGAAGGGTCAGATAGATGCTGCCGCTCTCCGTTTCGGCATCAAGGCGCAGCGCACGCTCGGTAGCCAAAATCAGGTCACCGCTGACGCTTTCGAAGTCCAGCGCGCCGAGCGCGCCGACGATATCCACCTTGCCGCTCGCGGTTTCGATCTCGGCGCTCTCCGCATCGCCCGCCAGCTCGATCGCGCCGGAGACGGTCGAGAGCTCGATTTTCCCCCATGTGCCGTCCACCACGCCCACGCTGCCGTTCACCGTCTCGATCTCGACCGTGGGGCAGTTCGCGCACATCACGCGCGCATCGCCGCTGAGCGTCGAAAGCTCGATCTTCTGCGCATCGGCGCTCACGTAGGCGTAGGCGTCCGTTGTTTCGACTTTTATCTCCTCAAAGTGACCGGCGCTGACCAGTTCCCTCGGAAGTCCCACGTCGAGGTGCTTTTCCCCGTCGTAGCTGCCGCGGTAAGCGTCGCCGAGGAAGTGGATGCGCAGCGTGTCGCCGTCGATCGCGCAGACCATCTTCTCGCTCTCGGCGAGCGGCGCGGCGGATTCCTCCTTCACACTGATCTGCGCGCTCTGCTCGGCGGTATAGATGTTCACGCCGCCGCTGCGCCACGAGATGTCGATCTTGCGGATGTCTTCGCTCTCGCCGATGCTGAGCACCGCGCCCGGGTGGAGCTCTTTGCTCCCCTCCGCCTGCGTGCAGAAGGTGTAGGTCGCACTGCTGCCGTCCCAGAGCGCGTCGACGGCGAAAATGCCGTCGCTTTGCGGCAGTTCTGCTCGGAATGTGCCGTTATCCTGCCGCTGGGCGGTCACGGTCTCGGACGGCATGCCGGTGCTGCCCCAGGCGTCGGACGGCCAGCAGCGGAGGCTGACGGAATCGGGCGAATTATCGCCGAAATCGAGCGTTACGGTGTAGAAATAGGCGGCCGACACTGTAAAGGGCATTTCCAGTACAGGCGTGATGTCACGGCAGTTTTCGTCCAGCGGGTGCGCGCCGCAGGCGATGGCGGTCATGCTCTGTAGGCCCTGGGGGTAGGTCCAGTCGTAGCTGCTGCTTTTGAGGGTGACGCTGCAAGCGTTTGCACTTGTCACCGTCAGTGTTGGCGGGGTTTGGCGCGCGGCCTCGTCTGCGCTTTTTTCGCCGCAGGCGGTCAGGGAGAGCAGGAGCGCGAGGGGGAGCAGAAGGGAAAGGAGCTTCTTCATCGTTCGTTCCTCATTTCTTTCGGATACTTCTATAGACGTATGATAGCCGAAAAAGTTCCCGCGCACAACGGCGATCGTTGCACAAAACGCGGCAATTTGTGGTATCGTGAATTCTAATACCGGAGGCGGTACAGCTTTTTGCCGCGTTGTGTGCAACGCTGCTTCATGATACGGCGTATCATGAAAAGGCAAATCATGCATCAGTGTTCCCGCGTTTGCAGGGGGGTGTGGGCTGCCTTTTCCAACATTATATTTTGGGGGAAAGCACATGAACAAGACGACAAATTTCGACCTGCCGCAGTGGGTCAAGGAGGACCCGATCAAAATGCAGGACTTCAATGCCGCGTTTGCGAGCATCGACGCGGCGCTCAAGGCGGAGAACGACGCGCGCAGCGAGGCCGACGGCACGGCGGCGGAGCGCATCACGGCATTGGCGCAGACGATCGCAAACGGTAAAATCTGCCGCATCAAATACGGCAGGTACGCCGGCAATGGTCTGAGCGGCGCGGAAAATCCCAACAAGATCGACTGCGGCTTTTACCCGCTGCTGGTGATGGTGAGCGAGCAGAGCGACACGCAGCACTGGGCGCTGCGCGGTGTCAGCGGGTTTTACAACTCGAATAACCGGGGCAACGCGGCGATATGGGACAACAGCAGCGTAAGCTGGTTCTGCCAGCAGGAAGAGGATCAGTATTTCGCCCCGCCTGCCATCCAGTTCAATGAGGCGGGCAAAACATATTATTATGTGGTGCTCGGCTGCGACGCGGACTGAGACGCAGAAAAACAAAAAACAGCCCCCGGCTCAAAAGAGCCGGGGGCTGAAACTCTATTCAGAGATTTTTTGCGCTTACGTCAATGATTAGTTGGCGTAGTAAGCGTTGAGAACACCAGAATCAGTGAGCTTGCCAACAGTGCTGTCGATGGTGAGGGTGATGGAGTCGGGACCGAAAGCGGTGAGCTTGGCGGTAGAGACGCCGAACTCAGTAGCAGCACCATTAAGGGTGATGGTGTAGGTGCCATTAACGGGATTCTTAACAGTCTTGGCGTAGGACTGGAGAACAGCACCGGTGTCCTTATTCACGATGTTCAGGGTGTAGGTGTAAGAGGTAGCGAGAGGATCGGGGTTGGTGGAGGTGTCGACCTTGTTCACAGCGTAAACCTGGAGCGCCAGACGGTTGAGGGTGGCGGAGGTGCCAGCGGGATCAGCGTTGTAAACAACGATGACGTTCTGCGTGGTGACATCGCCGAGAGCCAGAGGCATCTTGGTCAGGCCGTCAACGCCGTTGCCGGAAACCGTGTAGAACTTGTCGCCAGTGATGGTGCCATCGACATAGTCGGTGTAGACAGAGTTCTTGTAGGTGTCCTTGTCAGCGCCCACGATGGAGTCGACCTTAACGGTGTAACCGGCGTAGGCAGCAGCCATGGGATAGCCGGTGAAGGCGGTGATGGCAGCGGTGGTGGAGGACTCAGTGCCGATCGCAGCGATGGCGACATAATCCTTGACGTAGTTGTTGCTCAGAGCGACCTTGAAGAGACCGCCGGCGACCTTATTGGTAGCCTGGGTTCTGAGGGCGTTGAGCAGGGTGAGGACGATAGCGTCGTCCTTGGAGCCGTAGATGTTGCCCTTCACGCCGTCAACGTAGCCGGGGATGGTGTAGACACCGGTCTTGGCGTCATAGGAGACCTGCTCGTTGGCATAGTAGAAGAGGCTGGTGACCTTGGCGGCAACGGGATCGGCGATGACGTAGACGTAATCGGCGACCTTATCACCGTTCAGATCGACGAAGTCGACCTCAGCCTGAGCATAGTTGTCGATGTTGCCGAGACCAACGATGGACTTGAAGGTGTAGGGATTGGTAGTGTTGTTGCGGACCAGGAAGACGGTGGCATCGTCAACGATCAGGTTTTTGCCGTTGTACTGGGTGTTCTTGCTGACGAACAGGTTCTCGTTGAAGAACTTGGCGTCAACACCGGTAGCGACTTCGACAGCGGCGAGAGTGCCGTTTGCCTGGGTGGTGAACTGGAAGAGGTGGCCGTTCAGGATACCGTTGACATCACAGACAGCGTTGGTGTTGATGTAGGAGTCAACGTAGAAGTAGTCACCATCAACCTTCATGACCTTGTTCTGGATGCCGGTGCTGTGGGTGACCTTACCGGTCGCAATCTTGGGGGCCACAACGCCGGAAGCAGTATCGTCGAAGTAGGTCATCTTGCTCAGGTCGACCACAGCGGTGGTGCCGTCCATGTAGGTGACATTCGCCTTAGCAACGCCGGAACCGTCCGCAGCGTTGCCAGCCCACCAGATGGAGTTGATGACGCCGTAGCTGGTAGCAGCAGCGATCTCAACGTTACCGATGAGGTTGTTGTACTGATCGAAGAACCAGGTGAACTTGTTGGTGCTGGCCACCGCGTTGTCGAAGTAGAACTTGGCAGCATCGTCATAGACAGTGCCCTCGACGTTGTGCTGCTTGGCGTTGTAGTAGATCACGCTCTGAGCGCCGTCAATGGAAGTGGCCTTGGAAACGATCTCGCCGTACTTGTCAGCGGCGGTCTTGATGAGGCCGCTCTCGGTAGCGTTGTTAGCAGCGTTGGTGTAGGCGTTCAGGAGAACGTAATCGCCGACAGCATACGGATACGCATCCTCGCCGTTGGTGAGGGTGAGCGGGGTAGCAGCGGTGGAGTTCTTGGTGGCATAGACATCGAGCTTGATGGTAGCCTCGGTGCGCAGGTGGCCCTGAGCGTCATAAGCGGCAGGAGCAACATAGGTGACCTTGGCGAGGAAGGTGTCGATCATGACGATAACGTCATCATCTTCTCGCAGCCGAACACCCGCCGTCTCTCCCGCTTTCCCGTGGTTGCTGCCAAAATTTGCAAATCCTCAAATTGTTGCAGAAATAATAGAAAATAATCAAAATGCAGCAGAATCAAGACAAAAACATTCGATTCAGTTGCTATCGCATCCCCTTAGCGACGCGGAAAAAGCCCGCCGCGCAAGGGCTTGCGGACGCGGCGGGTAGCGGTTTGGCAGCGGTCCGCAGCCACCATGATTTTTAGCACTCTCGACGCGCGAGTGCTAAAATTAAAAGTTTGTTCATCAAAAGATGTATTTTTGTTCACAGGGCGTGCCTATACTCATAATTGTTCCGAGGGGAACGAAAGAAACGTAAACCACGCGGGCTGCAAGAGCGGCTCGCCAGAATAGATTTGGAGGCTTTGTATTATGTTTGAACTGAGACCTTTTGAACGCAGAAACAACCACATTGCGGCTTATGATCCCTGGGATCAGATGGAGCGCGCATTCTTCGGCGACGGCTCGTGGGGCCGCGGGCTGAGCGAGTTTAAGACCGACATTCAAGACAAGGGCGACAGCTACCTGCTGGAAGCTGATCTGCCGGGCTTCAAGAAAGAGGACATCCACGTCGATGTGGACGGCGACACGATGACCATTCGCGCCGAGCGCCACAGCGAGCACGAGGATCAGGACAAGAAGGGCAATTACGTCCGCTGCGAGCGCAGCTACGGCAGCTACCAGCGCGCGTTCGACATCAGCGGCGTCGAGGTTGCGAATATCTCCGCGCAGTACAATGACGGCGTGCTCAAGCTGAACATGCCGAAGAAGAGCGCGGTGGTGAACGCGAAGCAGATCGAGATTCAGTAAAGAACTTCAAAAAAGGCGGCGAAAGCCGCCTTTTTTGATTTTGGATTGCACGCCGCGGCAGCGCACGCGCCGTAGGCGCGCACGTTTGCGGCGTGAGAGGTGTTTTTTTGTCACGCACGCGCCCCAGGGCGGCTTCTCTTGCCGCTTTGCGGCAATTCACCTTCTGTCGCGACAAAAAACGATCAAGATCATTGCGCGCCTGCGGGCGCGAAATTTTTTTGGGTTGCACGGGGTTGTGCAAAAAATATTGGCGAAAGTCCGCTCAGGTGAGCGGGCTTTCCTTTTTTTCGGCGGGCCGCGGCTGGAAAAGGGAAATTTCGCTCCCCGCGCGGCGGCGCGGACTACTGTTACTTGCCGCCTGACCGCTGCGCGGGTCATCAGAACACAAAAAGCGGCTTAGGCCGCTTTTTTCATATTTGTGCTTATATATTATATGTATGTGGTGGCGGATAATGGGGTTTTCTGTGGTTTTATGTCAAGCTGTAACAAGACTGGTGGTTTGTTACAAGTGTGTTACAGATGGGGCGAAAGCGTTGACTTGAAATTTTGCTTGTGGTAAGGTGACAGTGCAGAAAGGGTGGGGAACGGTGCGTTCCCGACTTAGTTACGGGATCGGCATGCCACGGTAAGTAAGCCGAGAAACGCCGAAACTTGCTCCTTTCTGACAAACGAACCATCTTTAAGGGGATGCAATAGCAACTAAAATCGCGCGTTTTCCTGCAAAACGGCCAAAAATGCAAGAAAATCGAAATGTTTTGCAACTTTTTCGGTCAACTTTCATTTTCGCCCGCGAACAGCAAAATGCCCGCTTTTCGCTGCCGGAGCGCCCTGCGAGGATGGAAATTTATGAAAGGAGAGTAACATCTATGAAAAAGTTACTCGCAATGGTGCTGGCTCTGGTCATGACTCTGTCTCTGGCCGTCAG
>ENA-OPDH01002803-OPDH01002803.1-human-gut-metagenome-genome-assembly--contig:-NODE-2803-length-10896-cov-3.265474_pt1 | contig 10896 bp, 10 predicted proteins | sample MGYA00241260_ERZ501500 | MGnify/ENA primary metagenome ERZ501500 (study PRJEB25962, sample SAMEA2042519) | human gut metagenome | biome: human gut; feature: human-associated habitat; material: faeces...
TCGCAGTCCAAAACACTCGTCCTTTTTGATAAAATCTCCTTTCAGAGAAAAAGAAATACCCATAGGAATCCCCCTCCTTTTTTTCATATGTACTGTTTCGATATCAATATATTACCACAAAAAAGCCGTTCCGCAGCAGAAATCTGCGGAACGACCCTCTTTTTTTCGCTATTTTTTTATTGTGTTCCCTTGACGATGATTTCGGGCACAGCCTCCTGGATAATTTCCTTATCCACTTCCTTTTCCTCCGTCACCTCGCCGTTGATACGCGTAATGCGGATGGTGCTTTTCTTCTGCCCTGCCTTTCCCTGCTGAATGACCTTCTGATAGCTCGAAGGCTTGGTATCATCATACTGCGTTTGGTAGGTCTTCGGCTCCACTGCCGTCAGCACCTGTGTTTCCACTGTTTTTACGGAAATCTTCGGCTTCTGTACCGGCACATTGATAACCTGCCCTACGCGAATCCCGCCGGTAAGATTTGCGCCTTCATTCAGCTGATTCAGCTTTTCCACCGTTGTTTTAAATTCATTTGCAATCAGATACGGCGCATCGCCGGACTGAACGGTATAACTCTGGGTTGCCTCTGTAGTGGATTCCAATACCTTCACGGCATCCTCCTGCTCCAGAATCTGCGTGGAATCCACAAATTCCTTCACAACCTCAACATCCTCCTGCCAGCTGATTTCCGCATCCTCCGCAACGCCCTCCTTGGGCATAAGGTCGGTCTGCACCTGCTTGAGCACAGCATTCGCCGCTTTTTCATTTGCAAGGATGGCAACCTTTTCACTATCCACTGTAATAATCGCCGCTTCCACCTTATACGTTACCTTGCTGCGCATTTTCGGCAACAAATGCTCCATCGTGCAGACATCCTTCTTCTCCTTGGAGCCGATATGGATGCCCTCTACCTTGATTTTCTCGTTAATCTGCACCTTCGAGCCGACAATACCCTCCAGCTGACTTTCCAGTGTGGCAGTCAGCTCCTTCGCCGTTACCTTTCTGGTTTCCAGAATCCCGACCTGCTCATCCGCGATATAAACCGCAGAGCCGTTTTTGCGCACAAAGAGAAACACGATGAATAAAATCACTATAATCCCAATCAGATAAAGTGCATTGCGGTTCAGCTTTTTGCCGCGCTTTTTTTCTGTGGGCTTATTGCGGTTCGTTCTGCCTGTTTTTTTGCCTTTTGTATTTTTTCTGTCCCGTTTGGCAGGTGTTCCGCTGCCATAGGGCACACGCTCCTCCCGTTTCGGGAACAATGTATCCGCCATGGGTTTTCCCCCTTATTTCTTCAAATTCTGACAACTGATGCTTTTATTTTATGATATCCACAGGAAGATTGCAAGCAAAAGGCAAAATTTCCGTTTTTCTGTAACGAAACTGTAAGATAAGCCCTTTCTCAGAAGCTCGTTTGCATCAAAAAAGCCTCCGCAGGGGAGGCTTATATTGTCTTATTTATTTTTGATAAAACGCAGAATGGATTCTGTCTGGTATTTGATATGACCCTGTGCCACTGCTGCGCCTTCCTCGCTGTCATGATTTTCCAGCGCACGCAGAATACTTCTGTGGTGTGCCACGATGGTGGACATGGAATTATCGTTCTTCGCCTGTGCCATTCTGTAACGATACAGCTGGATTCTCAGGTTTCGGAACATCTGAATCAGCTTATCGTTTTCTGTTGCCTGAAAGATCACAGCATGGAAATCTTCGTCAATATCCACAAAACGCTCTACATCATTTTCCGCAACCGCGCGTTCAAAATCCACTTCCATATTTTTCAGCTGCTGCAAACATTCCTTTGTCATCTTCTTACAAGCCAGAGAGGTTGCAAGCCCTTCCAGCGCGCTTCTGATTTCCAGAATATTTACGATATCCTTTTCTGTCATATCCAGCACCTGCGCGCCCTTTCTGGGCACCAACTCTACCAGATTTTCCAGTTCCAGCATACGCAGTGCCTCTCTGACAGGAGTACGGCTTACGCCAAGCTTTTCCGCCAGCTGATTTTCCATCAGTCTTTCTCCGGGAACCAGCTTGCCTGTCAGAATCGCATCCCTCAGTGTGTTAAATACGACATCTCGCAACGGTAAATACTCATTTGTATTGATGTTGAATTTTGTTTCGGTCATTATTATGTTCTCCTCTCAGCTCTCTTCGTACCCGATAGGTTCTTGTTGCCAAGCAATCCTTCAGGGCAAACTCCCGTTTCACCAGAGCCGCCGCCTTTCTTGCCTTTGCTCTGTCCGTAAACAGGGCAAACACCGTTGGACCGCTGCCGCTCATGAGGGCACCCTCCGCCCCTAATTCCATCAAACGTGCTTTTATTTTTGCGATTCTTGGATGCAGCTCAATGGTCACGGTTTCCAGAACATTGGAAAGCAGCTTTCCCATCTTTGCCACATCTTTCTCTTCCATAGCTTTGAGCATTGCCTTTGTATCGGGGTGCTGCTCGATCTCCTGCCAGCGCAGCTGCTTATAAACAGAAGCTGTGGAAACGCTGACGGGCAGCTTTGCCAATACCACATAGCAATCCGGACAAGGATGTGCGACATTTGTCATCACCTCGCCGACTCCCTCACACAAAACTGTGCCGCGACGGATGCAGTAAGGGATATCCGAACCCAATCTGCCCGCCACTTCCTCCAGCTGTGCTTCGGAAAGCCCCAGACCAAACAGGCGGTTCATGCCCACCAGAACAGCGGCAGCATCGGCACTGCCGCCCGCCATGCCCGCCCGCACCGGGGTATTTTTATAGATTGTGATGTCCACGCCCGCCAGAAGGCCGGTGTAGTCAAAAAAGGCCAGCGCTGCCTTGATGGCAGTATTTTTGTTATTGGGGGCCACCAGACTGCCCGGCAGACGCAGGTTCAGGTAGGGGCTGCGGCGCAGCACCACCCGCTCGTACAGGGTGATGGCCTGCATGGTCATGTCCAGATCATGGTAGCCGCTCGGCAGAAGGCCCACCACGTCCAGCGCCAGATTGAGCTTTGCGGGGGCCAGAACGGTCACGCAGTTCAGCCTTGCCATTTGTTCCTCCTCAGATACCGTGATAGATGCCGTTTTCCTGCAGGAATTCCCGGATGCGCCGGAGCGCTTCCTTCAGATGCTCCACGCTGTAGGCGTAGGAAATGCGGGCGTAGCCTTCGCCGGAAGCGCCAAAGGCGTCGCCGGGGATGATGGCCACATGCTTCTGTTCCAGCAGCTTCGTGCAGAAATCCTGACTGCTCATGCCCGTGCTCTTGATGCAGGGGAAGGCGTAGAACGCACCGCGCGGCTCAAAGCAGGTCAGGCCCATATCGTTAAAGGACTTCACCACAAGGCGGCGGCGCATATTGTACTCGTCGCGCATGCGGTCGATCTCGCCGTCGCACTCCTTCAGGGCAGTGATGGCGGCGTACTGGCTGGTTGTGGGGGCACTCATGATAGCACTCTGGTGGATCTTGGTCATGATCCGGATGATGGGTGCCGGGCCGCAGGCATAGCCCAGACGCCAACCGGTCATGGCGTAAGTCTTGGAGAAGCCGTTCACCACGATGGTGCGCTCGGCCATGCCGGGCAGGGTGGCAATGGAAACATGAGGCCGCAGGCCATAGTTCAGCTCTGCATAAATTTCATCGGAGAGCACCATCACGTTGGTACCGCGCAGCACCTCTGCAACGGCTTCCAGATCCTCGCGCTCCATCACCGCACCGGTGGGGTTGTTGGGAAACGGCATGATGAGCAGCTTTGTCTTGGGGGTGATGGCTGCTTTCAGCGCGTCGGCACGCAGGCGGAACTCGTCCTCCTGACGGCAGGCCACATGCACCGGCACACCGCCGGACAGGGTGGTGATGGGCTCGTAGCACACAAAGCAGGGCTCCGGGATGATGACCTCGTCCCCGGGCTGCACCAGCGTGCGGATGCACATATCAATGGCTTCGCTGCCGCCCACCGTGATGAGCACCTCGTGCAGCGGGTCGTAGTGCAGACCCATGCGGCGCTCCAGATACTTTGCCACCTCGGCGCGCAGCTCCTTCAGGCCTGCGTTGGAGGTGTAGCGGGTGCGGCCATGCTCCAGACTCTCGATGCCGGCTTCGCGCACGGCCCATGGCGTTTTAAAGTCCGGCTCGCCCACGCCCAGACTGATGCACTCGGGCATTTCGGCAGCCAGATCGAAAAATTTGCGGATGCCGGAGGGGCGCATGGCCTCAGCGGCAGGCGCGATCAGTTTATCGTAGTCCATCACAGCACCGTGCACTCTCTTTCATCGATTTCTTCGTCCTGATACAGGCGGCCCTCCCTTTTATAGGTGCGCAGCACAAAATGGGTGGCGGTGGACAGCACATCGTCCAGCGGAGAAAGGCGCTTTGCCACGAACAGGGCGATCTCCTGGAAGGTCTGGCCCTTGATCACCAGCTGCAGGTCGTAGCCGCCGCTCATCAGCAGCACGCTCTCCACCTCGTCAAAGGCGGCAATGGTGGCTGCGATCTCGTCAAAGCCGCGGCTCTTCTTGGGGCTGACGTTCAGCTCGATGACGGCCTCCACACGGTTGACCCCGGCTTTTTCCCAGTCCACAAGGGTCTTGTAGCCCTTGATGATGCCCTGCGCCCGGGCCAGATCGATCATGGCCGCCACCTCGGCGGGGGATTTATTCAGCATCGTGGCGATATCCTCAATGGGCAGCCGCGCATTGTCTTCCAGGATCTTCAAAAGCTGTTCCATAGTATTTTGCTCCTTCTCAGCCCGTAATCGGGAAATAAATTATCTATAAGTATAGCACAAGCTGTAAAAGATTGCACCCAATTTTTGGGATAGAATGTCTTTTTCCCCTCGTGTCTGTTCTTTTTTACAAAAAGTGTGTTCAAATTTTGCCAAATCTGCTATACTGGAAGAGTAAGAGTGTGCCGGAACGCTTGCGGCACCGTTCATCAAAAGGAAAACGAGGGTGGAAACGATGAAAGCATTCATTACCGTCATTGGTCACGATACCGTGGGCGTTGTTGCCAAGGTCGCTGGTCTGTGCACCGAACTGAACATCAATATCGAGGACGTGACCCAGAGCATCCTGCAGGGCATGTTCGCCATGATCATGCTGGTGGATATCAGCAACTGCAATGTGAGCCACGAAGAGCTGCACAAGCGCACCGACGCGCTGGCTGCCGAGATGGGCATGCAGATCAATGTTACCCGTCAGGAAGTTTTTGATGCCATGCACACCATCTGATGGAGGGAGTACACAGCTATGAGTATGTTTAATACCGGTGACATCCTCGAGACCATCGAGATGTTCACTCAGGACAATCTGGACGTGCGCACCGTCACCATGGGCATCAGCCTGCTGGACTGCATCGACCCGGACCCGAAGAAGGCGTGCGAGAACATCTATAACAAGATCACCACCAAGGCCGCAAACCTTGTGCCCACGGTGGAGCATATCAGTGCCGAGTACGGTATTCCCATCATCAACAAGCGCATCAGTGTCACACCCATCGCCATGCTGCTGGGTGCCTGCCCGGATGCCGACCCTGTGGAGTTTGCAAAAACTCTGGATGCCGCCGGTAAAAAGGTGGGTGTAAACTTTGTGGGCGGCTACAGTGCTCTGGTGCACAAGGGCTTTTCTGCCGGTGACCGCCGCCTGATCGAGTCCATTCCCCGCGCACTGGCCGAGACCGACATCGTGTGCAGCTCGGTGAACATCGGTGCCACCAAGGCAGGACTGAACATGGACGCCGTCAAGCTCATGGGCGAGGCCGTCAAGAAGGCCAGTGAGCTGACGGCTGATCGTCAGTGCATCGGTGCCGCAAAGCTGGTGGTGTTCTGCAACGCACCGGAGGACAACCCCTTCATGGCCGGTGCATTCCACGGCCCCGGCGAGCCGGATTGTGAGATCCACGTGGGCGTTTCCGGTCCCGGCGCTGTGCGCGCCGCACTGGCCCGCCTGCCCAAGGATGCCCCCATCGACGAGGTGGCAGAGCTGGTCAAGCGCACCGCCTTCAAGATCACCCGCGTGGGCCAGCTGGTGGCCAATCTGGCTTCTCAGGCACTGGGTGTGCCCGCCGGTATCATCGACCTGTCGCTGGCACCTACCCCCGCCATCGGCGACAGTGTGGCCAACATTCTGGAAGAGATGGGCCTTGAGACCTGCGGCTGCTGCGGCACCACCGCCTGCCTCGCCCTGCTGAACGATGCCGTGAAAAAGGGCGGCGTGATGGCCTCCAACCATGTAGGCGGTCTGTCCGGTGCCTTCATCCCGGTCAGCGAGGACGCCGGCATGATCCACGCCGCCGAGACCGGATGCCTGACCATTGAAAAACTGGAAGCCATGACCGCCGTCTGCTCGGTGGGCATCGATATGGTCATCATCCCGGGCGACACCACCCCGGCTGTCATCAGCGCCCTGATCGCTGACGAAGCCGCCATCGGCATGGTGAACAGCAAGACCACCGCCGTGCGCGTGATCCCTGCCATTGGCCGCAAGGCCGGCGAGGTGTTGGACTTTGGCGGTCTGCTGGGCTATGGCCCCATCATGGCCGTGAACCAGCACGACCCGTCCGTGTTCATCAACCGCGGCGGCCGCCTGCCTGCCCCCATGCAGTCGCTGAAGAACTAAGAGAATAAATCTACTCCAACAGGCCCATCCTCTGGATAACATTTCCAGAAGAAGGGTCTGTTTTTATGTTATCCAGAATGCTTACACGTTCTCAGATGGCTCTGCTCTGCCTTGGCCTGTTTCTCGCCCTTGCCCTGTGTGGCGCATGGCAGGCATTTGCATGGGGCCGCACCCAGCTGGACACCGGGGCGCTGGTGTGCGCCGACACCCTGCGCCTGCACATCCGGGCTGAGAGCGATTCCATTGCCAGCCAGAGCGCAAAGCTCCATGTGCGGGATGCCGTGCTTGCCTATCTGGACACCGCCTGCCCGGCACAGAACAAACCGGAAGCGATCGCCTGGGCGGCACAGCATCTATTTGAGCTGCAGCTCACGGCCCAGCACGCGCTGGCACAGCTGAACATCCGCACGCCGGTGCGGGTGCAGCTGATAAATATGTACTTTGCCACCCGGCGCTACGCTTCGGGCACTCTTCCCGCCGGGCGGTACGACGCTTTGCGCATCGATCTCGGTGCCGGAAAAGGCCGCAACTGGTGGTGCGTGCTCTACCCGGGCCTGTGCCGCTCTGCCTGCGGCAGCTATGCCCAGCCTGCCGAAAACGATCTTGTGTGCGGGGAGTACATCCTGCGCTTCAAAGTGGTGGAATGGGTGCAGCAGCGCACCGCCCGCCGGGAGGATGTGGTGCTTGTGGGGTAACGCCCGGCGCTTTCGCCGCATAGCATGTGGCGAAAGGAGCGTGTGATCATTATGGCGATCCCTGCTTATTATTCCCTGCTCCAGCGCGGCTCCTCCGGGCCGGACGTAGCTCTTGTGCAGACCTGGCTCAACGGTGTGCGCGACGCCTGCACATGGTACAGCGAGCTGAAGGCCGATGGAAAGTTCGGCATTTCCACCGAGAACGCCGTGAAGGAGTTCCAGCTGAAAAACAAGATGAATGTGGACGGCAAGGTGGGCGCGAACACATGGAACGTGCTCTACACCCGCTACACGGCCAAGCACGGCCTGCATGTGCCCTACCCCGGCATTGCCCTGCGCAGCGGCTCTTCCGGCGGCACGGTGCGTCTGGTGCAGCAGAAGCTCAACTCTCTGGGTGAACGGCTGACTGCCGACGGCAGGTTCGGCGCGGCAACGGCAGCGGCGGTGCAGCGGTTCCAGCGCCGTAACGGCCTTACCGCCGACGGCGCGGTCGGCGAAGAAACGTGGGAGAAGATGTTCTGATTTAAGGGAAGCGAACTCCTTCAGTCACGGCTTGCGCCGTGCCAGCTCCCTCAAAGAGGGAGCCTCTGGCAAAACCGGAAGCTTTTCCGCACTGCCAAAGGCCCCATCCCCGAGGGGGCTGGCATCGCGCAGCGATGACTGGGGGAGTTTTCCTTGCCCCCACCCCCGCCCTGCTGTATAATAGAGAAAACTCTGAAAAGGCGGTGTTTCCGTTTGCGTTTTCTGCATCTTTCCGACCTGCATCTGGGCAAGCGGGTGTGCGAGTTCTCCATGCTGGACGACCAGCGGTACATTCTGGAACAGATCCTCTCCCTGCTGGACAGCACGCCCGTGGACGGTGTGCTGCTGGCGGGCGACCTCTACGATAAACCCGTTCCCCCTGCCGAAGCCGTGCGCCTGCTGGACTGGTTTTTGACCCAGCTGGCCGAACGCAGGCTGCCCGTGTTCGCCATCAGCGGCAACCACGACTCCGCCGACCGCATCGCCTTCGGCGCGGCCCTGCTGCAAAACAGCCGGGTGTACGTCAGCCCGGTGTTCTCCGGTGCGCCGGTGCCCATCCCCCTCACCGACGAGTACGGCGCGCTGGACGTGTACCTTCTGCCCTTCCTCAAGCCCGCCATGGTGCGGCATGTCTGGCCGGACGAGCCCGTGGAGAGCTACAACGATGCCCTTGCCTGCGTGCTGCGCCACTGCCCGCCGGACCCGGCCCACCGCAGCGTGCTGGTGGCCCACCAGTTCGCAACCGGTGCCGCCTGCTGCGAGAGCGAGGAAGTCTCGGTGGGCGGTGTGGACAGCGTGGATGCCAGCCTGTTCGATGCCTTTGACTACGTGGCGCTGGGCCACCTGCACAGCCCTCAGAAGGTGGGCCGCGATGCCGTGCGCTATTGCGGCACCCCGCTGAAATACTCCTTTTCGGAAGCAGACCAGCACAAGAGCGCCACCTTTGTGGAGTTCGGTCTCAAGGGCGAAGTTTCCATCACCACCGCGCCGCTTACCCCGAAGCACGACCTGCGGGAAGTGCGCGGCAGCTACATGGAGCTGACCGACCGCCGCAATTACGACGGCACTGCGGTGGACGACTACCTGCACATTACCCTGACCGACGAGCAGGACGTGCCGGACGCGCTGGCCCGCCTGCGGGTGATCTACCCCAACCTGATGCGGCTGGACTACGATAACCTCCGCACCCGGGAAGATCAGGAGATCACCGCACCGGAGCGCGCCGAGAGCATCACCCCGCTGGAGCACTTCTCGGCGTTCTACCAGCTGCAGAACAATCAGCCGCTGACGGCGGAGCAGGCGGCATTCTGCCAGCAGCTCATTGAGGAGATCTGGAAGGAGGGCGAGGACGCATGAGACCGCTGAAGCTCACTCTTTCGGCCTTTGGCCCCTATGCCGCCGAGACGGTTCTGGAACTGGCAAAGCTGGGCAGGGGCGGCTTATACCTTGTCACCGGCGATACCGGCGCAGGCAAGACCACCCTGTTCGATGCCATTACATACGCCCTGTACGATCATTCCAGCGGCGGCGTACGCGAGGGTACCATGCTGCGCTGCAAATATGCCGGCCCTAAAACGCCCACCTTTGTGGAGCTGGAATTTGAGGTGAACGGCCAGCGCTATACCGTGCGCCGCAACCCGGAGTACCAGCGCCCCAAAAACCGCGGCGAGGGCATGACCACCGAGAAAGCGGATGCCACCCTCACCTATTCCGATGGCCGTCCGCCGGTGACCAAAGCCAAGGATGTGACTGCCGCCGTGCAGGAGATCATCGGGCTGGACTACAGCCAGTTCTGCCAGATCGCCATGATCGCGCAGGGGCAGTTCACAAAGCTGCTCAACGCTTCCACCGAGGAGCGCAGCCGCATTTTCCGCAAGCTGTTCCGCACCCAGCGCTATGCCCGCCTGCAGGAGCGCCTGCAGGCCGAAAGCGCCGCCCTCAGCCAGCAGCGCACCACCCAGAATGCAAAGCTGGACAGTCTGCTCTCCGGCATCCGGTTTTCTCCCGACGACCCGGATGCCGATGCCCTTGCCGCACTGAACGCCCAGACCGAGCCGGAGACGGCCCTTGCCCTGCTGGAAGGTCTGCTGGCCCGCCAGCAGGCCGCGCAGGAGACCGTTGCTGCTGCCCTCAAGGACACCGAAGCCAAGCTGGACGAAGTACAACGTCAGCTGGGTGCTGCCCAGCAGGCCCGACAGCTGGCCACACAGCTGGCCGCAAAGCAGGCAGAGCTTACCGCTGCCCTGCCTGTGCTGAAAACTGCCCGTGCCGAGAGCGCCCGCCACGCAGGCGATGCCGCCCAGCTGGATGTTCTTGCCGGACAGGTGACGCAGGCACAGACGGCCCTTGCCGCCTACGATGAGCTGGATGCCCTGTGCCATCAGCAGCAGGCCGCGCGGGATGCTGCCCAGCTGGCCGCTGCCAAGGCCAAAGCAAAACGCACCCAGCTGGCCGCACTGGACACAGCGCTGGCCGCTGCTGAAAAGGAGCTGACCGCGCTGGAAGATGCTCCCACCCGGCTGCTGGCCTTGCAGAACCGGGAAAAGGAGCTGGCCCAGCGCAGCACCGCCCTTACCACCCTGAACCAGCGGCTTGCTGCCTGCCAGCAGCAGGCACAAAAGGCCCACCGTGCGCAGGATGCCTACCGCACTGCCGCCGAAGCCAAGGAGCAGGCCCATGCCCGGCGGGATGCGCTGGACAAAGCCTTTCTGGACGCACAGGCCGGACTGCTGGCGCAGGCGCTGGCCGAGGGTGCGCCCTGCCCCGTGTGCGGCAGCGTCCACCACCCGGCAAAGGCCCAACTGCCCCACACAGCCCCCACGCAGGCGCAGGTGGATGCCGCCAAGCAGGAAGCCGAAAAGGCCGATGCACTGGCCCAGACTGCCAGCACTGCCGCACAGAGCGCCCTTGCCGCAGCCGACGAAGCCCGCCGCTCCCTGCGCCGGGATGCTGAGAGCCTATTGCCAGAGCGCTTCACTTCCCCGGATGGGACGGTGCAGCTGACCTTCAAGGGGATGAACGCTGTCCTGACGGAAGAAGCCTGTGCCCTGCACGCAGCACAGGCCGAGTGTGTCGCCGCGCTTCGGCAGGTCG
>ENA-OPDH01002805-OPDH01002805.1-human-gut-metagenome-genome-assembly--contig:-NODE-2805-length-10887-cov-4.149465_pt1 | contig 10887 bp, 9 predicted proteins | sample MGYA00241260_ERZ501500 | MGnify/ENA primary metagenome ERZ501500 (study PRJEB25962, sample SAMEA2042519) | human gut metagenome | biome: human gut; feature: human-associated habitat; material: faeces...
GTAAGCAAAGTAATCGGGAGTAAAGCCCCAGAAGTTCATACTTACCGGAGTCGTATCAGGAGTAGCTGTCCATTCACCGTTATCATCGATGTATTTTACTTCGCCGTCCAGACGTTGAATCTTCGTACGTTCCACTACGGAAGTCAGCAAGTTGTTAGCATCTGTACTGCAGATACCACGAGATACCGTACCGCTCTCGCTCAACGTATTTCCCACACGGAAACCTACCATTGAATAAACATTCTTGGAATTTTCGGGAAGAGCAGACAGGAATTTGCCCATTACCTGGAACGAGTCACGACCATAGAAGTCATCGCAGTTGATTACCGCAAACGGTTCACTAATCACATCAGCTCCCATCATTACCGCATGATTTGTACCCCATGGTTTTGTACGGTCTGCCGGACAAGTGAATCCTTCCGGAAGATCATCAATAGACTGGAATACCAGTTCGCAAGGAATGTGGCCTTCGTATTTAGAAATAATCTTTTCGCGGAAATCCTGTTCAAAATCTTTGCGGATTACAAATACAAGCTTACCAAATCCTGCGTTGATAGCATCATAGATAGAGTAATCCATAATAGTTTCGCCGTTAGGACCCAGTCCGTCCAATTGCTTCAAGCCTCCATAGCGGCTTCCCATTCCGGCAGCCAATAAGAATAATGTAGGTTTCATAATCTTCTAAGTTTATATAGTGTTTTTGTTTTCTTCGGGCAAAAGTAGGAAATAAATATGATTTATGATTTATGATTTATGATTTATTCGTTTGCTCCTGACTTGATACCATAGACAACACCATGTTCAATCATAAATCAAAAATCATAAATCATAGCATCATTTCACTTCCAGTACGACGATAGACTTGGCGGGCAGGTCGATTTTGAGCTGTCCCTTTTCGATTTTCGCACCGTCGAAGGTTGCCGGTTTTACGACATCCGGTTTCTCGAAGGTGTTATGGTCATTGATGGAGGCGGAGGTCAGGATACGTCCTTTCACGCTGCCGATCTTTTGTCCTTGCAGGTCGAGGGTGATGCTTTGGGCGTTGTCGACATCTACATTGGCCAAAGAGATGTGGATACGTCCGTTCTTGTCTTTGGAGGCGGAAGCGCTTACCATCGGTACTTCTCGGCCTCCGCGCACTTTGGCCTTGTCGCAGATCAAGTCCATCGGCAGGAAAGTGGCGTCCTGGTGCACGTTATACATCTGGAAAACATAATAAGTTGGCGTGAGCAACATCTTCGGGCCGTTCGTCAGGATCATGGATTGGAGCACGTTGACGATCTGGGCGATGTTGGTCATCCGGACGCGGTCGGTATATTTATGGAATACGTTCAAAGTGAGGGCTGCCACGAAAGCATCGCGCATGGTGTTCTGCTGGTACAGGTGGCCGTTGATCGTGCCCGGCTCTTCGTCCCACCAGGTTCCCCACTCGTCTACCATCAGGCCGATTTTCTTCTGCGGGTCGTATTTGTCCATGATCTGGATATGCTTCCTGACGACATCTTCTATTTCGAGACATTTGCCCATCGTCCAGTAATAGTCGTCCTTGTTGAAATTCGTAGCCGATCCTTTGCTTCCGTTCCATCCCGTGACCGTGTAATAGTGCAGGGAGATGCCATCCATGCGGCCGCCGACGTTCTTCATCAGCGTCTCCGTCCAGTTGTAGTCGTAGTCGCTGGCTCCGCTGGCAATCTTGAAAAGGCGGTTGCCGTCGTAGTTGCGGCAATAGGTGGAGTAACGGCGGTAGAGGTCGGCGTAGTATTCGGGGCGCATGCTTCCGCCACATCCCCAACTTTCGTTGCCGACACCGATGAATTTGACTTTCCATGCTTTGTCGCGTCCGTTTTGCCGGCGCAGGCGGGCCATCGGGCTGTCGCCTTCCGAAGTCATGTATTCGACCCACTTGGCCATCTCTTCGACGGTCCCGCTACCGACATTGGCGCTGATATAAGGTTCGCACCCTAACAGTTCGCAGAGGTTTAGGAACTCGTGCGTACCGAAACTGTTGTCTTCGATCGTGCCGCCCCAGTTGTTGTTCACCATTTTCGGACGGTTTTCTTTCGGGCCGATGCCGTCCATCCAGTGGTATTCGTCGGCGAAGCAGCCGCCCGGCCAGCGGAGGTTGGGGATTTTCAGTTCTTTCAAGGCATTCAGCACGTCGTTCCGATAGCCTTGTGTATTGGGTATTTCGGATTCGGGGCCGACCCAAAGCCCGCCATAGATACAGGTCCCGAGGTGTTCGGCGAACTGGCCGTAGATATGTTTGCTGATCTGTTGGTTTCCTTGCTCAGGATAGATACGGATGCTCGCGTCTTTCTGGGCGAAGAGGGGCAGTGTGGCGGCTGCCATTAGGCTTACTAATACTGTTTTCATGTTATTTTCGTTTACTATGTTTTGTTTGAATGAAAGCTATGTCATGATATAAAATTATAGGTTATAAGTATTTTCCTGAGGACAAAAGTATATAAAATACACTTATGAACGAAATTATAAAAAGAAAAAGATATTACTATTTGCCTCAATTTGTGTACCTTTGTCGGATAAAATGAATGATTAAACGTTGAACAAAATGAAAAAGTTAATGGTAATACCGCTTGTTGCCGCTGGAATGGCCGCAATGGTGGGGTGCAGCAAAACTCCTGTGAAGGAGGCTGCAAAGAATGACGCTATCAACCTGGCCAACCTGGACACGGCTGTGGCTCCGGGGACCGATTTCTATCAGTATGCTTGTGGTGGTTGGATGAAGAATAATCCGCTGAAACCGGAATATGCCCGTTTCGGTACATTCGACCAGCTCAGGGATAACAATCAGGAACAGATCCGTACTCTTATCGAAGGTCTCAGTGAGACACCCGGGCAGGAGGGGAGCGTCGGGCAGAAGATTGGTATGTTGTTCGCGATGGGGATGGACAGCGTGAAACTGAATGAAGACGGTTATGCCCCGATCAAAGACCAGCTTGCTGAAATCAACAAGTTAGGAACGAAGGACGAACTGACCAAGATGGTTGCTACCTTGCATAAGGAGGGGATGGCTCCTTTCTTCGCCTTGTATGTCGGAGCCGATGAAAAGAACAGTTCCATGAATATCGTACAGTTATACCAGGCTGGACTGGGTATGGGAGATCGCGATTATTACCTGCTGGAAGACGAAAGCAGCCAAAAAATGCGCGAAGCCTATAAGAACTATATTACCCGTTTGTTTACCCTGATCGGAAGTTCTCCCGAACAGGCCGATGCCGCCGTCAATGCGATCATGAAGATAGAAAGGGGCATTGCCGAAGTTTCTTTCAGCCGTGAAGACCTGCGCGATTCCCAAAAGAACTATAATAAGATGTCCATCGAAGATTTCAAGGCTAAGAACGATCTGTTAAACTGGGATGTTTATTTCGAAAGTATGGGGATGATGGATATCAAATATCTGGATGCGAAACAGCTCTCGTTCTATGAAGGTCTGTCTGCCTTGATGAAGAATACGACTTTGGATGAACAGAAATATTACCTGACATTCAACTTGCTTAGTTTTGCCGCTCCTTACCTGAGTGATCCGTTTGTCGCTGCCGATTTTGATTTCTATGGGAAGACGATGTCCGGCCGTCAAGAGCAGCAGCCACGCTGGAAACGTGCCCTGTCTACGGTAAACGGTGCCCTGTCGGAAGCTGTCGGCCAGATGTATGTGGCTAAATATTTCCCGGCTTCTTCCAAAGAAAAGATGTTGAAGATGGTCGGTGACTTGCAGAAAGCGTTGGGTGACCGTATTTCCAGCCTGGAATGGATGAGCGATGCCACTAAGGCGAAGGCGCAGGAGAAATTGGCTGCTTTTATCGTCAAGATCGGCTATCCCGACACTTGGCGCGACTACAGCGGTCTGGAGATCAAGAATGATTCTTATTGGGCGAACGTACGCCGTTCCAATATCTTTGAGGTCAATTATATGTTGGCGGATGTAGACAAACCGGTCGATAAGGCTCGTTGGGGAATGAGCCCGCAGACGGTGAATGCCTATTACAACCCGACAACGAACGAGATTTGTTTCCCTGCCGCCATCCTACAACCTCCTTTCTTCAATCCGGAAGCTGACGATGCCGTGAACTATGGTGCTATCGGTGTCGTGATCGGCCACGAAATGACTCACGGATTCGACGACCAGGGACGTAACTATGACAAGGAAGGCAATCTGAGTGACTGGTGGACAGCCGAAGACGCCGCTCTCTTTACGCAACGTGCCGACCGTCTGGCTCAGCAATATAGTGATATCATTGTTGTGGACAGCGTTCATGCCAACGGACGTTTCACTTTGGGCGAGAACATTGCCGATCAGGGGGGGCTGATGGTCGCTCATTTAGCATATCTCAATTCTCTGGAAGGAAAAGAGACACCGGCCCCGATCGACGGTTTTACCAATGAACAGCGTTTCTATCTGGGCTACGCCAATCTTTGGGCACAGAATATCCGTCCCGAAGAAATCCTGCGTCTGACCAAGATCGACCCGCACTCATTAGGCAAGTGGCGTGTCAATGCCGCCCTTCGCAACATTGATGCTTTCTACAGCGCATTCGATATCAAAGAAGGCGAACCGATGTATATGCTGCCGGCTGACCGGGTGGTGATCTGGTAGAGTCCTGACAGCTATATTGTCATTAGAAATATCCTGATGTAATTCATTTTGCATCAGGATATTTTTATTTAATACAAATCAGATCTGTTTAGCTGGCCTGACAAACGAATGAGAGAAGTAAAAGTAAAATTAATTTTATGTATCTTTGCATCTTTCTTTAACACTTTAACAATTTAGGATAATAAGATGAGAAGGCTCTTTGTGCTGGCGGCTTTGCTGGCGATTGTTTGTTACGGGAAAGCGCAAAATGTGCAGTTACATTATGATTTCGGAGGTGCTCTTTATGACAAGGACTTACATGGCCGTCCGGTGCTGACCTCGACGGTGGAAATGTTTAAAGCGGATAAATGGGGAAGTACCTATTTTTTTGTCGACATGGATTATACCAGCAAAGGAGTTGCAGCCGGCTATTGGGAGATTGCCCGCGAACTGCGTTTCTGGCAACCTCCTTTTTCCATACATGTCGAATATAACGGGGGAGCATCGAACAGTTTCTCCTATAATAACGCCTATCTTGGCGGTGCAACCTATACCTGGAATAATCCGGATTTTACGAAAGGTTTCACGCTTACCGCTATGTATAAATATATCCAGAAACATCGGGAACCCAACAACTTCCAGTTGACAGGCACTTGGTATGTTCATTTTGTCAAGAACGGTCTTTGCACGTTCAGCGGTTTCGCAGACTGGTGGAGGGAACGGACCGATTATGCGGACGGTAGTCACCGGAACTTTATTTTCTTGGCCGAACCGCAGTTCTGGGTGAATCTTAACAAGCTAAAACATGTTGATGATAAGTTCAAGCTGAGTGTCGGCAGTGAGGTAGAGTTGAGCCAGAATTTCGGTGCACGTAAAGGGTTTTATGCTATTCCGACACTGGCGATTAAGTGGTCATTCGATTAATCAGATTGGAAATGCTGAAGAAGTTACTTGGGTTCGACCCACAGACAATGGCATTGCGCACGGAGATCATTGCCGGGATTACGACGTTCTTGACAATGAGTTACATCCTGGCTGTCAATCCCTCTATCCTGGCAACGACAGGGATGGACAAAGGCGCTGTTTTTACTGCAACCGCTTTGGCTTCGGCCCTCGCTACCTTGCTGCTGGCTTTTATGGCAAAGCTGCCTTTTGCCCAGGCTCCCAGTATGGCACTGAACGCCTTTTTCGCTTTTACGTTGGTGCAGGGCATGGGTTATTCCTGGCAGACCGCTATGACAGCGATGTTTGTGGAGGGGGTGATCTTTATCCTGATTACGTTTCTGAACGTCCGGGAGGTGATCTTGAATAGCATACCGATGAACCTGCGCTTCGCTATTTCGGCGGGGATCGGCATGTTCATCGCTTTTGTGGGTTTGAAGAATGCCGGCATCATCGTTCCGAATCCGGCGACTTTCGTGATGTTCGGACCGTTCACTCCGGTTTCGATCCTGGCGATGGTGGGGATTCTGTTGAGCGGTATCCTGGTCTTGAGGAAAGTGAAGGGAGCGTTGTTCTACAGCATTCTGATCTGTACGTTGATCGGTATTCCGTTAGGAGTGACGGAAATTCCGGATGGGTTCCTGCCTGTTTCCATTCCTCATTCGATGGTTCCGACGTTCTGCCAGTTTGATTTCAATGAGTTTTTTACGTTGGATATGGCAATCGTCATCTTTACCTTGCTGTTTATGAATATATTCGATACGGTCGGTACACTGGTCGGCCTGGCTTCGAAAACAGGCATTATGGAAGAAGACGGACAGATTCCCCACGTAAAGGAGGCAATGATGTCCGATGCGATCGGTACGACGGTAGGGTCCATGATGGGAAGTTCTACGATTACCACCTATGTGGAGAGTGCTTCCGGTATTGCGGAAGGCGGACGTTCAGGGTTCACTTCGCTGGTGACGGGTGTGTTGTTTTTGCTTGCTTTGTTCTTTGCTCCCCTGTTCCTGCTGATTCCGAGTGCGGCAACGACGGGGGCTTTGGTACTGGTCGGGGTGTTTATGATGGATTCTATCACAAAAGTCGATATGGATGACATATCCGAAGCGCTTCCGGCTTTTATCACCATGATCATGATGGTACTGACCTATTCCATTGCCGACGGAATGGTTTTAGGATTGTTGTGCTATGTACTGGTCAAGTTAGGATGCGGCAAACATAGGGAGGTAAGCCCTACCATGTATGTGCTGGCAGCCCTGTTCATCTTGAAATTTATTTTTGCATGAATACTCTGTCAGAGTGTGTCGCGAAGTAACCAGAACATGTAAATCACATAGAAGAGAATCAAGACGAATCCTTCCGTCCGGGATATTTTTTGCCCGCTTTTCACCAGCGGCAAGAGCAGGACGGATATGCCCAACATGACCAGTAGGTCGATGTAGTTTACATTTTTGGCCTCGATGGGATGTATAAGCGAGCAAGAGCCGGCTATGGTCAGTATATTGAATAAGTTTGAGCCGACGATATTCCCGATGGCAATATCCGTTTTACGCTTGTAAGCGGCAACAATGGATGTTGCCAGTTCCGGCATACTTGTTCCGGCTGCGACGATCGTAAGCCCGATAACTGCTTCGCTCACACCAAGCTCTTTGGCGATGGAAACGGCATTGTCCACCAATAATCGAGAGGCAAATACCAAGACGACCAGACCCCCGACGATGGCCAGCGTATCGACAGCCCAGTGCTTAGGCTGTTCTTCGAGTTCCTGGCTCGACCCTTCTGTTCCATGTTTGCGGGAGTAGAAGAGGCTGAATATTGTATAAATGATAATACCTGTTAGAAAGAAAAGCCCTTCCGTCCGCCCCAATGTCCCGTTCCAGAAAAGGATGGTGAACAGTACGGTTGCGGCCAGCATGACCGGGATATCGATTCGGAGTAATTGCTTTTTTACCTGAAGCGGGCAAATGGTTGCCGAAACTCCTAATATGACTCCAATATTGAATATGTTCGAACCTACGATGTTTCCGATCGCAATATCGCCTTGTCCGCTGAGCGTGGCGTTCAGGCTTACTACCAGTTCGGGGGCACTTGTCCCGAATGCAACGATGGTCAGACCGACCACCAAAGGTGAAATTTTGGCTTTGAGAGCTAAAGCGGAACTCCCCTGAACTAACCAACCGGCCCCTATGTAAAGCGCTACCAGCGAGAGAATCAATAACGTCAAACTTGTAATCATAGCCCTTTTTTCCTTATTCGTTTGTTAATCTATTAAAATGTCTTGCTTCCTGTTATCCCGGCAAAGAATATTTGCCGTAACCAAGTAAACAGCAAGTTGTTTTATAGGCAGAAAAACGTACCTCGGAAAACCTCGAGATCACCACGAAGTAAACAACAGGAAGCTAATAGACATTCAGTTAGGGTTGTTAGGAATTATTCTTTAATATTCGTATTCTTCATCCTTCGGACTATTGGCTTCCTGCCGCATATGAATGAACCGTAAAGCAATCATCGCTACACTCAGCACGGCAAGACTACCCATTGTTATCTCTTTTAATAACATATTGGAGAAGTCGCTTGTTCCGATTAATACCAAGATAATGAATGACAACATCATAGTTGCATCCACAAGATCTTTATTTATTTTCATGTCTGTATTTTTTTAGGCTGTGAAACGATCTTTTATTTTTCGGGGCTGGCTGTTTCTTCCGTTGTGGAAGGAGTGCTAAGGCCTTTCATGATGCCATACAAGCCTACACCGAGGGCTCCCATGACGACTACCAGTTTCAGATAATCGTTCGGAACGATGGAACTGCAAGCGAGTACACAACCGATAATAGTAATAACGACATAAATATAGATACTGAATTTATTCTTTTTAGTAGACATAATTATTTGATTTTTTAAGTGAATAATAAAATTGTTCGCATTTCGGAAAATGCAATAAAAGAAACGGTATGGAATTCATATCCCATACGAAATCAGAGATTATTCACTTACGATCAAATAATGATTTTCCGCAGGCCATACACATGGTATCCCATGCGGCAAAGGAGGGTTGAAAAGTTAATGGTCTGACATATTGTTACCTCTTCGGATACTTTCCGGAGAAGATTGATTTCTTTCAAGCGAAAATACTGGATTGCCTTTTCTTCGATCTTCAGTAATCGTATGTTTAAAGTATTGCTGACATTCTGGATGCTTCTGCGAGGTGTCAGGCAATTGCTGCCTTTCAGGTCACTGCTGAGGATTTCCAGATTATGTTGCATGTCGGTAGTCCCTTTTTCCATCATACCAGCCTCTTTCTGCGCCTGTAAGTCGGGCGTAGGATCGTTGTTCTGTACGTCTTCGGGTACAAAAAGCAACATTCCGAATAGTAGGGTCAATATGAATAGAAAATTCTTCATGTTACAAAGATATATGAATTCTTGCGTAAAAAACAAATATGTGCCCTTTTTGTTTTTATTTTTGCATGCAAATTATGCTGAAAACAGATATGGAAGATAAAAAATCTCTTGCTGGGGCTTGGGTGGAGGCGGCACGTCCCAGGACCTTGCCGGCCTCTGTCAGTCCGGTTTTATTGGGGTGCGCATTGGCCTATTATGACGGGATGTTCGATATAACACCGGCAGTATTGTGCCTCCTCGTGGCTCTCTTCGCCCAGATAGCCAGTAACTTTGCGAACGATTATTTCGATTTTAAGAAGGGAGCCGACCGGGAGGATCGGTTAGGGCCGGAGCGAGCGGTGGCGCAAGGCTGGATCACTCCGAAAGCCATGCTGACAGGTACGTTCGCCATGTTGGGACTGGCTTGCTTGTCCGGTTTGTTGTTGATCTGTTTTGCGGACTGGCGGCTGATATGGGTGGGACTTGCGATCGCCATATGTGTGCTGGCCTATTCTGCCGGTCCTTTTCCTTTGGCTTATAACGGACTGGGAGATGTCTGCGTATTGTTGTTTTACGGGGTTATACCGGTTTGTTTCACCTACTATATACAGACGTTGAGTTTCTCCTTGTTGTCTTTCTTGCTATCTGTGGCCTTGGGGCTTTTGTCTGTGAATATCTTAGTTGTCAATAATTACCGGGACTACCTGCAGGATAAGGCTGCCCGCAAACGGACGACAATCGTTTTGTTCGGTCGCCGTTTCGGTCGGGTGTTTTATATTTTGAATGAATGTGTGGCGTTTCTCTTGGTTCTCCCGCTTGTTCTGGATGCTCCTTGGTGGATTCTGTTTTTATTCGGGATCCTGTTCGCCCTTTGCTTTTACACGACACGGGAATTGCTTACACTGGAAGGAAGGGCGTTAAACCGTACATTGGGACATACGGCACGCAATGTATTTCTTTTTGCGGCAGTCCTTTCCCTTTTATTCGTATATGTGGGATCGAGTCTGTAGCCGGACTGCCGTAGATTCTCTCTTGCAAGAGTAAGTACCGTCGGCCCGCACTTATAGTTCTGAGAGTCTGCGATACTTTAATCGCAAGCTCTCAGAACTATAAACGTAAGACGCCGATTGTAAGGACTTATTTCGAAACCTGAAAATGGGCCGCTTTCCTGTATAATTTCCGTAATGTGCCCTGGATCGATTTGGACAGGATAATCATCGTTACAGCAATGATGATAAGCAGGATGCCTACTGCCAGATTGGGGGTGAAAGGCTCGCTGAAAACCAATATCCCGACACATACGGCGGTGATAGGTTCTACGGCGCCCAATACGGCGGTAAGCGTTCCGCCGATATTGTGCACGGCAAGCACGAGGGTGATATTCGAGATGACTGTCGGAACGATCGCCAACAGTATCAGATTGACAAATGACATGCTGTCGGGAATCGGTTGGATACCCTGGTTGGTTCCCGCCTTGATGGCAAACAGAGCCGTGCTGACAATGAATACATAGAAGGTCAGTTTGCGTCCACCCATCTTTAGCCTGGAGGTTGATCCCCCGGCTAAGAATTTATTGACGGTCGTGATATAGAGCGCATATCCCAGGGCCGACAGCAGCACGATGAACACACCTAATGCGCTCAGTCTTATTTCTTCTTCACCTATCGAAAGACGTGCCACCCCGCAGATTGCCAAAACGATCGCCATCAAGGTAATCCAGGATGTCTTTTCCCGGAAAAACAACAGCATGATAAGCGTTACGAATACCGGATAGGTGAAATGCAGCGTTGTGGCGATCCCCGCCGACATAAAATTGTATCCCCAGAACAGGAACATGGCGGAGGCCGTATAGAAAAAACCTAACAATATTAATACCGGGATATCTCTCTTGTCTGCGTGGAAAGATTCTTTCTTTGCGGCCATAATACCTGCCAGGGCCAATGCCGCGAACAGGAAACGATAGAA
>ENA-OPDH01002806-OPDH01002806.1-human-gut-metagenome-genome-assembly--contig:-NODE-2806-length-10879-cov-3.231523_pt1 | contig 10879 bp, 10 predicted proteins | sample MGYA00241260_ERZ501500 | MGnify/ENA primary metagenome ERZ501500 (study PRJEB25962, sample SAMEA2042519) | human gut metagenome | biome: human gut; feature: human-associated habitat; material: faeces...
CGCGTTACTGTGAACGGAGTGAACAGTAACCCTCTATTTTTTATTATCTTCCATTCGCCGCATTATCCACAGCATCTCCAACACCTTCTACTGCGTTGCCCACACCTTCACCAACATCACGGACACCGTCAGCTACTCCATCGCCTAATTCTTCCACACCTTCGCCGAGGGCACCGGAAACGGAATTGTTATTGTCTGTCACATTATCACCGGGAACATCTGCATCTCCAGTAGTGCCTGCATCATCCGGTACTGCGGTATCAGCAGTTCCAGCTCCGTCTGCACCATTATTTACGCTGTCGCCCGCGTCATCCACCATGTTTTCATCCTCTGCAGTTCCATTCTCCACGTTATCCTTATCAATGGCGTCCTCATTTGCATTATTTTGAACCTCATCCGCTGCATTGTTATTGTCATTTCCACAGGCTGTAAGCATACATAATGTAAATACCAGCAAAGTACCTATGAGCATTCGTTTCATTTTTTTCATCTCATCTGTCTCCTTTTCTTATTTTCAGCTGAAATCCTTTTCAAAAAGTACCGTGTAACCATCACGGTCCACACGCTTCTTGGAACGCTTGAACAATCCGCTCTGAGCTCTCTCCATAGCCTTATCCAGCATGGTCTTCACAGTACCGATACACATCGGCTGATCCTCCTTCTGGTTGATCCCGATCAGATTATACAGAGCAAGCATGCCCATCTGGTCGATACGGAATCCATTCTCCATGGTATAGACCTTGGCGAAATTAACAAGTTCATCGTTTGTAAATACAGGAATGTTGATCATGGATGTAAACTTCTTCGCAAGCTTCGGATATCTTGCGATCAGCTTACGCATACCGATCTTTTCATCCTCCAGGATCACGATCATTCCCTTTGTGTTTCCGGTCATAGCTTCCTCAAGCTCATCTGCTGTTTCCTGGGAAAGCTGGTTTGCATCCTCGATAACAAGGAAACCGCCGGCAAGCTTGGATACGATCTCCGGAATATCCTTTCCGTTGAGATCATCCGCAAATATATAGGCAACCTTGGAAGCCTCGATATTCAGCTCTTTACAGATTGCCGGGATCAGACTTGAGATCAGTCTCGTCTTACCTGTTTCTCTGCCGCCCATAACGATCACATTTCCGGTCTGGGAGGTCTTATCTGCTGCGCCCATCTGCACATCACAGAGTACATCAAGCAACTGTTCCTTCATTCCGGGAACTGTAACAAAATAGGTGAAAAGCTGTTTCTCTTCATCTGTGAGCTCTTTCTTTCTGGAAACAATCTTTGTAGGATCCTTTTCCGGATGGATCGTAGCGATAAATTTCTCAAGCTGCTCTTCCTCGCTGAGCTCCTCTTCCTCATCGTCCTCTTCCATGGCTTCATCAGAATCATCACCGATGAGACTGCTGATAAAGTCATCGTCATCCTCTTCCTGGAATTCAAAGGCGTCATCACTGTATTCTTCTTCCTCATCAAGAAGATTTTCCTCTTCCACTGCAGCCACCGGTTCCTCATGATGAAGCTTCGCTGAAGGCTCTGCTGCCGCCTTCTGCACCTGCTCCTCAGATTCCAGTGAAGGAATCTCCGGAAGCACATCCTCTTCTTCCACCGGCTTCTGTACTCCTGACGGACCATTCAGAAACTCTGCTTCTGCAGCCTGAAGATCCTCCTCAGTAACCGGCTCCTCATCTTCATCAAATACGATATCCGGAAGTCTGGTATCGGAAGTCTCCGTTACCTCTTCCTCCTGCTGAGCGGAGATCTGCGCCATGATATCCTCGATGTCTGCCGCATCCGGCTCCTCCGGAACAAATTCATCAGCCGCAATATCCAGATCCTCAATACCTGCCGGCTCTTCCGTTACGTCGGACTGCTGGACATCCGGAGATTTCTCTTCCTCCGGGATATCGATTCCCTGCTGTGTAGCTGCTGCCAGAATAGTATCCTCCAGGTTGAAGTCCTTATCTTTATCCTTCCCGGACCTGTCACCTACAGATGCCGCAATATCCTCGATATTTCCGAAAATTCCGGACGCATCCGGGATCTCCGCGGAACTGCTTGCATTCTCCGGGTCCACATTGATCATGGACTTCGGGATCTTCAGCTCCGGCATACGGATCGTTGCGGAAAAATCAGGCTTGCCTTCCTCATTGAGCGGAACCCCTGCAGGCTTCTCCTCACTTTCCTCATTTCCGGCAGCCTTCTCCTTCATGATCTCTGCAACACTCTGGGACAAAGACATCTCTGTAGCTTTCTCAGCCTCAGCTTCTTCCGCTTCCTGATAAGCCTCTTCTTCCTCTTTATCCTGCTGTTCCTGAGCCTGCAGCTTCATACTTCCGGATGACAGGTTCTCAACACCGGATGCCAGCGGGATCTCATCCGCTTCCTGTCCGGAAAACTCATCCTGCTCTTCAGAAGGCTCATCCGAAGCTTCCTCACTTCCGTCTGCCGCTTCGATCTCCTCAGAATCTGTAAACTCCTCTGACGGTTCTGCTGCCGCAGCAGTCTCAGCCTCCGGCGCTTCCGCCTGTTCCGTCACATCCTCAGAGTCTGTGGAAACCTCATCCGGCTCTTCATCCTGCGCAGCTTCTTTTTCCTCCATATCCTCTTCCGCAGATTTCTTATGTCCGCCAAAGATATCACGGAATCCCTTGGAAAGCTTCTCCTGGAATGTCTCCGCACTGTTCAGATCCCGCTCATCATCTACCTGGATGGTATCTGTGACCGGTTTTGCCTCCTCATACTCGCCGGATGCTTCCTTGCTCTCCCTGATCTCCTGCGCCTTTTCCGGCGGGATCAGCTTCGGGATAAAACGCTGTTCGTATTTCTCTTTCTCTTCGCCAGTGAGAACACCCATCCGCTGTTTCAAGTCAAGGGCCTTCATCACATAAGTTCCGTCATTGAACCAAAGGATCATCTCATTGCAGAGATCCAGGCACTTCTGCTTGTCTCCTGCCTTGTAATAGAGCTTGGCCAGCTCATAGGACCAGCGCTCCGTAAATTCCTTCTCCTTATATTCCTCAAGAATACGGATCTGTTCATTCAGAGATGCATTCTTCGCTCTGGCGATCTTATATTTCAGTATATACTGGCTGTTATCATTCCCTGCCACTTCTCTGTATTCATCAAAGAATTCTGTGGCTTCACTGATCTGTCCCATTTTCAGGGAAACCTCGATCAGACGGTAAAGTATGTTCTTGCCGATCGGCGCTCTGTGGTAGGCAAGAAGAAAAATTTCCTTGCTCTCTTCATAGCGCTTGTTGGCCGCGTAGATCTCGCCCACTACACAAAGGGTACGGACGTTTTTCACACGACGCCAGTCAATGCTGTCCACAATCTGCATGGCGCCTTTGTAATCCTGGGTCTCGACCAGCTTATTGATCTGTCCCAGCTTAACGCGAAACTCCTCTTTATCCAAAATATTCACCAACTTTCCATAATCAGAATCAGTTTACCATATGCATACGGGCTTGTCAAAACCCTTTAGGCATATAAACATGCCCCTTTACCACCTGAAAAACCCTGTTGATCTTGAACTGATGGCTGACAAAATCATCCAGTCCTGTACAGGTGATCAGAGTCTGTATATCGTGGATGCTTTCCAGCAGATATGTCTGCCTGCTGCTATCCAGCTCCGAAAGAACATCATCCAGCAGAAGCACCGGTGTATCCCGAATCTTTTTCTTCACCAGATAGATCTCCGAAAGCTTCAGGGAAAGGGCCGCAGTCCTCTGCTGCCCCTGGGAACCATACCTCCGGATGTCGATCCCGTTGACCTTTACGCAGAAATCATCTCTGTGCGGTCCCACGGAGGTCAGCTTCATCCGAAGATCCCGCTCCCGGTTCCTGGAAAGCTTATCCTCAAACTCCGCCGCCGTCACACTTGGCTCGTACAGGATCTCCAGCTCCTCGATCCCGCCAGTAAGGCCTTTATGAAGCCCCCTTGCGATCTCGTTAAGCTCCTCCACAAAGGCTTCCCGCTTCCCGATGATCTTCTTTCCGTAATCGACCATCTGCATATCCCAGACATCTAGGGTACTTTTCAGCCCGGGGTTCATATAACAGTCTTTGAGAAGACGGTTTCTCTGGTTCACGATGTGATTGTAGCCGGCCAGCTCCGTGATATAAACACCATCCAGCTGACAAAGCTCCGAATCCAGAAAACGTCTTCTCTCTCCCGGTCCATTCTTGATAATATTAAGATCCTCCGGAGAAAAAAACACCAGATTCACCACCCCCAGCAGCTCCCTTGCCTTGCGGATCGGCAGCCCGTTGATGGCAACTCCCTTTGCTTTGTTTTTCCGGAGGTGCATGTCTATTTTGTATGAAAGATCGCCCTTCTTCACCATCATTCGGATATGGGATTCCTCATTCTCAAAGCGGATCATCTCCCGGTCCTTGCTTCCCTTGTGGGATTTGCTGGTACCTGCCAGATAAACCGCCTCCAGGATATTGGTCTTTCCCTGGGCATTGTCGCCGTAGAGAATATTGGTGCCCTGATCAAAATTCATCTCCAGCGACTCATAATTCCTGAAATTATTCAGTCTGATGGATTCAATGTACATTCCTTCACCCGATCACATAAATATCTTTTCCATCGTAGGAAATGGTATCTCCAGGATGGATCTTGCGGCCACGGCGGTTCTCCACCTCACCGTTCACCAGTACCAGACCATCATTGATGGCATATTTCGCCTCAACGCCGTCCTCCACAACACCGGCCAGCTTCAGCGCCTGGCCAAGCTTGATAAATTCGTCTTTAATTCTGATCTCCAATTTTTTCTCCTCTTATCTCCGGGGTATTTTCTCCGTCAGATCGATCTTTTCTGATCTTCTGGCGGTATTTAAAATCCCCCCAAATACAAATTTCACCGGAAGGCGGTAATTTAAATACCCCCTTCCAGCAGTTTACGCATAAAACAATTTTCAGAACGCGATCGCATTCCCATGCACAATCGGTCAAAAACGGTCACGCATTTTTGGTGTATCCGTTTATATCAATCCTGATATCTGCCGTCAGGCTGTACGTGCCCTACGGACACTTACATATCCTAACTGCCGAGCTCAATTCTGTTCACAGCTTCAAGTATGTGCGTCTCACACGTACACTCACATTCCCGAAGCTGCTGCGTACATCTCTTGTCCCTTATTCCTTATATTTCCCAGGTTTTATCTGGCCTGATTCTGGTTGATGTTTACAGGAAGGATCAGGTAAGTATAGTTCTCCTCATCGTCACGGATAAAGCATGGTGCCTTCGGATTTACAAGATAGATCGTCACAGTTTCATCATCAATAACACGAAGCGCATCGATCAGGAATTTCGGGTTGAAGCCGATCATGATATCCTTACCCTCTTTTTCAATATCGATCTCTTCATTCATGGAACCCATTGCAGAATCAATGCGCAGTTCCATATCATCGTCTGTGATGTTGATGATGATCGGTTTTTTGTCAACCTCACGTACCAGAAGTGTGGCACGGTCGATACAATCCAGGAACTCTTTTTTGTTGATCTTCAGTTTTGTCTCATAATCACTGGAAAGCATCTGGTCAATTCTGAAATATTCTCCCTCGATCAGTCTGGAAACTACCATAGTCTGATCAAATTCAAATAAAATATGGTTTTTTGTAAAGTAAATGCTGACCTGATCATCCACTTCTCCGGAAAGGATCTTGCTGACCTCGCTTAAAGTTTTGCCCGGAACTACCACCTTACGGTCAGAATAATCTTTCTTAAGGGGCATTTTTCGGATAGAGATACGATGTCCGTCCAGAGAGACTACCTTCAGACAGTTATTTTTGATCTCAAAAAGCTCACCGGTCATAAGCTTATTGTTTTCATTTACAGCAATCGAAAAAATAGTCTGGCGGATCATTTCTTTCAGTGTGTACTGAGAGATCGTCAGCGGTTCATCCTTCTCGATCATCGGTAAATAAGCAAAATCTTCTCCTGATTTTCCAGGGATATTGAATTTTGCTTTTTCACAGGTAATGGTTGCTGCATATTTATCATCGGTCTTAATGGTAACATCATTATCCGGAAGTCGTCTGATGATTTCATAGAAGATTTTTGCATCAAGAGCAACTTTACCTTTTTCTTCAATAGTACCCTCAACGATGGTTTCAATTCCCAGCTCCATATCGTTGGTGGTAAATTTGATCTGGTTTGTGGTTGCATCCATGAGAATACATTCCAGGATTGGCATTGTGGTTTTTGATGGAACTGCTTTGAGTGCGATACTTACACTTTTTAACAGACTTGATTTGGAGCAGATGATTTTCATAGTGTGTATAACTCCCTTTCTGAACAATTTGTGGTTTTTATAAATATATTTATAGAAAAAATCCGCAGTAACCGCCGTAGGGGGCCAGATTTTGTGAAAAACTCCCGCAGGCCTGATGTTTTCAGGGGTTTTCCGTTGGGATAACTTTGTGTAAAAGTGGTATTTTCGCATGTGAATAACCCGGGGATAAAATTACCGCCGCGTTTTGGCAAAAAAGTTGTACACATCTCTCCACATACAATCAACACGTTATACACCAGTAATGTGGAAAACTTCCCTAACCTTGTGGATTAATCTTCTTTTTCAATATATCAATGGTATTTTTTAAGTTATCGTCGTTCTGCAATTCGTTTTCGATCTTTTCGATACCGTGCATAACGGTGGTATGGTCACGGTTTCCGAGCGCTTTTCCGATATTTTTCAAAGGTGTGGATATGATCTCACGGCAGAGATACATGGAAACCTGGCGGGGCATGACGATCTTGGAGTTTCGTTTGTTTCCGCTTAAGTCCGCAGGTGTGACTCCGTAATGCTCTGCAACAACGGAGATGATGTATTCCGGTGTGATCACTTTTTTCTCATCCGGAGAAATAATATCCTTCAGTGCCTGCTCTGCCAGCTCCAGAGTTACTTCCTTTTTCTCAAGCTTGGCTCCGGCCATGACCTTGTTGAAGGCACCTTCCAGCTCACGGATATTGGATTTGATGTTGGTTGCGATATATTTGATAACATCTTCACTGATGTTGTAGCCGTTCATTTCTTCATTTTTATGAAGAATCGCCATTCGGGTTTCGTAATCAGGCAGCGTGATATCTGCGATCAGACCCCACTCGAACCGGGAACGGAAGCGCTCTTCCAGGATTTCCATATCCTTCGGTGGTTTATCAGAGGATATGATGATCTGCTTTTTGGCACTGTGAAGACTGTTAAATGTATGGAAAAATTCCTCCTGTGTGGATTCTTTTCCTATAATAAACTGAATATCATCGACAAGAAGAACGTCGATATTTCTGTATTTTTCACGGAATTTGCTCATTGCCGTGTTATTTCCGTTTCGGATGGTTTCGATCAGCTCGTTGGTAAATTCCTCACTGGTTACATACAAAACACGGCTGTTTTCGTCGTGTTCCAGAATGAAATGAGCGATGGAATGCATAAGATGCGTCTTACCAAGACCGGCTCCGCCATAGATAAACAGTGGATTGTAGGTATCTCCCGGTGATTCGGCAACTGCAAGAGCTGCGGCCTGGGCGAATTTGTTATTACTTCCTACAACGAAGGTGTCGAAGGTGTATTTTGGATTTAAATGCGCCTCTTCGTAACGTGTATCCTGAACCTGTTTATCATAAGAAGTGTTTTTTTCTGTTTTTTTGGGGAGATCTTTTTCCAGAACGAAGCGAACCTCGCATTCTTCCATGCCTGTCAGTACACAGATAGTAACCTGGAGGGGTATTTTGTAGCGTTTACTGATGTAATTGACTCCGATCGCTGCCTGTTCAGAGGGAACAACCACTGTTATCAGCTTTCCGTCAACCTCATAAACTTTCAGCGGCTTGAGCCAGGTATTAAAAGGGACATCAGTCACCTCATATTCAGATTTGACAGTTTGCAGGATCTCCTCCCATTTTTCAATAACAGCGTCCATTTTTTCCTCCCATGAGTATTATAATAACCCCAGTCTGCGACTGGAGATAGATATCCTTTTATATATTACAATGAAAATGGGGTTTTCGCAATGGAAAATCCTTGAGATTTTGGGGAAAAGAATGTGGATAATGTGGGGAAATTACTGTGGATTAGGGTGGATTATTGTGGATAAGAGTCCTGGAGGTTTCCATAAGTCGAGAATTGGTGGAAAATGTGGAAGAATTATGTGTATAAAAAAATCCACCTTAAAAATACCGCAAATAAAGGGTTTTTTTGAAAACGATGTGAACAAACCCTCCGAAAAAGTGGATAGATTTCCGGTCAATCCACAAGTTATCCACAAGTTATCCACAAAATGTGGATAATGTTACGTAAACCATAAGCGCTTTCCACATAAGAGAAAAAAATAAATACCGTAAGGTGGGGGTATTTTACAGAACCCTTGATTTTATCGGGTTTTTTGCAATTTTTACTTGACGAAAAGGAGGTTTATTTATATAATTGAAACGATGTTCTGAATGATAAATTATTTCATAACAATTAAAAATAGATAAAGGAGGTGCTTTACCTATGAAGATGACATTTCAGCCAAAAAAGAGATCCAGAGCTAAAGTTCACGGCTTCAGAGCTCGCATGAGCACAAAGGGCGGACGTAAAGTATTAGCTGCAAGAAGATTAAAAGGAAGAAAACAGTTATCAGCATAAGCTGCAAGACCGCATTTATGTGGTCTTTTCTTCTATCCGGAGAAATATCCGCGCAGGCGGAATTTAATTAAGGAGGATTCGTTTGATCAGATCAGAGTCCTTAAAGAAAAACCAAGATTTTAAAGTTGTATATCAGAACGGAACATCGTACGCAAATCGGCTTCTGGTGATGTACGTGCTGAAGAATCAGCACATGAAGAATCGTCTGGGAATATCAGTAAGCAAAAAAGTAGGGAACAGTGTGGTTCGCCACAGACTCACCAGATTGATCAGAGAAAGCTATCGTCTCAACGAAACAGATTTTGACAGTAACCTTGATATTGTAGTAGTAGCGAGAGCCGCAGCCAAGGGCAAGAGCTTTCACGAGATCGAGAGTGCTTTTCTGCATCTTGCAAGAAAGCATCATATAACAGGGAATGAACATGATAAAGAAATTTCTGATTAAGATGATAAGGCTCTATCAAAAATATATATCGCCGATGAAGAGAACAAAATGTCCTTATATTCCCACATGTTCTCAATATGGTTTGGAAGCAATCGAAAAATATGGCGCATTTAAGGGCAGTCTTCTTGCGGCATGGAGGATATTGCGATGCAATCCTTTTTCCCACGGAGGCTATGACCCTGTGCCATGAATTATTTTGTGACTGTTCAGCCTTTTCCCGGGCAGAGCAGTTATCGGAATTTGTAACTGTTCAGTACCTCCGCAGTTAGTGGACGAATGAATAGTTACCGGACTTTTACAATTGAATAAGAAGTCTAGGAGGAAATGAATTTGGAACTGTTTTTAGCAACAAAAACCGGAACTCCTATTATCGGACAGATCGCGTCTGTGATGGGATGGATCATGGATGGCATATATAAGATGCTTGACGGCCTGTTCGGAATCCAGAACATTGGTCTTTGTATCATTATCTTCAGTATTCTTATCTTTGCCTTTATGACACCGCTGCAGATCAAGCAGCAGAAATTCTCCAAGTTAAGTGCGATCATGCAGCCTGAGATCCAGAAGATCCAGAAGAAATATCAGGGTAAAAAGGATCAGGCCTCTATGATGAAAATGAACGAAGAAACCCAGGCTGTTTATCAGAAATATGGTGTTTCTCCAACCGGTAGCTGTGTACAGTTAGCCATTCAGATGCCTATTCTGTTTGCTCTGTGTCAGGTTATTTACCGGATTCCTGCTTACGTTGGAAGTGTAAAGAACATTTTTACTGGTGTAGTTGACAACCTGCTAGCTGTAAACGGATACACAGATATCCTGCAGCAGTTTATCACAGACCATTCCATGACACGAGTGCGTCTCGTTATGGACAGTGCCGGAAATGCTACAAGTAACTCGATTGTTGATTTTCTGTATGCACTTTCTCCTTCCCAGTGGAAAGAGCTGGCACAGATGAATCAGTTTTCAGGATTTTCTGATGCGATCACAAAAGCATCCAGCAATATTTCCAAGATGCAGGGCTTCTGTGGACTGAATATCGCAGACCGGCCGCTGTACTATATCATGGAATTCTTCAAAAATCATGGTTCTCTGTTACTTGCGATCGTAGCACTTCTGATCCCGGTTCTTGCATGGGCAACTCAGATGCTGAACCTGAAGCTTATGCCACAGGCTGCAACACAGCCGGCAGACGGAAATGATCAGGCCAGCGCAATGGCAAACTCCATGAAAACCATGAACATGGTCATGCCTCTGATGTCTGCATTCTTCTGTTTCACATTCCCGGTTGGTCTTGGTATCTACTGGATCGCCAGTGCTGTCGTTCGAAGTGCCCAGCAGTTTGCGATCAATCGTCATCTTGATAAGATGAACATTGATGATCTGGTTAATGAGAATATGAAGAAGATCGAAGCGAAGCGTGCGAAGGAAGGACTTCCGCCGCAGAAGATCACCAATCAGGCTCATCAGTCCGCCAAGAATATCAATAAACCTGTGATCAATAAGGGCAACAGCGGAAACAATGGTGCTTCAGACAGAGCACAGAAGGTTGATACTGCTTATGAGAAGGCAAGAAGTGCAAAACCGGGCAGCATCACAGCTAAAGCAAATCTCGTAAGAGACTTTGATGAGAGAAATAAGAAGAAATAATCAGGAACGGAGGGGTTCGTAATGGAGGATTACATTCAGTTTTCAGCAAAAACAAAGAATGAAGCTATCACAAAAGCGTGTCTTGAGCTTGGAACTTCCAGTGACCAGCTTGATATTCAGGTTATCAGTGAAGGCAGCTCCGGATTCTTCGGAATCGGC
>ENA-OPDH01002809-OPDH01002809.1-human-gut-metagenome-genome-assembly--contig:-NODE-2809-length-10873-cov-3.144574_pt1 | contig 10873 bp, 8 predicted proteins | sample MGYA00241260_ERZ501500 | MGnify/ENA primary metagenome ERZ501500 (study PRJEB25962, sample SAMEA2042519) | human gut metagenome | biome: human gut; feature: human-associated habitat; material: faeces...
CATCGCATCTTCCGGTGTCACACCTGTGATCATCTTATACAACGTTGCCGCACAGGCATACACATCTGTCCATGTTCCCTGATCCCCACGGCTCCGATACTGTTCTTCCGGTGCAAATCCTCTTTTCAGAATGATCGACAGACTCTTGGAATTTGCTGTCGTGACATAACGCGTCGCACCAAAATCAGTCAGCTTGATGTCACCGGAATTTGTAATCATAATGGTTTCCGGTGAAATATCACAATGCACAATATCCATACGATGTACTTCCACTAAACCCTGTAAAATTTTGCGGATAAAGTTTGCTGCTTCTTCTGCAGAATAACGTTTTCCGTTTTCGAGAATTTCTTTTAATGTATGTCCTTCTACATACTCTGAAATCACATAACCTGTTTCATTCTCCGAAATACAGTCATAAACTTTTGCGATTCCATTTATATTCTGCAAATGCTGAATACGATTTGCCTCATTCAGGAAATTGGTCAGTCCCTGTTCAAACTGCTGCTGACCGTCTCCGGAATAAATCGTAACTTCTTTTTCCCCTTCCGAGCGGGTGGAAAAATCACTCGGAAGGTATTCTTTTACAATTACTTTTCTGTTTTTTTCTGCATCCATTCCCATGTAAGACACTGTATGTCCGCCATAGTTCAGGACTCGTCCGACGATGTACTTTCCACCGATGATCGTACCCGGATCGAGATAGTAAGATTCCTGACGAAGTGCCGTCTCATTAAATCCACAATACGGACAAGTAGAAAGATGATCTTCTATCTCATTCATGCAGCCCATGCATAATTTCATATCTCTTTCGTTCCTTTCTGTTTTTACTGACATCGGAACTTAACTCCGATTTACTTTTCTCTTAATGAGCCCTGACTGTATTCCAGTTATCAAATGTTCCAACATAAGACATATACTGATTTCCTGAAATTCTCGTCTTATTTTTATAAAACTTCATTCCGCTTCCTGATGAAACACTCTTATACTGCACAACCTTCTTTAATTTTTTGCCGCTCAGTTTATAACAAGTATAAGTGTTATCAGATGCCCCACTGGAAGTTAAAATGCAGATCTGTTTTTTGCCTGAATTATAATAAATACAGCTGATTCCTGTTGAAGATTTTACACTTACCACTTTTTTCTTTTTGTAGGTATAAATTTTAAACCCTGATCTTGCACCGCTCATATATTCAAAAAACATTTCCGGCACACCATCCCGGTTAATGTCATACAAAGTGTATGCTCCATATGGATATTTTGAATTAGATAACAGTTTTTTTGATGCATATTTTTCATAGGCTCTCTTTACAGTTGCCGTGCTCGGTTTTGCTGCGAATACCTGTCCCGGTACACTGAAAACTGTAGCACATACCGCTAATGCCATTGCTGCTTTCTTTAATCTTAAATTTGTTCTTAACACAGTTTTTCCTTCTTTCCCTTAATAATCTACTTTGCACTTACTGTCTTTTTATATTTTTCAGAAACATTTTTTCCATAATAAGCTACTATTTCAAAACTAATTTTATTTCCTAAATTTTTTAAATCACTTTCTTTGATATTGAAATAAGTATATTTTTCGTTACTCTTTGGTGTACTTATATAACGATTAAATTCCTTATTACGAAATGCTAATTTTTTTGCACGAACTTTGATTTTAGTGGCACCTTTCACATTATAGTCGAAACAATAACGTGTTCCTCTCGTACCCCCGAATTCTATTGTCTTTGTTGTGATTGTAATCTTTGGAGCTTTAATCTTCACCTTCACATTTGTTTTGTATTCTTTTCCTGCCACTGTTACCTTCAATGGAATAGTCGACAGCTTCACCTGTGAAAGTTTTTTTGAGTTAGCTTTGATCGTTACTTTCAGATTACCGTTTTTGTTCGCATTTTTTAAATTGAAATACTTTTCATACTTCTTTGCATTTTTTGCTTTTACATATGCTATTCTGTAATCTGAAGTATTATAAGTGCTGGCCACCTTCGGTACCTCTTTTGCTTTTGCACCAACATAAATCGTAATCTCTTTCTTAGGAAGAGCCAGTGTTTCTTTTACATAGTCACAATTTTTGCAGTGTCTTACCAGCTGTCCTTCTGCCTTTTTCGTTGGTTGCTTTTTGACTTCCTCAACAATCTGATGACCAGTTGCTTTTACTACCCAGCTGTTTTCTTCAATTTCTTTCTTGCCATCTTTATCTGAGAAGTACTTTTTACAAGTTTTACAGGTATAGTACTCGATGTTTCCATCTTTTTCACACGTTGCGGCGACTGCCTCGGTTTTTTCAAGATTATGTTCAATCATTTGAATTGGGATTTTAATAGTAGACATTTTATTTTCACCATTTTCATCCTTGCTATAATCCCCTAAAGTTACTTTATAAGTATAGGAACCTTTTGCTGTACAGGTAGGCTGCTGTATTTCCACAGCTTCCTTTGTTATGATCTTTTCCTTTTCTTTTTTCTCACCACATTTTGTACACTTTACTTCTATAATACAGCGAACTGCTGTTACTTTTTGTGCAAAATCTAATGTCCATTCAGTATCTTTATCAATAGGATTCCATTGAATGTCAACATTTTCATCACTTGCTACAATGTCATCTGTAGTATATGCCCACTGATAGTCTAATTTAGAATAATTATATTCATGGTTATCATCATAGTTTATGACTCCCCAGTCCTCGATACTTTCTTCTATCAGACACAATCCTTTTGCTTCTTCGTCATAGTAATAATATTCTTTTCCACAGTTACACTTATAGTACGCTTCTTTTCCATTCTCTTCGTTTGAGCAATCCGCATCTTTTTTCTCTACAAAAGTAAGCTTATGTTTATCCAACTCATCTTTTGCCTTTTTTAGATTGTTAACAGCACTTCTAATCGTATTGGTATCTGCTGTATTATCTATGCCATTCACTGCGTCTCTTGCGGTTGAGAAAGTTGTCCATTGATCCGGTGCATATTTATAGTGCTCATTGTCATCTTTTTCTGAAATATCTATTGTTTGATTTTTTATTGTTTTTAAAGCTTCTTCAGCATCTTTATGGTCTTCTTCTCCCTGTGAAAACGAATAATTTAACGTCAAAGTCTTTTCATCATCAGACAATGTTCCTGTAATAGTTTCACTTACTCCACTAATTTTTAAATCTACATCTTCTGATTTTAAAATTTTTTTCGCATCATCTTTTATTTTTAACTTAATCTCAGCAGTATAATCTTTATAATCCTGAATTGTTTCATTTGTTACATCTTTTGAATCGCTGTCTTTCCATACTGTTTCAATATCCATTATCTTTGAAAAGTCAGTATCTTCAGTATTTTCAAATGCTGCTTTTGGAAACTTCTTTCCCACCTCTGGTTTTGCCAAATTTAAAGTTGGCTTTTCCACTATCCCAATCAGATTATCCTTTGCAGTTATAAGATTTGTCTTTGCACTTCTAATATCAGGAATATCCTGCTCGGAAAGATTTTCTTTTTTCAAAATAGCTTCTGCCTTGTTATATGCATCCTGAAATTCACGCCATGATTCCTTCGTATAATCAAATGGATTATCATAAGCATTCTTATAATTTTCATCATTTAAAAGATTTTGCAATTCCTCAATTGCTTTCTGTAATTCTGTCTTTTTCACTTCAACCGCTATTTCTGCTGCATTGATAAATTTATCTTCTTCGCTTCCAGCAGAATGTTTTACTTCCAGACAAATCCATCTCACACCTTCTTGTTCTGGTTTAAAATCAAATACTTGATCCTCTTCACTGTCTGCCCAGTTTACTGTTTCTTCTGAGACTTTTGTCCAGTTTTCCACTTCTGAATATGTTAATTTTTCTTTTTTTGAAACATAAATATTGACACCAGTGATTCTTCCATCCTTCTCTTTTTGACGTGAAGTATAAACAAGTCTTGCCACGTTTTCTTCTTTTGGCAAAAGAATATAAATCTTGTTATTTTTGATTAATTCACTTGATTTGGTTGTTGTTTCAGGGCGAACAATTTCAGTTATCTTTTTACCTTCAAACTCTTCACCGTCTTCTAAAGTTGGACCACTATCATCGCCCCATGTTGAATGATATACAGTTTCTTCTTTTCCATCTACGAGTTTGGCAATTCCCTGATCTTTCTGTGACGAACACTCAGCATTTGCCATGATTTTAATTGCCTCTGTTTGTTCTTCATCTTGAAATACACTTAACTCTTTTCCAGAAATAAACGTATTGCTCGGGTCTCCATTTGTATTTAAAACTTCTATTTTTATTTCCGCAACATTTTCAAATGCTGTTTCAAAATCAATCTCTGCTACTCCACTTTGATCAAATTTTAATGTATACGGTTCATTTCCTACTTGTTCAAATTTTTCTGTGTTGTCCTGCTTTTGCTTTATGTACAAATTACATTTTGAGATTGTACCATTCGAATTCTCACCATTTGAAAGATAAACTATTTTTTTTACAGCAGACGTTTGAGCTAATTTCAAGATGATATTGTTATTTTTGCTCATCTCTGTATATGCTTCTTGTTTCTCAGGCTGCATTTCACCTTTCCATGCAGAATGCCAATAGGTACTTTTATCTCCATCCACAATTGCATCTGGTTTGTTTGTAGCATTGCCACAATCAGCAAATGCTTTCAATCCTTTTATTTGAACATAAGAATCTTGTTCTTCTCCTGTTGTTGTATCTTCTTCATACACCACTGCCCCCTGATCAGCCGCCTGTGTAACCGGCATCGGCAGCAGGGAGACTCCCATTGCCATACATAAGAGATACGCAACTATTTTTTTCTTCATATTCTTTTTCCTCCTTTTGCTACTGGAATAAAAATACATTGTCGTTGTTTCCAAGAGCGATCTTGCTTCCGCAGGCGATTTCCAAATCCAGGTTCTGCGGCAGGCAGTCCTGCTGGTCGTTGATGTAGCTTCCGCCGCTTGAGTAGTCCCTGAAAATATATTTCTGTCTCTGTGCGTCCCAGCGAACGATACAGTGATGTCTGCTGATTCTGTTTTCATTTTCAAAAATCAGATTATTATCATCTGCCCGTCCGAATGTGATCGTTTCTCCGTCCTTCATCTCAATTTTCGCTCCGGCATAGAGACCGCACAGTCCAACAAGTACACCATGTTTCTGTTCCGGCTGTGGTTGTACTGGTATATAATGCGGATCTTCTCCTGGCTGTGGTTGTACTGGTACATAATGCGGATCTTCTCCTGGCTGTGCCGGTACTTCATTCTTCGGCGGCTGTGGAATCACATTTTTCTCTCCCGGTATATCGGAAGTTCCATGATTGACAAAGTATTCTTTTCGATTGTTAAAATAAACCTTGTTTACAAGATACATGGAAATGCCGGCTCCGCAGCTTGCATATGCACCGGTAAACATATTCCATACATCACCTGAACTGTCACCAAATGCCTGATATACAATTACCGTTGCTATCACTATATACAGTAAATTTGCTCCAACGGTAATAAGCTGATAACTTAAGTATAGTTTCGGCCCCTGCTCATCAAAATGTGCCAGTTTCTGTCTTACAATAATTGCAAAAACAGCAAGAAAAATAGATACCATTCCCATACAGATATCCAGTGTTTTTAAATTACTTAACACTCCATAAAACAATTTCAGTTCAAAACTGTCCAACCCATAGTGCGAACCTGTAAAAAAGATAATTCCCGCTCCAACATTAAAAACTGCTGCCGCAAACAACTGAAAATAAATCACAAATTTATACCATTTCATCGGCTTTTCGAATTGTTTTTCCAAAATACTCACGCTCCCTTAATTCTCTGCATAACTGTCCGTGTATTTTTTAATTCCTTCCACCTTCTGTTTCTTGCCAATTCCTGACACAAACCTGAGCAGTTCCCGGTTATTCGGTCCTGTTGTGATGCACTGGGTTCTGGCCTGCTCCAGTTCGCTGAATCCTTCATAACCTGCATTGTAGGTCTGGAATTTTTCAAATACGCTTCGCATGATCGGATAGGTTGTCTGTTCCTGCTGGTTTTTCTGTGTCTGACCGGCCTCGCTCAACATAACCCACAGAAGACGCATACACGCCGTTTGCTGGTCGGTGCTGGATGCCTGCGTGATCGCATAACGTTCTGAAAATTCAACCAGCATTTTGCCTTCTTCATCCGTCACAACATAGGTCTTGTAATCTTTCAGTGTATTTGCACCTTCTCCTTTGTTGTCTCTTGCATTGTTCATGATTTTGCGATAAGCAACTCCCGCAAGAATGTTGCTTCCGTAAACTTTCTGTTTCTTCTTTCCTTTGTTGATCTGATATTTATCGCTGTCTTTTTCTGTTCCGTTCTGAGCAGTCACACGCAGGGTCTGAAGGGAAGAAAGATTTCTGATCATCGTGTCATCCGGAAGTGCTTTTTTAGATGCCACTTTTTTCCAGGAAATCTCATTGTTCAGCAGCAGGACATTTGACAGACTGTCATCATCTAATACTGCTGCATACTGATTGTTCAGCATGCTCGAATCCTCCTGATTCTCTGTTGCCTTCTTTGAATCTTCTGCGATCAGTTCTGAAAGTTTAATGGTATTGTCTGTTCGGTCCATAAAACAGGAATCTGTCAGTGTATTGTCCTTGTTGTATTCAAAACTGCAGGAATAGAGCAGAAGGGTGTCAAGCCCGGTTGGAATTTCCTTCATTTCTCCGAACATTTCTTCGTTTTCCGGTAAAAACAGATAAGCATTTTTATCCATGGAATCGTAGACGTTCTCTTTCAGAGAAACCAGTTTGTAGTTTGAGAGATCTGTCACATGATCCGTCAGGAACATATTCGGAAGTTCGTCTGCTTTCTGCAGTGCCTGTTCCATATCTTTCTTAACTTCGATCTGAACCTGGACTTTTTCATCTTCGCTCTGCATTTTCTGGATATTTTCATCCGGATAGGAAGTCGTGCCTTTTTTAAATCCATTCTTCACCAGTTCATCGATCTGTTTTTTCTGATCTTTGTTTTCTACCCAGACTACAATGGTTGTATCTTTTTTTATCTCGGCTTCAAAGATGGATGCCTGTGGCTTCAGAACGGTAGAATACAGTCCGATTCCAACGGCCACTGCCATCGCTGCTGTTGCCGTCAAGGCGATCGCCCAGTTTCTGGTTCTTCGTTTTTTCTTCAGTTTTTCTTTTGGGTTTTCTGCAATTCTTTTATTCTGCAGTGCTTCCTGAAATTCCTGGATGCCCTGGAAACGCAGTTCCGGTCTGACTGCCAGTGCTTCCATAATGGCACGGTCTGTGTTCGCACTGATCTTGACGCCGAGTTCTCTTGGTGATTTCAGTTCATCTTTAAATTCTCGCTCGGTGGATTCGATCGGTTTGACTCCGGTCAGCATCTGATAGAGAATGGCTCCTACGGCATAAACATCCGTATAAAATCCCTGGCGGCTCTTATCCCGATACTGCTCCAGCGGCGAATAGCCGACTTTGATCACCGGTTCTGCCGCCATACCTTCTTTACTGTTATTTAAACGTGCTGCACCAAAGTCAAAGATTTTGATGGTATTTTCATCGGCAATAAAAATATTGTCGGGGCTGATATCCCTGTGGATGATTCCTTTACTGTGAATTTTTTGACCGCCTCGATGATCGGCATGATAATGCTCATGGCTGCATCCGGAGCGATCACGCCTTGTTTGTCCAGATAGTCTTTCAGAAGTACGCCGTCTATGTATTCCATTACGATGTAGGCTGTTCCGTTCTCTTCAAAAAAATCAAAAACGTTTACAATGTCTTTGGCTTTTCCGAACTGTGCCACGCTCTGTGCTTCCAGAAGGAAACGCTGGAGCTGCTCCTGAAACTGGCCTTTTTTGTCACCGGAGAGCAGACCGACTCTGGATTCTCCCGGTGCACGGTTTACAAGACCTGCCGGATAAAATTCTTTTACTGCAACCACGACACCGAGGGTCATGTCAAAACATTTATAGGTAATTCCGAATCCTCCCACACCAATCGCAGTCCCCACAATAAACCGATTCCCCAGGATGGTTCCCGGGGTAAGGTAATGTGGCTGCTTTGGAGGAGTTCCTTCTACATAACCGCAGTAAGGGCATACTTCATACGCACCCTTAACGCTAAAACAATTCATGCACAATTCACTCATACTTTTGCTCCCTTATTTCAATAAAAAAATATTTTCTCTGTTTCCCAGTGCGATCTGACTGCCGCACGGCACTTCGATCTCCAGATTCTGCGGAAGACAGTCCTGCGAACCATTCAGGTAAGTTCCGCTGCTGGAATAGTCCAGAAACAGATAGCTCTGTTTTGCTGCATTCCAGCGAATCTTACAGTGATTACGGCTAATACTTCTCTGTCCGGTAAAGATCAGGTGATTTCCTTCTGCTCTTCCAAGTCGGATCTCTTCTCCGTCTTTCATGGCGATCTCAGCTCCGGCATAAAGTCCCTGTATACCGACCAGTACACCATGCAGCGGCATCTGCTGTTTTTCCTGCGGTTTTTCCGGCTGTTCTTCCAGCATTACGTTGTATTTTGCCTCTACCTGCTGCTGTTTGATCTCTGCTACCTGCGGTATCTCATCCGATGTTTCTTTGACAATCTTCGGCGTTGCGATCCATGCCAGCACGGAGAATACGGAACTGACTCCTGAAATGATCAGTGCATACATACTTCCATTTCCCATAAGGTACGACTGACCTTCTTCGCCCTGCAGCAGAAAATTTCCTTTTGTTGCAAACATTATGATATCCAGCAGAAAAACAAGAAAAATAAGAATGCTGCTCACTCTCTGTTTGTGATCTCCAACGATCCCCCATACGCACGCTGCGACGGCAATGACAAGCGGCAGTGCCATCAGTCCGAGAATCCATGCCGCCTGCGTCGTCGTAAAGGTCTGTGGAAGATCCGCTCTTACATTTCCGATAAATATACCGATCGCCCCCTGAATGTAATCCAGTCGGCTCCATATATCCTCCGGATAATTTTCCTGCACCCGTTTCATAAACGGCAGAAACAGCGTGACCAGCTCCAGCAAAATCCAGATGCTGCCCATTACCCGGAATTTTTTTGCGAAACGCTCCATTTTCTTTCCTCTTATCTGTTATTCATGTTTCTTTTTCAGTTCATCCAGCACGCTTCCCCAGCTGAATTTTGCACCGCACAGCGGCATAAACAGAAGGTTGACATCACCTACTGTGATCATGTCATATGCTTCCAGTTTTTCCGGTGTCAGGAGCAGGTTGTTGTTGTGGTATGCAAGGCTGCTGGATTCTCCCGGCTGGATCAGATACATATTTGACTTCGGATCATATACAACGATGGCGTGGCGTTCTCTGGAGACGCTCTTGTCTTCTGTCAGGGCAATGTCCATCTTCGGGCTGCGTCCGATAAAGTTCTTTCCGACTTTCAGGCGGAAATCTGTTCCGATGTGCTCACCGCCAAGTGCAACCAGCCATCCCACGCAAGGTGTGGATACTTTGTTGACATGCTGTACAGATGCCTGTGCCGGCATTCCCGGTATTACCGGTCCCTTTGTTGCTTCTTTTGTTGTATCTGTAAAGACATCATCAAAAAATCCTACGGTATGATCATCATCGTCGTCTCCGCTCTGATTCGGATCCCAAGGTACGGTTGGCGTATCTCCGTTATCGACTCCCATTGTCATATCATTGGCGGAAAAGCCTCCTGCAACCGGCATTACCGGCGGAAATGGCTGCGGATTTGAATTAAAGCTGCCTGCTGTCGGTTGCGGATTCGGATTAAAGGCTCCTGCTGTCGGCTGCGGATTTGGATTAAAACCGCCTTGAGTCGGCTGCACATTCGGCTGAACTTTCGGTGGATTTTCATTCATAGGAACGGTAGGGCCATCGTCCCATGCTTCCGTAGGTTTCCCATCTATTGCACTTCCTCCGCTGCAATGTGGACAGGTTGGGTATTTCTCCTTATCGTAAAAATGTCCGTTCTCACATCTGCATAAATTCATAATGTTCTCCTTTCCTGCACATTCTGTGCTCCCATTTGTTTTTTCTTTTTATTTTAATGATGTTTTTTTATATCAACTTCTTCGTAGTGGACCAACACCACGGAAGTGTTATCCTGTGAATGTGAATTTGCATGTGTTGCTGCCTCTACCAGAGCTTCTGCCTTCTGAGCCGGTCTGACTTCGTCTGCCAAAATGATCTTTTTTATCTGGGCATCCGGAAGTGTCTTGGTTATGCCATCACTGCAAAGCATGATCATATCGCCGTACTGCATGGTAAACGGCTCTGTATTGATGTCCATCAAAGAGACATTTCCCATGCCGAGATAACTGATCAGTGCTTCTTTGTGACGCTGTGCCATCGCTTCTTCCATTGTCATCTGACCGGCTGCCACTTTTTCCTGCAGTCTGAGCCAGTAGTTGTGGTCACGCGTCACCTGCTGCATCTGATGATTGCGGATGATATAGATACGACTGTCGCCCACGGATGCCCAGTATAATTTATTGTCTTCTACAATACATGCCACCATCGTTGTTCCGGATCCTCTTCCGTTTTCCTTCGGGAAAGCGCTGACTACCTGATCGATCGCATAGATTCCCTGCTGAAAAAATGCCGGTATATTGACCTGTGGTGCTTTTTCGATATTTTTAAATCCCTGCACCATCATCTGGATTGCAGTGCGGCTCGCTTTGCCTCCGTCTGCCATTCCTCCCATTCCGTCACATACAACTGCCAGAAGTCGGATTTTTTTATTTGCAGACAGGACTTTGCTTTCACTGACATACAGTGCATCCTGCTGATAATTTCGGTTTCCGACGGAACTTCGTGCCAGTGTGGTCATCTGCGGAACCGTGCGGATCACCGGTCTGCTCTGCACCGGCTGCGGTATCGGTCATATCCTTTGCAGTGTCTTTGACGGCATCCTTGACA
>ENA-OPDH01002825-OPDH01002825.1-human-gut-metagenome-genome-assembly--contig:-NODE-2825-length-10819-cov-3.247863_pt1 | contig 10819 bp, 8 predicted proteins | sample MGYA00241260_ERZ501500 | MGnify/ENA primary metagenome ERZ501500 (study PRJEB25962, sample SAMEA2042519) | human gut metagenome | biome: human gut; feature: human-associated habitat; material: faeces...
CTGCCATTAATCGCAGACACAGATTTAACCTAAGCGGTTAATCGGCTGTATTTATAAAAAAAGACTGATATAACATACCGGACTCCAACAACAACCTCCTGAAGTACAGTATTGTTTATATCAGTCTTTTTTGTGAGCTTGGTTCACCAAGCGGATATGTCGCCTACCGGTGACATTGCCATATATGGAAATCAGCTGTTCCGCGCCTGTGGTGCTCCCTCAGCCTGCATCTTCTCCCTCGTCTTCTTCTGTGAGACTACCAATCCCGCAAAGATCAGAACAGAACCAATGATTGATGACTCACGTAAAATAAACGTCTGATTTTCCTTACTTCTGAAAATACTTATTTCCAGTATTACTCACTCCTTTTTCTGTAGATATCAACTGAAAAAATTTCTCAAAAATGTATTTTCTATACCATCTGTATGAAATGCGTGTTATACTATGTTAGTCTTTGCTAACGTTATTTAAAGGAGGTCGTCACAATGCCTTTAAGTTTAACTGAGTTTAACCATTTTTATATCATTAATAAGGTGTGCGGACTGGAAAAACAGCGGCATTATCTGGAATCCCTAGGCTTTGTCCCAGGAACGCAGGTTACGATTTTATCAGAATTACACGGGTATTATGTGGTTATGGTAAAGGGCAGCAAAATCGGCCTGGATAAGGAGCTTGCCAAGAAAATTATTGTATACGCAGGCTAATTAAAAAACAGAGAGTAACTGTTCAGTATCTTCACAGTTACGCCCTCCGCAAAATGCTGTCTTCCAAATAGTTACAAGTGAAATATCAGGCACTATATACTGGAGAAATGTATGGAAAAAAACAAAACAATTATGAAACTCTGCTACCTGCAGACAGCATTTTATATTGTATTTTTGACTGCATTAATTACCCGTCACAGACGCGGAATAAGTCAGAAAACCTTTGCATTTCTGATTATTTTATCCCTTGTGGGATGTGCAGTTTCCCTTACTTTAGGAGATTATCTCAGAAATATGATCCGAAGTTCCGGCTTTGACGTAGCAGGTGTCCACGATAAAAAATCATTAGAAAAGAAGCTGCAGCAGCTTCAGAATGCAGACGATACCTTGAATGTGGGTGTCATGATGTTCGATCTGAACAATCTGAAAAAAATCAACGATACATATGGTCACGAACAGGGGGATGTGTTTATTCAGACCTTTGCTTCTTACCTGACACGGATACTCACTGAGGATAGTTTTCTCGCCAGATTCGGAGGCGATGAGTTCGTGATCGTGCAAAATCACGCCACCTGGTCTCAGCTGGAGCAGATGAATATTCAGCTCCAATCCATGCTGGATGTGTATAATCAAACAGCTGACCATCCTATCAGCTATGCAGTCGGATACGATATCAGCTGCAAAAATCACTACTACCTGATCATGGATCTTCTACAGATTGCCGATCAGAAAATGTATCAGGACAAGCGTTATAAAAAGGAACAAATGGCAAAAAAGCCACAGGAGTTTTGCCGGAATCCACTGACAGAAAGTATCTCTACAGAGTCTTTGAAAGAGAAACTTTTTACTATTTTAAATAATAGCAACGATGAAAAAAAGTATGCTTTTCTAATGACAGATGTAAGCAATTTTCACCTTATTAATGACTATTGGGGGTATGAAACCGGGACTGGTATTCTGAATTTTATTCTGAAAAAGATGGAACTTTTTCCACAAACCTTGTTTGTAAACAGGTATCATTCAGATATCTTTGTAGCTGTTATTGACATTACCGGATCGGAGCATACAGCTGTTAAAAACCGAATTATTGAGTCTAACAAGCAGACTATAAAAGAAGTTCTGGCTGCTTATCCTGTAAATTATCTTTCCCTGAACACTGGTATTTATTATCTGGAAAACACGAAAATTCCAGGCGAAGAAATTATTTCTCACTCCAACATTGTACGCATAAAGGCGAAGGATAAGCTTTGCGGTGTGTGCGAATATACAAAAGAAATTGCCCTTGCTGAGCAGAAACGTGCAGACACCATTCACTCTTTTAAAGAAGCTCTTGAAAAAAAAGAATTTCAGATTTATTTCCAGCCCAAAATCAGCGGAAGGGAGCAGAAAATTACCAGTGCAGAAGTACTTGTCCGCTGGCAGAGAGCGAATGGAGACCTGTGGTTTCCAGACAGTTTTCTTCCCATTTTGGAAGAAACCGGGGAGATTGAAGCTCTGGATTATTATGTTTATGAAACAGCATTCCAGTGGCTGGCAGACAGACGAGAAAAAGGACTTAAACTGTCTTTCCCTAAATGTATCTCCGGTTCATTTTCGAAAAATACACACATTCACAGAAAAGCTTTCACATTTAATCCAGAAATATGAAATTCCCTCTCAATATTTAGTTTTTGAGATTACGGAATCTACTTATATTCATAATATTGAAGCGGTTAATCACATGATCCGCTTCTTCCATGAAAAAAACATTCGAATCTCTATGGATGATTTCGGCTCTGGATATTCTTCCTTAAATACATTAAAGGATATCCTGTTTGACGAGGTAAAAATCGACAAGAAATTCCTTTCAGATAGGCTCACAGAGAATGGAAAAATCGTGCTGCAGGAGATTTTTCATCTGCTGAAAAGGACTAATAAGTTTATTGTATGTGAAGGGGTAGAAACCAAAGAAATGGTAGACTTCCTGGTAGTTGAGGGATGCGATGAACTACAGGGCTATTATTATTATAAGCCCATGGAAATGGCAAAATTTGAGCAATTAATCGGGTAAAATATCCCCAAAAGTGGAGCGTGCAGCTTACGGAAATGATTTTTTAAACACGCTCCAACCAGGACGACAGCCATAGATGAGCCATGAATTTGCTCATGCAAACATGGCCCATTCATGGCTGCTATCCGGGACTTTCATTGTAAAACACCTTTATTCCTTCATAGCTCCAAGCTCTCTTCTTGCGAACAATATTGCCAGTGCAAATGCAGCTGCATCTGCGATCGGTCCTGCATACATAACTCCATCAATTCCCATTATCAATGAAAAAATAATAATCAGAGGCAAAAGAAACAGCACCTGTCTGGTCAAGGACATGACGATTCCAAGCTTTGCTTTTCCGATAGATGTAAAAAATCCTGAGGACATTGGCTGAATTCCATTTGCAAAAGTCATAAACATAAATATCTTCAGATAGCGTTCTGCGAACTGGAAATAAAGGTCACTTCCGGTTCCGAAAATGCTTACAATCTGGTGGGGAAATAACTGGAAACAAAGGAAAAATACGGTTGCAATCGCAGTACATGCAATCATGGAATAACGATATGCAAGTCTTACCCTGTCGTATTTTTTTGCCCCATAATTAAAGCCCCAGATTGGCTGACAGCCCTGTGAAATTCCAATACAAATCGCCATAAACACCTGGTTTACTTTTGAAATAACGCCTACACAGGCAATAGGGATATCACTTCCATAAACAGATAATCCACCATAATAACGTAAAATATTATTCATCACAATCTGCACAATTGCCATGGCAATCTGATTGATACAGGAAGCCATGCCAAGGGAAACAATGGCTTTCAGACACTCTGCAGATGGCTTTAGCATTCCTGTTTCCAGATACATTTTACGGAATTTTCCAAAATATATAATCACAAGAATACCGGAAACCACCTGCCCGATCACAGTTGCCCAGGCAGCCCCCTTGATTCCCCATCCGAATCCAAAAATGAAAAGAGGATCCAGAATTGTGTTGATAACCGCACCTGTAAGAACACAGGTCATAGAATATGTTGGGCTTCTGTCTGCACGGACAATATGATTTCCTCCAATGGACAAAACATAGAACGGAAGTCCTACTGCAGTTATTCCAAGGTAGTCTACAGCATAAGGCATAACATCTGTTGTTGCTCCAAATAGACCTAGCAGCGGACGTAAAAACAGAAGCACTACCAATGCAAGAACCGCACCTGTAATCACCAGTGTGGAAAGCGCAGTTCCTGCTATGGAGCTTGCCCTCTGCTCTCTTCCGGCACCCATTTCCAGGTTATAATTGGAGGCGCCTCCAATTCCCAGAAGCAGTGCCAATGCCGTTGCAATAGTTGTTACAGGAAATGCAACATTAGTAGCAGCATTTCCCAGCATCCCAACGCCCTGGCCGATGAAAATCTGATCCACAATATTGTACATTGCACTGACCAGCATACTGATAATTGCCGGAATTGCAAATTTCAATATCAGTCCTCCCACTGGAGCTGCTCCCAGGGGATTTTGCTCCTGACTGATGTTTGTTTCTTCCAAAAAATCTCCTCCCTTGCGTTAAAATAATTCTGTTTATTTCATTTAAATTCTGCTATAAATCATAACAAATTCAGAAAAACGATTCAAGATATTTATGCTCAAAAAGCCCAGCTGCATACACAACTGAGCTTTTTGTATGAATATGGTTATTACTTCGCTACTCGCAATCTCACCGCCATATACTCTTTCCCCGGCAGCTTTACTCGGAACTTTCCTTTATGAACTCCACCATCGGTAATAGTCATTTCCCAGGTATCGATTATTTCCACCTGATACTCTGTAGTATCATCAAAGTAGAAGTCTCGGAAGCCCGGCCGCATAAAGGAATAATAGTAAATAAAATAATCTTTCCTTGCCGGGAAACCGGCAGCACGGCAAGCAACCTCATCCCATTTGCAGGGCATAGGTTCCACACCAAGTCCCGGTGTTTCCTCCATGATTTTTGCAAGAAATCTGATACGCTCCGGTGAGGTTCCGTGAAGAACGCCGCCATGAGACCACCAGAGAATACGATCCGGACTGAGATATGTTTCACCGTGTCCCGGATATCCTCCGCGGCAGAATGCCTCCCAGAATCTTCTCGTCATTTCCTCACCGCTGATATTTCCCCAGCCAAACTGAATGTTGCCCTCATAGCAGATTTCATCCAGAACTACCGGCTTATGGTATTTCTCGCGCCACTCATTTACCAGCTCGGAGGAACGGTATGTCTCCGTTCTCTGGATGCTGCAATGGGTAATCCAGGGCAAGTTATAATCATAATACGCTTTGCAGTTATGAATGGATCTGAGATGATGGTAAGGATCCTTCTCACAGATAATGCTGGCATATCTTTCCCAGTCAGAAAGAGTCTTCTCATGCATCAGATCATATTCATTAGCCAGGGACCACCATACATTTCGGTATGCGGAAAAACGGGCCAGCACATACTTCCAGTAGCGGTCATCATCCTCTGCTTTCATCATAGAGAATCCCCATCTGTCATACGGATGCATAACAATCAGATCTGCCTCAATTCCCAAATTCATAAGTGCCTGAATACACTTTTCAATATGTTGAAAATGGGCTGGATTGAATCTGGTAAAATCCCAGTCATTGCCCGGAGCACAGCCATTATATTCCGCGAAATTATTCTCATTTAATACCGAGCTATCGCAGGGTGTTCCCTCATAAGGATAGGTAATCGGCTCATGAAGATTGTAGTCATAGTGCTTGGGGAAAATACAGAAACGAATCTTATTAAACGCATTTTCTTCCAGAGTTTTCAGTGTCTGTTTCTGTAATTCTTCATTCTGCAGATTCCATACATAGCAGGTAGTTCCGATGCAGTGATAGGGTGTTCCATCCTCATAGGAAAGATAATAGGTACCCGCAACACGAACCGGACCATGGTTGTCCGCTGAAGGAGAAGTTACAGTAAAACTACCAGTCAGCATATTTCTGACAGCACATTTTTCTGCTTCCTTCCCACCATCAGCAATTCCAAACTTATGTTCAGGCGCTTCTTCATCCGGCACTTCTTCCCCTGCGTTAATATCAAAGGAAGCCTCAATTTCAAAGGTATACTCGTCTGTAAAAGACGGCATAAATCTTACTTTATAAGCACCATCTCCATCATAAAAACCATCTACTGTTTTCTTCTCATTTTTACAGCAAAAAGTACCTTTGATCCACTGGTCACAAAATGGATTTCCCTCCTTTGGACCGCTTATGGTCACTTCAAAAATACCCCATTTTTCTATTGTTTTTGCATAATTTAATTTCATTATTCTTGTCTCCTTCTCCATTTTAGATTTCTTATATTTTATATATCTCTCTTTCAAAACTCCAAATACTCGCTGCGGATTTGTCTCGATATCACTGCCGCATCTGACATCTTATGAGGACGCAGACTTTGATTTACTGCCCATATAAATAAAAATCCCCCATGCTTTCTACTATCATAATACGTCAGAAAACATGGGGTTTGCAATGTTACTTTATTAAGAAAATGTATGAATTTTTTATCTGTCCAATGCGTGTTTGAAAAAGTCTCTAAATGCCTTTTTTATTGTTCTTTACGCGCTTTGAAAATCTCAAAATAATCAAAATCCGCATACCGTCTCACCCCTGTCATATCGTGACAGTACATTCCGAAGTGAGCTCCGGTGAATCCATCGCTTTGCTCGTCGGTGAGAATGTTGGTGGGGACTTCAGCCAGTTCCTGATAGTCTTTTCCATCCAGGGAGTAGAAGAATTTTGCGTAAAGTCCTTCCTGGGTGGTGGTCACGCTCAGGTATACGGGGCCTTCTTCCGGGATGGAGATTGCCGGAATCACATCTTCTACATCAAAGTGATCGCTCTTTATCAGGCGCAGCTTTGCAGGCTTTTTCAAATCAAGTGTCTGGGAGCCAAACTCTTCTTCTCTGGTCTTTACCAAAAGGTAGAAATTGCCAGTATCATACATATAGGCAAGTCCTGCCATCTGCTCTCTGCAGGTCGGGGCAAACTCTACACAGGTTTCCACCTGAACATAGCGGTCCTGCTGCCGCCGCGCCACCAGACTTACGTTATAGCAGGAATTCAGGGATTCCTGACCGTAGAGGCGGAGATAGCCAGGACGTTCTGTCAGGCTGGTGTAGCTGTCATAGGGCTGGCGCAGGGACGTATAGCGCACATCTAAGAGCGCAGAGGTCTTCTTCACTGGCATACTTAACTTTTTATTACATTCTTCGTCCACAGCATTCTTCTCATTCAGATACTCTTTTGTTTTCGAAAGAGTTTCAGCAATGTCCGCATTCTTTGCAGTTTCATTATTTCCAGCACTGTCTGCAATTTCTAAATCAAAGTCTTCTTTTCCATAATCTTTCCCCTCTTCCTCCGGGAAAAGATACTCCTGAATTCCAGTTGGCTCTTCTGTCTCCCACTGTCCAAATCTTCCGCCGCAGGCCAACCTTAGCCAGCCCTCTTCGTTCCATACCATCTTCTGAATTGCGGTTTCGCGGCCAAGCACGCACTGTCTGCTGCCCTTCGGCGGTCTGCCGCAAAGATGTACCATGTACCACTCCCCGTTTTGAGTGCATACAAGATCTGCATGTCCGCATTTCTGCAGTTTCTCTGGATTATCCACATCAGAGGTAAGTACCGGATTGCCTGGATCTTCCTCGTATGGTCCCCAGATGGAACGGGATCTCGCCATAGTTACCATATGCTCATATCCGGTTCCACCTTCTGCCATCAGCAGATAATAATATTCTCCAATATGGTAAATATGTGGACCTTCTGTATAGCCACGTCCGGTTCCCGGGAAGACATTTTTCGCCTCTCCCACCAGGCATTCCTTCTCAGGATCATACTCCTGTACCAGAATTCCCTTGAAATTGTTGATCATATTCACAATATACATTTTGCCATCTGTATCATGAAATACAGATGGGTCAAAGCCAGAGCTGTTCAGATAAACTGGCTCAGACCAGCCGCCACGGATGTCCTTAGATTTCACAAGGTAATTATGGGTGTTAAAAAGTCCTCCGGTACGGGTTTTCACGTCCGTATAAATCAGCCAGAAGTATTCCCCATCCCAGGAAATATCCGGCGCCCATACGCCACAGGAATCACCCTCACCAACCATATTAAGCTGGCTCATTCGGTTCAGCGGTGATGGCAGCTGTTCATAATGCTTCAGATCTTTAGAATGATAGATTTTCACACCAGGCCACCATTCAAAGCTTGAATTTGCAATATAATAATCTTCTCCAACACGTATAATACTTGGATCCGGGCAAAATCCCGGAAGAATCGGGTTCTGAATCATGTTTTTGCTCCTTTATCTGTTTCATTTTACAAAATAAACTTAAAACACATTCTAAGTATAAGCTTTCTGAATTTTTTTGTACACACTTTATTTCAGAAAGATGTTTTTTACCAGTCAAACCAAAAAAGGACTGCAAAATTCCACGTATTCTGCAATCCTTTTCCTGTATTTACTTACCTCACAGCAGAAAAATCTTATTATAACGATTGCTTTTCTGCCTGTTTTTCCAACAATTCTGGCAGACACATTGGTTTCTTTCCTTCCAGCTCATCTGCCATATTCAATGCCAGTATATTCCAGTTAATAAAGCCACCATTCATAACCGGTTCTCCATTAAATGGATTGTAATACTCATGAAGACATCCTGTTTTCTCCAGGTCCTCTCCTAGAAGGCGCATGGTGCGCTTATACATAATTTCCGCCTCCATGCGGTATCCGTAGTTCAAAAGTCCGCGGAATACCACATAGTTTGCAACCAGCCAGATCGGGCCAAGCCAGTTGGACGGATTATTGGTAACAGACAGGTCAAACATTTTTTCATCCTTTGAAAGCGTGGTCAGACCAAAGTCAGAACCAAAGGTATCGGGATCAAAAATATGTTTCACCATGTCTGCCGCCTGCTCTTTTGTAGCAATTCCTGCATACATGGGAATAAAGCCAGACCATACACGTACTTTGATGGGCAATGTCTTCCAGAAGACTCCCAGTCCCTGGTGGAACCAGTCGTATTTCCTTGTCTTAATATCCACATCAACTGAATAGAAGAAATGATCACGTTTGTCCCAGCATTCCTGCTGAATAGCACCGATCAGTGCCTCGCGCTTATCCAGAAGTCTCTTTGCCGCTTCCTCCTTGCCAAACTGTCTGTATAATCTGGCACCAGCTTCCAGTTCTACACACATAAAGCTGTTCAGATAAATATTGGCAGTGGAAAATGACGGACGGCCAAAAGTAGCCGGATCATTGTCCATACCGATCATAATATCATCCTGCCATACATACAGTCCGCTGTTTTCATGAAAATAATAGTGATCATAACATTCAAAATACTTCGCCACGCCTGAAAGAAATTCTTCCGTCCAGGCATAATCACCAGTATAATCACTGATCAGGCACATCTGACTGCAAAGAAAGGGCTTATGCATATTCATAATCTTGCCTTCCTTATGCCTCATATTCAGATAAGGCTCCGGCCAGTCTGCCACCTCGATCATCATGGGAATATATCCATCTTCCAGCTGATGGTCGAAGAAATTGCGGATATTTCCCTGTGCATGCTCTATAATTCTTGGCTTCACAGACGGATCCTGGTAGGAATCCGCCAGATTCAGAAAGCCATATACGGACCAGTAGGTATCCCAGTCCCATACATTTCCATCGTAAACAGAGCCCGGATCAATAAACGGGTAACGGATAAAGCTTCGCGGATTCTTAAGCACATCCTCCGTATGAGACATTACAAATTCTTTTAATTCCTGTCTATACTGCTCTGTCCTTTTATCTTCCATAAAATCAACCCTTTACAGCTCCGGCTGTCATACCTTCCATCAGTTTCTTATTCAGTGCCATGTACAGAATCAGAAGCGGGAATACACTCATGGATACAGAAGCGAAAATTGCACCCCAGTTCTTGGATCCAAACTCATCAGAGAAGTACAGAAGTCCTGTCTGAACAGTCTTCAGCGCAGAATCACTAATGAATGTCATGGAAAACAGAAGGTCGTTCCATTTAAAGAAGAACTGAAGAACCAGTACGGTTACAATAGAGTTCTTCATAAGTGGTGTTACAATATGCCACATCAGTCTGTAAATACCACAGCCATCAATAACGGCTGCCTCCATAATATCATCCGGGAAGGAACGAAGATATCCCTGAACCAGATAAATGGACAGCGACAGACCAAATGCTATGTACGTAATGATCAGACATGTTCTGGTATTTAACAGGTTTGATCTGCTGTAAATCTGGAACAGCGGGATCAAAGCAATTGCTACCGGAATCATGATACCGAAACGGAAATACTGTGCAACTGCATTTCTGAATTTCCATTTCATCTTTGTTACAGCAAATCCTACAGTTACTGAGAAAAATACAATAAATACAAGTGCTACTAATGTAGTGATCAAACTGTTCTTAAAGAAGGTGGACATATGTCCCCTTGTCCATGCATCAGAATAGTTCTGGAAATAAAAGCCATCATTTAACGCATAAGCTGGCTTCTCACTCCACTCAGCCTGTTTCTTGAAGGATGCAGTAAGCATCCAGAATAACGGATAGATCTCAATTACGCAAAGAAGGAAAATTACAATTCCTCGAAAAGCTGCTTTTACTTTTTTCATAATATTTCCTCCTTTCAGTCTTTCACATCAAATCTGTTGATAACAAGAGATCCAACTACACAGATCAGGAAGATCACGATTGCGATAACGCTGGCGTAACCAACCTTATTATAAGTAAATGCAACGTCATACATATACATGGACAGTGACTTGGTTGCACTTCCAGGTCCGCCCTTTGTAAGAGCCATAGCAGACTCGAACATTTTTACAGTTCCGGAGAAGCTGAATACAAGGCTGGTAATTACCATCGGACGAAGAAGCGGAAGAAGAATGTTTTTAAATAACTGCCATCCACCGCAGCCGTCGATTCTGGCTGCTTCCAGGATATCATCAGAGATATCAAGGAGTGCTCCATAGAAAATTACAGAATAGAATCCCATGGCTACCCAGATATCCATTACGCACAATGCC
>ENA-OPDH01002834-OPDH01002834.1-human-gut-metagenome-genome-assembly--contig:-NODE-2834-length-10806-cov-2.245931_pt1 | contig 10806 bp, 6 predicted proteins | sample MGYA00241260_ERZ501500 | MGnify/ENA primary metagenome ERZ501500 (study PRJEB25962, sample SAMEA2042519) | human gut metagenome | biome: human gut; feature: human-associated habitat; material: faeces...
GGCGGCCGCAGCGGTAACCGCGGACGCTGTGCCCAGCCTTGCCGTTTACCGTATAAGCTGCTCAATGCGAAGGATGAAGATATGCTGCAGGGCAAGGATGCAGGCCAGTATCTGCTGAGCCCGAAGGATATGAATACCTTGAGCATTCTGCCGCAGCTGATTGACGCAGGTGTTGTGTCCTACAAAATCGAAGGACGCATGAAGCGCCCAGAATATGTTGCGGTAGTAGTAGATGCTTACCGCCGGGCGATTGACAGCTATCTTGCCGGTGACTATAACGTGCCGGAAGAAGATTTGGCGAATATCGAGCAAATCTTCAATCGTGACTTTACCACCGCTTATTTGGAGCGTCGTCCCGGTCGCACAATGATGAGCGACCGCCGTCCCAACAACCGCGGTGTGCTTATCGGCCGTGTAGCTAAGCTGGATAAAAACCGCAATAAGGCAGTTATCAAGCTGGATAAGGAGCTGCATCTGGGTGACGGACTGGAATTCTGGGTAAGCGTAGGCGGACGTGTAGGCACAACCGTTACGGATATGCTGTGCGGCGGCAATAGCGTGCAGAGCGCGGCCCCCGGCCGGCAGGTAACGATTGACGTGCCTAACGGTGTACGCTTGAATGACCGTGTTTTCCGTACTCTCGACAGCAGACTGATGAGCTATGCGCAGCAGTTCTTCGGACCGGACGCAAAAAAACGTATTCCGGTAGATGCCGTAGTTACTGCACGTCTGGGCGAGCCTATGACCGTTACGCTGACGGATGATGAAGGCAACGTCGGCTACGGCGAAACCGATTTTATCGTAGAGGCAGCACGCAAGCGTGCGCTGGATGAGGCCGGTGTGCGCAAGCAGCTGGACCGCCTCGGTACGACCGAATATTTCCTGAACAGCCTGTGCTTTGAGCATGACGAAAATGTCATGGTGCCGATGAGCGAAATGAACGAAGCACGCCGTATGGCATGCGAGGCACTGGATGCAGCGCGTCTGAATGCCTTCGCACCGGTGCGCACAGCGGTGCACAGCTTCAGCGAGCAATTAGTGCCGCAGGCACATAAGGCCAAGCAGCATGAATCCGTTCTGGTAGTGCATTGCGACAGCGTTGAGAAGGTCAATGCTGCGCTGCAGGCAGGTGCTGAACGCATTCTCTTCGGCGGTGACTGCTTTAACCATCAGCTGCCGTCCGAGGCGGATTATGACAAGGCTGCCAAGCTGGTGCGCAAGGCAGGCCGTCAGCTGGCCTTTGCTACACCGCGTATCATCAAGGAAGCACAGCTGGCATATTTCGACAAGCTCTTTACCCTGTGGGAGGAGATGCAGCCTGATTTTGTTTATATCAACAACAACGGCTTGTGGCCTTTGGCGAAGAAGCATGCTGCGCTTAATTTGGTAGCAGATATGTCTTTGAACATCTTCAACAGCCAGACACTGCAGTTCTGGCAGGAACAGGGCGCTGCAGGTGCAGTGCTCAGCCCTGAGCTGACCATGGCGCAGGTAGAGCATCTTGGGAGCGTCAGCCCGTTGCCGTTGGAGTGCATGATTCAGGGACGTTTGGAAATGATGGTTTCCGAATACTGTGTAGGCGGCAGCTTCCTGGGTGCGCTGGATAAGGGTGCCTGCAAGTTTAACTGTGCAGAGCCTTTGTTCTTGGGTGACCGCAAGGATGCACGCTTCCCGATTGTTACGGACCAGTTCTGCCGCATGCATATTCTGAATGCGCATGAGCTTTCGATGACTGCCAATGTGCAGCACATGGCGGAAGCAGGCGTAGCGGTGCTGAGAATTGACGGCCGTGATTACGATGCGGCACGTCTGGGCGAACTTGTGGCGCTGTACCGCAAGATTCTCGGCGGTGCGGTGGAGGCACCGGAAAATCTGCCGGGTACTACAAGAGGCCACTATTTCAGAGGCGTAATGTAAAAGCAAATGTCAGCTTGCGAAGCTGAATAAATTGAATAAGCCAAGGCCCCTGTCGGAAATCGCCGGCAGGGGCTTTTTGTCGCATGTACAATTTGTTTGGCCAAGCAATTTTATATGCTTAATTATAAAAATCAGAGATAGTTTTCAGGCTATAGCAATCATATGCAACAGAAAAATTTGCCTGCATCTTTCCGTTCCTGCCCAATCTATGATATAATACTAAAGTTATAGAGAAAAAAGACCTTATGGTCAGAAGATAAATTTTAGAGGAAAAGAGGAATGTGAAATGACAAATGGATTTGCAGCCTTAAAGGTTTGTGCCCACACCGTAGAGCAGCTTCAGAAAATGGGCATTAAAAAGCCGATGCCGGTACAGGAGCAGGCTATACCGGCGCTGTTTGCCGGACGTGATGTAATCGCCCGTGCGCAGACAGGCACTGGCAAAACACTGGCGTTCTTAGTGCCGCTGGCAGAAAAAATCGATACTGCCAAAAGCTATGTGCAGGCTTTGGTAATTACGCCTACGCGCGAGCTGGCGCAGCAGATTGCCACCGAAATGAAAAAAATCCTGGGCGAAAGCGATATCAAAGTGCTGGCTGTTACCGGCGGACGCGATTTCGAAACGCAAAAATATAAGCTGGAGGGACGCAGCCATGTGCTGATCGGTACTCCCGGCCGTCTTTTGGACCACATCCGCAAGGGCAACACCGACCTTGGCGGTGTGCGCTATCTGGTACTGGACGAGGTTGACGAAATGCTGCAGCAGGGCTTTATGGATGAAGCGCTGGAGCTGATTGCTATGACCGCGCCGGAGCATCAGACGATGCTTTGCTCCGCAACTCTGTCGGAAGAAGTGCGCAAGCTGGGACGCAAGCTGACGAAAAACTGCGCGCTCATTGATATCAACCCGGATCAGGCTACAGTTGAGAAAATCAAACAGGTTTGCCTGAAAACAACCGATGAATACAAGAATAAGGCTGTGGCAGCGCTCATTGACCGCCTGAACCCGTATCTGATGATTGTTTTCTGCATGAGCAAGGAGCGCACTAAGGAGTTGGGCGACTGGCTGGGCATGCAGGGCTATAACGTTGATGTGCTGCATGGCGAAATGTCTCCTGCAAAGCGCAAAACTGTTATGAAGGCCTTCCGTGATGCTAAGATTCAGATTCTGGTTGCCAGCGACCTGGCTGCCCGCGGTTTGGACGTTGAGGGTGTAACCCATGTTGTAAACTACGATATTCCGCATGATGTCGACTGGTATGTTCACCGCATCGGCCGTACAGGCCGTGCAGGCAATGAGGGCGAAGCAATTACGCTTTATACTGCCGACGAGGTTAAATGGCTGCGTAATATCGAAACCAAGCTGGGTATTTTGATGGAACGCCAAAATCTGGAGGGTGGTGTTGTGGCACGCCGCGTCGCTGTGGCTGCCAAAAAGAAAAAGTCCGCAGGACCTAAGCGCGGACGCAATTCCGTTGTTGATAAGCGCAAGGCTCCCAAAACCGGCAGTAACCGCCGTCAGGGTGCTAAAAAAGGCAAATAAGCCTGCTTAGAATTTTTAATAATAATTATGGATGCTTCTCTTGCTTTACAGAGAGGCATCCATTTTTTCTTATGCCGTAGAAGAATGTAACTTATGAGCCAATGTGCATTTTTTCTCTTTTCAAGTATAGAAAAAATATGGTAAAATATAATGGAATAAGTATGCAATAAAAAAAGAACAGGAGGGCAGTATATGTTGACAATTCGTGAATATAAGCAGGCAACAACTCTGGAGGAGGCGTGGCAGCTGAACCAGAAGCGCCCTAACCGCTTGCTTGGCGGTATGCTGTGGATGCGCCTGAGCAAGAGCAATGTGCAGACAGCTATTGATTTGTCGGCTTTAGGCCTGGATACAATAGAGGAAACAGAAACGGAATTCCGCATCGGTGCGATGGTGAGCTTGCGCCAACTGGAGCTGCATGAAGGCTTTACCGCCTACAGTGAGGGAGCAAATAAGGAGGCGCTGCGCCATATTGTAGGTGTGCAGTTCCGCAATCTTGCTACCGTCGGCGGCAGTGTGTTCGGACGCTTCGGATTTTCGGATGTGCTGACCTTGCTTTTGGTGATGGACAGCTATGTGGAATTATACAAGGGCGGTATTGTGCCGCTGGCAGATTTTGTGAATATGCCGTATGACAGAGATATTCTGGTGCGCGTTATTGTTAAAAAGACAGCAGCGCATTACAGCTATAAATCCGTGCGCATCAGCAAAACCGACTTTCCGGTGCTGACCTGCGCGGCGGCGTTGACGCAGGAAGGCGTGCAGGCTGCAGTGGGCGCACGTCCGGCGAAGGCTGCACTGGTGAAGGATGCAGAGCAGCTCGCAACTCTGCCTATGACTGCCGAGAAGGCGCAGGCCTTTGCGGAATATGCTGCAGGCTTACTGCCGACGGAAACTAATCCGCGCGGCAGTGCTGCGTATCGTACACACCTGATTAAGGTGCTGACAGCAAGATGTTTAACAGAACTGGGAGGTAAGGCCTGATGGAGATAACCTTAACCTTAAATGGCAAAAAGCTGACCCGTATGGTGGAGGCTGATACAGTTTTACTCGATTTTCTGCGCAAGGAAGGCTGCTACAGCGTGAAGCGCGGCTGTGACACTACCAACTGTGGTTTGTGCACTGTATTTATGGATAATAAGCCGGTGCTTTCCTGTGCTATCCTGGCAGCGCGTGCCGCAGGCCACAGCATTGTGACTATGGAAGGAATGCAGCAGAAGGCAGCGGAATTCGGTGCCTTTATTGCCGACCAGGGCGCGGAGCAGTGCGGCTTCTGCAACCCCGGCATGATTATGAACGCTATCGCGCTGCTGCGTGAAAACAGCGAGCCTACGGAAGAAGAAATCAAGGAATTTTTGGCAGGCAACCTGTGCCGTTGCTCCGGCTATGAGGGACAGCTGCGCGGAATTCAGAATTTCATCGCCTGGAAAAAAGCTCAGGCGCAGGCATAAGGAGGGGAGCTGCAGATGAAAATAGTTAACCAATCCTACCGCAAAAAGGATGCTATGCAGCTGGTGACAGGCCAGCCTGTCTACACCGATGACCTGGTGCCGAACGACTGCCTGCTTGTCAAGGTGCTGCGTTCTCCGCATGCGAATGCTATTATTGAAAGCATCAACACCGCGATTGCAGCCAAGGTGCCTGACATCGAAGCAATTTATACCTGGGAGGACGTGGACCAGGACGGCGAGCGCTGCACCTATGCAGGCCAGACCTATCCCGAACCGAGTCCTTATGACCGTCTGCTGCTCGACCGTCATGTACGCTTTGTGGGTGACATTGTGGCGATTGTTGCCGGCAAAACGGAAAAGGCTGTCGATAAGGCGCTGTCTTTGATTAAAGTAAAATATCAGCTGCTGGACGCAGTGCTTGACTTCCGTACTGCGCTGGATAACCCTGTGCTCGTGCATCCCGAGGATACCTGGAAGGCTCACTGCCCGGTTGGCGCCGATAATAAGCGCAACCTGTGTGCCCATGAGGTTATCGAGGATGGCGAGGTTGATAAGATTCTGGCGGAATGCGATGTTGTTATCGACCAGACAACTCATACCAAGGCTGTGCAGCAGGATATGATGGAGCCTTTCGTAACCTATTGCTCCATTGATACCTACGGCCGTTTGAATGTCCTTAGCTCTACGCAGATAGTTTTCCACTGCCGCCGCATTATTGCCAACGCGTTGCATATTCCCAAAACTATGGTACGCGTAGTTAAACCGCGTGTAGGTGGCGGCTTCGGCGCTAAGCAGAGCTGTGTCAGCGAAATGTATCCGGCTTTTGTTACCTGGAAAACAAAAAAGCCTAGTAAGATGATTTTCTCGCGTTACGAATGTCATATAGCTTCCAGCCCGCGCCATGAGATGGAGGTGCGCGTGCGTCTGGGCGCTACCAAAGAAGGCAAAATCCGCGCGATTGATTTATATACTCTTTCCAATACCGGTGCTTACGGCGAGCACGGTCCTACGACCGTCGGCCTTTCCGGTCACAAGTCTATTCCTCTGTACCGTACCGAGGCCTTCCGCTTCGGCTTTGACGTAGTTTACACCAACCTGCAGGCTGCAGGCGCATACCGCGGGTACGGTGCTCCTCAGGGCATCTTTGCCGTAGAATCCGCTGTGAACGAGCTGGCAGCACGCCTGAAGATGGACCCGATTAAGCTGCGTGAGATGAATATTACGCGTGAGGGCGATATTATGCCTGCTTATTACGGTGCGCCCAACACAAGCTGCGCGTTGGACCGCTGCCTGGAGCAGGTACGCGAGATGAGCGGCTGGGAGCAGAAGTTCCCGCTGCAGCAGCTGCCTGACGGCAAGGTGCGCACAATGGGCGTGGCTATTGCGATGCAGGGCAGCTCCATTCCTTACTGCGACGTCGGCGGTGCTACCATCAAAATCAACGATGAGGGACATTACACTCTGCTGATCGGTGCTGCCGATATGGGCACCGGCTGCGATACCGTTCTGGCACAGATGGCAGCAGAGGTTCTGGAATGTGATTACGATAACATTACCGTATTCGGTGCGGATACCGACGCGTCTCCTTATGACTCCGGTTCCTACGCATCCAGTACAACATATATTACCGGCAAGGCCGTAGAAATCTGCGCACAGCGTTTGCGCGGCAAGATTTGCCAGCTTGGCGCACGCCTGCTGGAATGCGGCACGGATCAGGTTGTTTTTGACGGACGCGAGGTGCGTGATACTGTCAGCGACAAGGCTGTAAGTCTCTTTGATATAGCCACCGCTTCTATGGTGAATAACGATATCGCTCTGGAAGAAACCGTGGAGCAGAACAGTGTGCTGTCCCCGCCGCCGTTTATGGCCGGTGTGGCTGAGGTTGAAACCGACCTGCTGACAGGCGAAGCGCAGGTAGTGAATTTCTACGCATCTGTTGACTGCGGTACTCCGGTTAATCCGCATCTGGCGAAGGTGCAGACCGAAGGCGGCATTCTGCAGGGTATCGGCATGGCGCTGATGGAAAACGTACTGCCGCAGATTAAATCTGTTCCGGTGCTTGTTGCCGGCGGTATCAGCGACGGTCGTGCGCTGGCTGCAGCTTTGCTGATGGGCGCTGCAGGTGTGCAGATGGGCAGCCGTTTCCTGCTGACTGAGGAATGCCCGGCAAATCCTGTTGCTAAGGAGGCTATTGTCAAGGCAACCGATACTGACAGCGTAGCAACCGGTTACAGCCGTAATCTTGGCGTACGCTGCCTGGCGAACGCTTTTACCGATGCGTATACTGCCCGTGAAATTGCCGGTGCTCCCAAAGAGGAGCTGATGGCGATGGGTACAGGCACCAACCGCAGAGGTCTTGTGGAAGGTGATGTTACCAACGGTACCGTTATGTGCGGTCAGAGCCTGAACGTGCTGAATGATATCCTGCCCTGCAAGGATGTTATGGAGCGTATTATTGCCGAAGCCAAAGAGGCTATTGCCAACATACAGAAAATCGAGCTGTAAAAATTAAAGCAAAAAGCATGCATTGCTGTAAGAAGCGGTGCATGCTTTTTTGTTATCTTGCATCTGGTCTGTATTTATTCAGCTTATCTGGTTGCATTCGGGGAACAGGCTGCTTAATCGTTCTATTACCGCGGCAATTTTATCTGCCTCGATGGCAGCGTAATTGATAACGAGCGTGCAGCCGTTATTTTCTTCGGTATTATGACTGTAATCGGAATAGAAGGAAAGGCACATATCTGCTGCCAGTGCTGCCTTGCGCACTTCTGCTTCCGTCAGTTTGGTGTTGATATGCAGTACAAAATGCGTACCGGCGTTGCGTTCGGTTATCTGCGAAACAGCGGCTAGCGGCGAGGAGTGGATGGCAGCCAGAATTTTGTGGCGCTGCTCGCGGTAGTAGTTTTTCATTTTGTTGATATGGCGTTCAAAATAGCCTTCGGAAATAAAGCGTGCCAGCGTATACTGCTCAAAGCTGGATACGGTGCAGCTGTAAAAACTCATGGTCTGCTCATAGCGCTCCAGCAGACGCGGCGGCAGCACCATGTAGCTGATGCGCAGCGAGGGAACCAGGCTTTTGGAGAAGGTGTTCATGTAGATTACGCGGCTTTGCGTATCCTGCGCGTACAGCGGCAGGATAAAGCGACCGGTGTAACGGAATTCGCTGTCGTAATCATCTTCAATTATATAGCGCTTGCGGATACGGTTAACCCATTCAAACAGCTCCAGCCTGCGTGTTACGGGCATGACAATACCGGTAGGGAAATGGTTGGCTGGGGAAAGATGTACTACGTCGGCACCGCTTTCCTCCAGCTTGTCAATCATCAGGCCGTTGTCATCAATGGGGATGTACTTCCAGGGATTGCCGAAGCTGGCGGAGATGGAGGCGAATTTTTTATAGCCCGGTTCTTCGATGGCGAAGGTGCAGGCATGGCCGAACATCTGCAGCAGGCGGCCGTAAAGATATTCCGTACCGGCGCCGATGATAATTTGCGAAGGATCAACCTGCATAGCGCGGTTATGTGCCAGATAGTCGGCAATAGCCTTACGCAGTTCGTAGACGCCCTTGTAGGGAACGGTTTTGAGCAGCTCTTCGTTGTGAACGGAAAGTGTTTCGCGCATCAGGCGTGTCCATGTAGCGAGTGGGAAGTTTTGCAGGCTGATGCGGTTAGCCTTGAAGTCGGCAAAGTATTCGCGCTCCGCTGCCTCCGGCAGCATCGCTGCTGCAGCCTTGCGGCGCACGCGGTAGCTGCTGACGTCTTCTACGAAGTAGCCTTTCTTTTCGCGCGAGGTGATGTAGCCTTCTACCGCCAGTTGGGCGTAGGCGTTGGCCACGGTGATGATGCCCACGCTCAGATGCTGTGCCAGCGTGCGCTTGGAGGGCAAGCGTTCGCCTGCCTGCAGCCTGCCGCTGATGATATCCTGACGGATGCATTGGTATAAGTAATCATAGAGCGGTGTGCTGCCGCGTTTATCCAAATCATATGTTAACATGAGTGATATTTCTCCTTGGTTCTAAAATATTTTTGCTTTTTGATTCTTTTAATAGGACCATTTTGATTATACAATAGTGACATCAAAAAAACAAGTCCCGTCACAATGGTGTGAAGGGCAAGAGCCAAATGAGGAGGTTTATCATTATTATGGAAAAAGTAAAATTACAAGCACAATATGGTTTATATATTAACGGAGAGTGGCGCAATGCATCCGACGGCGCAACCTATAATGCAGAAAGCCCTGCCGACGGCAGCCATCTGGCAGTTTGCGCCCAAGGCAGCCGTGAGGATGTAGAGGCAGCCTCCGCAGCAGCTTGGGAAGCGTTTAAAACCTGGAAAAAGACTACCCCGGCACAGCGTGCCGCTTTGCTGAATAAAATTGCCGATATTATTGATGCTAACAAAGAACATCTGGCAATGGTAGAAAGCATGGATAACGGCAAGCCGATTCGTGAAACCATGAACGTGGATATTCCGATGGCGGCGGAGCATTTCCGTTATTTTGCCGGCTGCATCCTGGCGGAGGAAGGTCAGGCTTCCGTACTTAACGAACAGTTCCTGTCTATCATCCTGCGTGAGCCTATCGGCGTAGTCGGTCAGATTATTCCCTGGAACTTCCCGTTCCTGATGGCAGCGTGGAAGCTGGCGCCGGTGTTGGCAGCAGGCGACTGCACCGTACTGAAGCCTTCCAAGGAAGCAAGCCTTTCTATTTTGGAATTTGCACGTCTGATTGACGGCGTATTGCCAGCAGGTGTTTTCAATGTTATTACCGGCGCGGGAAGCAAAACCGGTCAATATATGCTGGAGCACAAAGGCTTTGCCAAGCTGGCCTTCACCGGCAGTACCGAGGTTGGCCGCAATGTAGGTTTGGCGGCGGCAGAACGCATTATCCCGGCAACATTGGAGCTGGGCGGTAAAAGTGCCAACATTTATTTTGATGACTGCGATTTTGATCAGGCCATCGACGGTGCTCAATTAGGTATTCTCTTTAACCAAGGTCAGGTTTGCTGTGCCGGCAGGCGTATCTTCGTGCAGGATACCATTTATGATAAATTCGTACCGGCTTTAGTACAAGCTTTCAATAAGGTTAAGGTGGGCCTGCCGTGGAATGATGATACTCAGATGGGTTCTCAAATCAACGAAACCCAAATCAAGAAAATCCTGAGCTATGTTGAAATTGCTAAGCAGGAGGGCGCTACTATTGCCTGCGGCGGTGAACGCTTTACCGAGGGCGAGCTGGCCAAGGGTGCATTTATGAAGCCGACGCTGATTACCAATGTAACCAACGATATGCGTGTGGCGCAGGAGGAAATCTTCGGACCTGTTGCCGTAGTTATCAAATTCCACGATGAGGATGAGGTTGTGGCTATGGCTAATGACAGTGAATACGGCCTCGGCGGTGCTGTCTGGACTAAGGATATTAACAAGGCTATCCGTGTGGCACGCAACGTGGAAACCGGTCGTATGTGGGTGAACACCTACAATCAGATTCCGGAACATTCTCCCTTCGGCGGCTACAAAACCTCCGGTATCGGTCGTGAAACTCACAAGATGATTTTGAACCACTATACACAAGTGAAAAATATTATGATTAATCTCAGTTATGCTCCTTCTGGGTTTTATCCTCAGGACTGACGATTAATAAACAGGATTATTCCTGAATAGTTGCGCAAAAAAAGCTCCGGCGGTTGCCGGAGCTTTTTTGCTGAGTGATTTATATTTATTTATCCAATTTTGCATTATCCAAAAATGCTGTGCCGAATTGCGTGTAGTTCATTTCCGCACCGCGCAGGTCATGTGCCGCTTTTCAAAGCAGTCCTGATAGCGCAGGCTGTCACCCATAGAGTTTGACCCCTTCCCTGTTCAGCTTGTGGGCAAAGCTCTGGCTATCTGCCGCGCT
>ENA-OPDH01002841-OPDH01002841.1-human-gut-metagenome-genome-assembly--contig:-NODE-2841-length-10787-cov-3.037365_pt1 | contig 10787 bp, 12 predicted proteins | sample MGYA00241260_ERZ501500 | MGnify/ENA primary metagenome ERZ501500 (study PRJEB25962, sample SAMEA2042519) | human gut metagenome | biome: human gut; feature: human-associated habitat; material: faeces...
TCCGGCCCGCAGTCAAAGGTTGACCAGGTGAAGGCGGCGCTGATGATTGAGCAGACACTTTTGGGAGTACGCTGCAAAGTGCTGATTCCGGTAGACAATGTGTCCTATCAAAATGTTAACCGTGTGCAGGGCGTTGGCGTGAGCGCTTCTCTGGACGTAAAGCTTTAAGAAGAGTGAAATAAGACATAAAAAACCAGCATATCATATTGATATGCTGGCTTTTTTATGAAAAGCTTATTCGTTTACTTTGTACCAGAAGGGACGCAAGAAGTGCAGATAGCATACCTCGTTAACTTCAGGACCGAGATCACGGCGCCCGATTTGTACGCGGATTTCCTGATCACCGATTTTTACCAGATAATCGATGATTTCACCAAGAAAGGCCTTGCGGATAACTGTACCACGCACGCCGTTGGGATCGGTTTCGCTGGTAAAGCGAATTTCTGTCGGACGGCTGGCGAGGTTGAAGACAGTTTCGCCACGCATACGGTTTGGGATAATAAGTGCGGACGGAAGTGCATGCTGTGAGCCTTTGATGAAAGCCTGGTTTCCTTGCCAGGTAACATCAGTGAAGCTGGATACACCGATGAAGCTGAAAACAAATTTGTTGGATGGGTTGTTGTAAACATTGAGCGGTGTATCAATCTGCTGCATAACACCTAATTTCATAACCAGAATACGGTTAGAAAGTGCCATTGCTTCGGATTGGTCATGTGTTACGTAAATAATGGAGAAGCCATACTTACGCTGCAGGTCTTTGATTTCAAAGCGCATTTCCTCACGCAGATGCGGGTCCAGACTGGAGAGAGGCTCGTCAAGCAGCATGACATCAGGATTAATAGCCAACGCGCGTGCTAAAGCAACGCGCTGTTTGCCGCCGCCTGACAGGTTGGCCGGGCTGTCTTCTGCTGATTTCAGCAGGTTGGTAGCAATGAGAGCATCACGGGTGCGCTGGTCAATTTCACTCTTGGGCAGTTTGCGCAGACGCAGCGGAAAAGCAACGTTTTCGTAAACGCTCATGTGGGGACATACAGCAAAGGCCTGGAAAACCATGCCGAAATTACGGTTTTCCGGAGGTGTATAGTAATGCTTTTTAGGTGAGGAAAGCAGGCGGTCGCCTACCCATACTTCACCGTCAGACAAATCTTCGAAGCCTGCTACCATACGCAGGGTGGTAGTTTTGCCGCAGCCTGATGGTCCCAGCATGGAGAAGCATTCACCCTTGCCGATTTCCAGATTCAGGTTATTGACAGCGGTTAAATCACCAAATTGTTTGGTTACATTTACTAAACGGATATAGGACATAATTAACCCTCTACTTTCTTGGTAAAACGATTAATCAGCATCTGACCGACTACAATCAGGATCAGGGCGATACCTGCGAGGGCTGTAGACATAACCGTTTCGCCGTTCTCGTTTAAGGTATAGATAGCAACACCGATAGTTCTGGTGGTAGGAGCATACAGCATAATGGATACGGTTAATTCGCGCAGTGCCGGCAGGAAAATCAGGAAGAAAGCACTGATCATACCGGGCTTAACCAAAGGAATAACAATATCCTTTAATGATTGCCACATGGTTGCGCCGCAGGAGCGGGATGCTTCCATCAGAGAATCGTGTACCTGTTCCAGGGCTGCAGAGTTAGCCTTCAGAGAGAAGGCCATGTAGCGGGCGATGTAGGCTACAAGAATAATCCATACTGTGTTGTAGAGGTTAACGCCAAATTGGCCGCTCCAGGCAAGGATTACGCCGAGGGCAATAACGGAGCCGGGGACGGAGAATGGCAGCATACCCAAAAATTCCAAAATACCTTTGCCGCGAAGCTTCATCTTAACAATTACATAGGAAATCATAACACCGGCAAACATAGTGATAATTGCTGCTGCCAGGCCTAAGCTGATACTGTTGAAGATAGCGTCTTTGGTAACTTCGTATTCAAAGAAAATATATTTGTAGTTGTCCAAAGACAGGTTTTCCATCGTAAAGGGCAGGCCGTAGGTCTTAACGCCGCCTACAAGGAAGATAACTGCCGTGGGCAGCAGAATCGTGAAGGCGATGTAAGCCAGGCAGAAAAACAGCAGCGGATAACGCAGGCCACGCAGTGTGAGCTCCATAGGACGGAAGCTTTTGCCGCCGATAATCTGATAATGGCCGTTGCTGAGAATTTTTTGCTGTGCCCAGATAATGCAGGCTGCGGAAACAACCAGTACGGTTGCCAGTACGGTACCGGTACGGATAGATTCAAAGCTGCCGCCGCTCTGGTGAATCTTTTCATAAATAAGTGTCGGGATGTTGTAAATACCCTGTTCAATACCCAAAACAGCTACAGTACCGAAGTGAGCCATGGAGTAAAGCATAATCAGCAGCGCACCGCTCATGATAGATGGCATAACCAGCGGAATGGTGATTTTGCGGGTAATCGTAAACAGGCCGGCACCAGAAATACAGGCAGATTCCTTCAAGGTCGGGTCCATACGTTCCAATGCACCGCAAACCTGGATAAATACGAACGGGAAAAGATACATAACCTCTACGGCACTGATGCCATGGTAGGTGTAGATATCGAAAACCGGACCGGAAAAACCGAAGGTTTCGATAAAGAATTTGTTGATATAACCGGAGTTAGGAGATAAAAGCATTTTCCATGCTAATGTACCGATGAATGATGGCAACATAAAGGGGACAAGGAAAAGGCTTTTCATAAAGTTTTTATAGGGCAGGTCAGTACGTGTTACCAGCCAGGCAAAGAAGGTACCGACAATAGTACTGCCGATAGTGGTCATGCTGGCGATAATCAGTGAATTTATGAGAGCCTGGAAGGTTTCAGGCTCGGTGAGTACTGCATAAAAGTCGTGGCTGTTGAAGGAGCCGTCAACAAAGAATGCGTTAAACAAAATCAGAAGTACCTGCCAGGCAACGAAGATGACCAGTACGGCGATAGAGATAAAAAGAATCAGCTGAGCTACGCCAAAGCCGGAATCTTTTTTGATGGTGCCTGTGCTCATTATTCCTCTACCTCCTTCAATTGCTCTGCATCAAACCAGAGCAGGCTGCGGAAGGTGATGTAGCATTCGTCGCCTTCCTTAAACATCAGATTGTTATTGATAGCTTCATGCGTCAAAAGCTCTGTACGCAGGCTTTCACCGTCAATATCGATGGCATAGTCCATGGTTGCACCCAAGAAGTTGGCACGGTGGATAATGCCTTTAAGTCCGGGGCCTTCACGGTGGATTTCTACATCTGAAGGACGGAAGGCTGCTACTCAGGCAGCTGCTTTGCCCTGAGGTGCTTCCCAAGGAACCTCTTGAGTGCCGTTACCCACAACAAATTTACCGTTAGCTTCTTTGACTGCCAGGAAATTAGCAATGCCCATAAATTTAAAGATGAATAAATCAGCAGGCTTTTCAAAAATTTCGTAGGGAGTGCCGATTTGGCGGATATGTCCCTGGGCATCCATAATAGCAATGCGGTCGGAAATAGCCAGTGCTACTTCCTGGTCATGGGTTACATACATAACGGTGATGCCGAATTTGCGCTGCAGTGCTTTGATTTTAAAGCTCATTTCTTCACGCAGGTTAGCATCCAGGTTACTCAGGGGTTCGTCAAGCAGCATTACGGACGGGTCAGATACTAAGGCTCTCGCCAAAGCTACGCGCTGTTGCTGTCCGCCGCTGAGCTCGGAAGGAAGGCGTTTTTCCAAACCCTTCATGCCGACTATTTCAACCATATCCATAACCAGCTTGTCGATTTCATCTTTAGGGCGTTTTTCCATTTTCAGCGGATAAGCAATATTTTCGTAAACCGTCATGTGCGGCCATACTGCGTAATCCTGGAACACGATACCAAGACCGCGTCTTTCCGGGGGAATATATTCGCCGCTGCTGCTGTCGGCAACAATAGTATTATCAATACTGATTTTACCGGCATCCGGAACCTCGTGGCCTGCAATAAGGCGGATAAGGACAGTTTTGCCGCAGCCGGAAGGTCCAAGCAGGGTAAAGCGTTCACCTTTTTTGATATTCAAATCCAGGTTTTGCAGTACCTGGTGCTTAGCGTACCCCTTGGCGACATTTTCAACTTTAATAATGTCTTCCATTCTAAATAAAACTCCTTTTTGTTGAAAAAAGGCGGTACAGGTCAAACCTGTGCCGCCATTGCTTTGACTTACTAAATTTGACTGAGCTTGTCTGAAGCTTATTTCTTAACCTGCATAATACCAGAGAACTTCTTAATGGTATCTTCTTTGGCCTTTACAGCTTCTTTGTAATCAATCTTAATGGATTTTTCCAGAGCAGCCTTCGGAGCCGGCAGATTAAATTTAGCAGGGATTTCTACGTCCTCGCGTACAGGGATGGTGCCTTGCTTTGCAACCAGGGTTTGTGCTTCTTTGCTCAACAGATAATCAACAAACTTTTTAGCAGCATCCAGTTTAGGAGTGCCTTTGAAAATAGCTACCGGGCTGGGAACTACCAGGAGTTCAGGCGGATAGCACATTTGCAGATGAGCACCTTTGGCAATCTTAGCGTTGGTGATATAGTCAACTGCTAAGGAAGAAACAAGCTCGCCAGAAGCGGTATCGTCGATAACTTGACCGGAGCCTTTACCGATGCGGCCGCCGTTAGCTTTGATATCTTCAAAGAATTTCCAACCGAATTGTTTTTCCAGCAGTGCTACGCTCATGTAAGAGGTGCCGGAAAGAGCCGGGTTAGCAATAACGAAGCCGTTTTTGTATTCCGGTTTCAGCAGGTCAGACCATTGGGTAGGAGCAGTTTTGATTTTGTCGGTGTTAATGATGATGCCCAGGGTACCAAGACGTGCTGCATGGAAAGAGCCATCATAATCGTTGAACGGGTTAACAGTTTCTTTTAATACCGGACTTTGGTATTTTTCCAAAATGCCCTCATCTTTCATTTTATAGAAATCAGGAACTTCACTGGTCCAGATAACGTCTGCCAAAATTTTGCCGCTTTGACGTTCAGCAGCGATTTTAGCCATCAGCTTGCCTGCACCGGCAGACTGATAGTCGACATCAATATCCGGATTTTGTTTCTTGAAGCCCTCAACGATGCCTTTAATCAGAGATTCCTTCATAGAGGTATAGATGATAAGTTTTTTGTCATTAGCAGGAGCAGCTTTCTTCTCCCCGCTACCGCCGCCGCAACCAGCTGTAAGCATAGTTACGAGCATTACGAGCAACAGTGCCCATAAACTAGTTTTCTTTGCCATTGATAAAACCTCCTTGAAAATACCGCAGCAGTTGCCGACGGTTATTATTACTATTCCGCTTTTGTATACACATTGTCTACAAAAACGCAACAATACTTTACTTAAATTTAACAAAAAATTTACTAAACTGTAAGATAATTCCCGAAAGTCGCACTGTTTTTTAATTTTAGTAAGCGGCAATGTGGTGCATTTTATTTTAACTAAGTGCGTTATAAATCTCAGAATTTGTTTGAACAATATTATTGAAGCAATAAAAAAGGCCGGCAGATAAACTGCCGGCGCAGGTCCGTATTAAATAATTGGCGATACATTCAATGCCATGGGGCCGTGTTTACCGCGTGAAAGATGATAGGAAACACGCTGGCCTTCCTGCAGACAGCGATAGCCGTCGGAACGGATGGCTGAAAAATGCACGAAAACTTCCTGACCATTGCGTGCCTCAATAAATCCATAGCCTTTGGTATTATTAAACCATTTTACTGTACCAATACTGAGCATAAATTAGCACCTTTACTGAGCATAAATTAGCACCTTCTTAGATAAATTTTATACTAACAGCTGTTGTAATGGATTATAGCACATAATCTAACAGAATACAAGAAAAATTCAGAAAATTTAAGTAAATAAATTAGAGTAAGAAAAATCTTACTCTAAAATTACTCTAAAATGCTCCATTTGTCGAAAATATGTAGCCTGTTGCTGTAAAGCTGTATCCAGCGGCCAACGAGGATGGCTGCGGCAATCGTGCCTACGCCTACGCCGCGCATAGCACCGAAGTGCATAAAGGAAATTGCCAGGCTGATAGCGACGAGCGTGCAGTCGAAGCAGTTTTTGATGATGCTGAATCTAATTTTGCTGATAAAAGAAATAACCAGTACGATACCTTCACCGGCTGCAACGAAAATTTTAGCACGTATACAGAGAAAAACGCCTAAGGCAAGGATGATGGTGCTCAGAATACAGTCAAACCATTGCCAGAACAACGTATCAGGTGCTACCCAGTCTAGCAGACTCATTGAAAAATCTATACAGTAGCCGAAGGCAATCAGTGTTATAAGCTGGCCCAACAGCTCACGCCAGTAAATTTGCCGCAGCAGAATGGGCTGGGCAATAATAAAAAGCAGATTCAGGACTATAGTTATTTCACCGATGCTCCAGGGCGTAAACATACTCAGAACCCATGGTACACTGGAAATGGGCGAGGTGCCTAAATCAGCTGTACAGGAAAGAGCGATGCCGAGTGTCATGGTAAAGATGCCGACGAGAAACATACAGCAGCGCTGCGGAAAATATTGCTTGTGCAAGCTAAGAACCCCTTTGAAAAAATAAAAGACGCCTATGTACGGTAGTCATTACTGTACAAGAATGTTATATATATTATACCATTTTTTGTATGAAATACACAATACGGCTTGTCGCGCGGGACGGTCAGGCTGACATTGCGCAGGTTATGTTCTCTTGCGCCGCGAATGATGATTTGGTCGTTCATCGTTGCAATCCTCCTTGGCTTAGGAACACAGTATAGCACATTTTGTCCGGCACATGCAAGGCGAACACGAACAAATATTTTCGTATCGTGGATATGCTGGGGGATTTTTATGGAATCGAATTGACAAATGAAGGCTTGTTGTGTATGATAATGGCATAAAGGAGGTTGTTCTAATGGAAAAGAAGTGCTTCGTAGCTCTGCTAATGGTCGTTGTGATGATGTGTGCGTGCTGGACGGGTGTACTCGCGGAGGATGTGGAACGCGAGACGTTCACGTCTGGGGACTATGAGTATGCGCTGCTGGATGATGGAACAGTGGAGATTACAGGGTACAATGGAAAAGCAGAAAAGCTCACCATTCCCAATATGCTCAATGGAAAAAAGGTTACTTCCATTGATAACAGAGCGTTTTATCTGTGTAATTCTCTAATCAGCATCATCATCCCAGATTCCGTTGAGAAAATTTCTGTTAATCCTTTTGCATACTGCCGCACACTAAAAAGTATTTTCGTTTCTTCTGAACATCCGTACTTTTTTGCCATTGATGGCGTTTTATTCCGTAAAGCAGATAGCTGTTTGATTTCTTATCCTAAAGGAAGGGAGTACACAACTTATAACATTCCTCAGGGGATTACCGCCATTGAAAGCAGCGCATTCTACGACTGCAAGTTTCTGACCCGTGTCACCATCCCCGATTCTGTTACCTCCATCGGTGACTGCGCGTTCTCCTTGTGCGATTCCCTGACGAGCATCACTATCCCCGATTCCGTTGAACAAATTGGTACGAATCCTTTTACAGTCTGTTCCGCACTAAAAAGCATTTCTGTTTCTCCTGAGCATCCGTATTTTGCCACCATTGATGGCGTTTTGTTCCGAAAAGCCGATAAAGCCTTGATTTCCTATCCTGCCGGCATCAGTTCTTCAACTTATACCATTCCGCAGGGAATTACCGCCATTGGCGACAGCGCGTTCTACTACTGCGACTCCCTGACCTCCGTCTCCATCCCCGATTCCGTGACCGCCATTGGCGACAGCGCGTTCTCCTCCTGCGAGTCCCTGACGAGCGTCACCATCCCCGATTCCGTTACCTCCATTGGGGACTACGCGTTCGGTGACTGTTCCAACCTCACCCTCACCTTCCCCCGCAACTCCTACGCTGCCGAGTACGCCAAAACCAACAACATCCCCTACACCTATCCCGACGCCAACGACTGGCTGAACAACTAACCCGCAACAAAATCTCTTTCCGCCTTGTCCCGCATACCATCCGGGGCAAGGCGCTTTTTCTTTCCCCTTGCAGTCCTCCCGCGAAAGTGGTATGATAGAAGGCAGAACGCAAGGAGGCGGCGAAGATGGAGCGCATCCGCAAAATTCCTGACGACAGCGACCGCGTGTCCCCCGATGAGGACGACGAGGACATGTCGCCCTATGAACCGACGTACCGCGACGGCAGCGCAAAAAACGAGTGCTGGCGCGACGACGACGGCTGATGATCCCCCGAAAGGAGAAGACCCCCATGCTGACCATTGATTTTCTGACGGACTATGTGTGTCCGTTCTGCCTTGTCACGAAGGAAAACCTCCGCGCGGCGCTGAAAACGCTGCACCAAGAGGCGGAAATCATCGAGCATCCGTATGCGCTGACCCCCGAAGGCAGCGAGGCGACCGACATCTACGACGAGGAGCATCGGGCGTATTTCGCGCGGCTGAAAGAACCCGCGGAGACGGTCGGGCTGCATATGCAGCTGCCGCCGGAAATCCGCCCGCGCCCGATGACGTATCTCGCGTTTGAAGGGGCGGTGCTGGCGGACAAAGCGGGCAGACACGAGGCGTGGAGTGACCGGGTTTACCGCGCGTATTGGGTCGAGGGGCGCGACATTGGGCAAATTGACGTGCTGTGCGCGCTGGCGGCGGACATCGGACTGAATGCGGACGAAATGCGTCAGGCGCTGGAAAACCGCACCTACGCGGACGACGTGAAGACCGCCATCCAAAACACGCTGGACACCTATCATCCGCGCGGCGTGCCGATTCTATTCGTCGATGGGCAGCGCATCCGCTTGCGGGCGTACACGCTGCCGGAAATGACGGACGTGCTGCGCGGCGTGATTCCGGCGGAAGAAAATCAGGAGGAAACGGGCTGCTCCGCGGACGGATGCCGCCTGAATTGGTAAGCAATGCAAACATTAACACATCGGGTGCAGTATTATGAAACCGACCGCATGGGCGTGACGCACCACTCGAATTATATCCGCTTCATGGAGGAAGCGCGCGTGGCGTATCTGGAACAGCTCGGCTTCCCGTATGCGGAACTGGAGCGCCGCGGGGTGATTTCGCCCGTAACGGCGGTGAACTGCAAGTATCTGGCGACGACGACGTTCGACGACCGCATCACGGTGGATGTGCGCGTGGAGGCGTTCAACGGCGTCGTGCTGACGATCGGCTACGACATGACGAAGCAGGACGGAACGCGTGTGTTCACCGGCACATCCGAACACTGCTTCCTGAATCCTGAAGGGCATTTCATTCGGCTGCGGCGCGATCAGAAGGAGTTTTACGAGATGCTGATGCGCGAGCTGAACGTCCATCATCCAGTAGAAGGAGAAACATCGCATGAATAACCAGACGACAATTGGCATTCTTGGCTCCGGCACATGGGGCATTGCGCTGGCGCGGCTGCTGCACCGCAACGGGCACGATGTAACCGTGTGGTCAAAATTCCCGAAGGAAATCGAAAATCTGTCTGCTACGCGCACGCATCCCGCGCTGCCGGGGCTGGTCATCCCCGAAACGGTGCATTTCACCTGCGATTTGCAGACAGTGGCAAGCGGCAAGGATATTCTGCTTTTCGCCGTGCCGTCTATCGCCATTCGGCAGACGGCGGAAAGCGCGCGCCCGTTCATCCCGGACGGGCAGATTATCGTGGATGTTGCCAAGGGCATTGAGCCGGACACACTCATGACCATGACCGAGGTCATCCGCGACGAATTGAGCAAGGACGGTCAGCATGACCATGTGAAGCTCGTTGCGCTGTCCGGCCCGACCCACGCGGAGGAAGTCGCGCTCGATATGCCGACATCCATCGTATCCGCCTGCACGGACATGCAGGTGGCGGAAACGGTGCAGGACGTGTTCATGAACACCTGTATGCGCACCTATACGAACACGGACGTGCTCGGCGTGGAGCTGTGCGGCGCGATGAAGAACATCGAGGCGCTCGCCGTCGGCATTTCCAGCGGGCTGGGCAACGGCGACAATGCCCGCGCCGCCCTCATCACGCGCGGCATTGCCGAAATCAGCCGTCTGGGGCTGAAAATGGGCTGCGCGGAGTACACGTTCGGCGGACTGGCGGGCATCGGCGACCTCATCGTGACGGCGACGTCCATGCACAGCCGCAACAACCGCTGCGGCATCCTCATCGGACAGGGTGTTCCGCCGCAGGAAGCCGTTCGGCAGGTCGGCACGGTGGAGGGCATCAACGCGCTGCCCGCCGCCATGCAGCTGATGGAGCGCTATCAGGTGGAAATGCCGATTGCCAAGGCGGTGAACGCGGTCGTGAAGGGCGAAATCAGCGCGAAGGACATGGCGCTGGCGCTCATGACGCGCGACAAGACGAGCGAAGTGCGTCAGAGCGAATTGGCGGTGCGCTTCGAGAGCGCCCTCATGCGCCACATTTCCGGCGGCATCATGCGCCGCGTGATGGTCATCGGGGAATTTGCGGACTTGTCGCACGAGGCGATTGCGTTCCTGACCCGCGCGAAGGACGAGGGCGGACACCTGACGGTCGCGCTGACCGGATGTACGCAGGATATGCGGAAAAGTTCGTTGCTGGCGCTGCGTTGCGTTGACCGCGTGTTGGAATTGGAGACGGAAAAGCTGACGCTGCCGGAGCTGATGCGCCTGTACCGCATTGAGGTGCTGGTGCTGGCGAAGGGACAGGACGTGCCGGAGATGCTTCCGCCGACGGTGAAGGTGAAGTACCTCTAAGCCGCGGGTTCACCCCAATAAACACGCGGGCATTGTATGCAGTTGTCACCAACTGAATTGCGCAAAAGGGAGTCCAGAGGGTCGAAG
>ENA-OPDH01002843-OPDH01002843.1-human-gut-metagenome-genome-assembly--contig:-NODE-2843-length-10785-cov-4.009692_pt1 | contig 10785 bp, 8 predicted proteins | sample MGYA00241260_ERZ501500 | MGnify/ENA primary metagenome ERZ501500 (study PRJEB25962, sample SAMEA2042519) | human gut metagenome | biome: human gut; feature: human-associated habitat; material: faeces...
CCGTTCTACACGGGCAAGATGAAGTTGGTGGACACCGCCGGTCGCGTCGATAAGTTTATGAGCCGCTACGCAAAACGCTACGATAAGAAAAACGCTGCGAAGTAAGACCTGCTCCGCAAAGCGAGGAAAACGGACTGCAAAGAATTGCGGTCCGTTTTTTTCGTCCTTTTCGTCCGGAATCCGCTCACCGGAGAAAATTTTCCGTACACGGTATCTTTTTTATCCATATATTTGCGCCACGGGACAACCCGATCGGAATCAAACGGAAAGAGACATGAAAAAGACATTCGCAGTCCGTACGGCGACGGTTCTCGCCGCAGCGGTCCTCGCGGTCTCCTGCGGCAACGCGCAGCGTCAGCAGGTCGTCGCGGAATCCCGGCGGCAGCGCGATTCGCTGACGACGGTCATCGGCGCCAAGGATTCGCTCATCAACGCCGTCTTCGCGGACATCAACGCCATCTCGGAGAACCTCGCGCTCATCAAATCGCGCGAGAACCTGATCACCGTGGCCAGCGGGGCCGAAAACGGCCGCCGCCCCGTCGAGGAGATCAACAACGACATCGCGGCCATCGACCGCCTGCTGCGGGAGGCGGACGGCACGGAGAACAAGGCGAACCTGGGGGCCAACGCCATCCTGGGCGTGTCGCTGGCCGTCGCCCGCGCCGCTGCCCGCATGCTCCCTCGCGCCGGCACCGTTCCGCCCCCTGTCTGCCTCGCGCCGCTCTTCCCGCGGCTTCAGCCACAGTTTTTGCCACATACGCTTGACCCGCGGCGGCATAATCGGCTGCGCCCGCATTTTCAGCGGTTTTTCCGGCGGCACGATAACCAGGTTGTCAATGTCTTCCGATGCGGTCATTTCCCCTCCTATTGCGGCAGCCACTGATACGTCCAGACTTCGGAAATAATCTCCCCTTCGCGTTTGAGCGCAATTCTCAGCTCGGAAGTCTTGCCGTCCGGCTCAAAGTCGACATACGCGATAACGCCTTTGGACACGGTGCTGTATTCCAGATGCGCGCGCTTGATTTCGCCTTCCGACGCGCTCGCCTCGATTTCCAGCTCGCCGTTGCCGAAATAACGCCGCAGCCTGCTGCCGGTAAATTCAACTGCAAACTTGCGCCCCGTATTGCCCAGAACGCCCATCACGCCGCCGACGCCGGTATAAGTCGCCGCCACGCGCGCCTCAACGTCTTCGCCGTCCACGTCGTCCGTCCAGTGCAGACGGTACTTAAAGCGGTATTCTCTGCCGGTTTCGACTTTTTCCGCCGGAATCCAGTATGCGACCACATTGTCGTGGATTTCCTGCTGCGACGGGATTTCCACCAGCTGCACCGTCCCTTTGCCCCAGTCGCCCGCCGGCTCGACCCAGACGCTCGGCCGCTCGTGATAGTTGGCCTCAAAATCCAGATAATGCTCCAGCGACCTGTCGCGCTGCATCAGCCCGAAACCGGACGGATTGTTGTCCTCAAACGAACTGACGCGCAGAAACTTCGCATTGTCCAGCGGCCGCCACAGCCACTCGCCGGCGCCGTTGTGCATCAAAAGCCCGTCGCTGTCATGCACTTCGGGACGATAGTCGTCAAAGCGGTTCTTGGTATTTTCGCCGAACAGGTACATCGAGGTCAGCGGCGCGATGCCGAGCTTCTCCACCGGCTTGCGGAAATAAAGCGCCGCATCGACGTCCATTACCGTATCCTTGCCCGGTTTGAGCGTAAAACGGTACGCCCCCGCCGCGCTCGGGCTGTCCAGCACCGCAAAAATCTTTATCTCGCGGGCATTGCGGCGCGGCTTCTGGATATAGAACTCCGTAAACGCCGGAAACTCCTCGCCTTTCATCGACGCCGTGTCAATCGCCAGCCCGCGGGCGGAAAGCCCGTACTTGTGCCCCTGTCCCAGCGCGCGGAAATAGCTCGCGCCCAGAAAAGAAACCACTTCGTCAAGATACGTCAGGCTGTTCAGCGGATAATGCAGGCGGAACCCGGCATAGCCGCCGCCCCGGACTTCCTCAAAATCCTTGGGCGAAATCTCGTTCTTGCCGTAGTCGAAAAATTCCGGATGATATGTCAGCGGCACCGCCTTGCGGTCGATAATCTCGTTAACCGCCACCGGCGCCGTAAACATCCCGCCGACATGGAACAGCTGCAGGTCAAACTTCAGCTTGTTCTTTGCCCACGGCCCGTCCGCGGGTTTGAAGCGGATGTCGCGGTATTCGTCATAGTCGAGCCCGCGGAATTTTCCCGACGGCAGTTCTGCCGGCTTTTGGTACGGGGTTGCCGCCATCGCCTGCGCTTTCTGCCGCAGTTTCTTAAACGAAAATTCCCCCGGCGCGGTAACTTCTTCTTCCGCCTCGATTAAAGCTTTTCTCCCCTGCGCGCGGTCATAGGCGTAATATCCCGCCGCGGCCAGACACGCAGCCACTGCAATGCCGAAAATAAGATTCCGTTTCATCATATCTCCCTCATATTCCAATTTATGGTATTTGCCAATACCTTACCGGTATTTACCTGATGGCAGAATATTCGCCCGCAAACGGTTGTCAAGCCCTTTAAACTGCCTTTCAACCGGATTTTGCCGTTCTCCCGGCCATTTCTGCACCGCGGCAATCCCCGGCTGCCGCCTGTCGTCCGCTCTGTTTGCCCCCGTTCGCTCACTCTGCCAACCACCTGTCGTCCGCTCTGCCAACCACCTGTCGTCCGCTCTGCCCGCCGCCTGTCCGGCCGCACGGTTCGCCGCCTGTCCGGCCGCACAGTTCGCCGCCAGTCGTCCGCCTCAGATAAAATATTCCAGATACAGAAACACCCCGGCCATCGCCACGCTCAAAAGCATCACCGGCACCGACCAGATGAGGAACCGGAGAAAGCTTATCGGATGTCCCTCACGCGCCGCAATCCCCGCAACGATAACGTTCGCCGACGCGCCGATAAGCGTCCCGTTGCCGCCCAGGCACGCCCCGAGCGACAGCGCCCACCACACCGGCATCATCGCCTCTCGCCCGCCCAGCGCTTCTTCCATCGCCTTCAGCGTCGGAATCATCGTCGCCACAAACGGGATGTTGTCCACCACTGCCGATGCCGCCGCCGATACGCCGAGAATGACATACACGCTCTTTTTGATGCTTCCGCCGGTTACCCCGACGAAATAGTCGCCCATTTTTTTCAGAAATCCGCTTTCGTCCAGCGCCCCGACAATGACAAACAGCCCCACAAAAAAGAACACCGTCGTCCAGTCCACGCGCCGCAGCACGTCCTCCACCTTTTCGTCGCTCTGCGTATGCGGCAGCCCCATCGTATACAGAAGCAGCATCACCGCCGCCCCGGCCAGCGCGATAAACCCGTTTTCAAACCCGATGTCGTGCGCGACCACAAACGCCGCCATCACCATGCCCAGCACCCACAGCGCCTTTTTCAAAAGCTTAAAGTCGGTAATTGCGTCTTTTTCGTTAATGTTCATCACCAGCGCGCGGTTTTTGAGCGATGTCGTCAGGCTGTCTTTCCAAAAATAGACAAACATGCCGACCACTGCCGCCATAATCGTCAGCACCACCGGCGTCAGATGGAACAGAAAATCCGTAAACGAAAGCTCCAGCGCCGACCCGATGAGGATGTTCGGCGGGGCGCCGATAAGTGTTGCCGTACCGCCGATATTGGATGCGAAAATATTGATAAGCAGGTACGGATACGGGTTGACCTCAAGCTTGTTGGCAATCTGCATCGTTACCGGCACAACCAGCAGCACCGTCGTTACGTTGTCCAGAAATGCCGAAAACACCGCCGTCACAAAGCCCATGACAATCAAGATGCCCAGCGGGTGCGCGCGCACTTTTTTCGCCCCCCACACCGCAACGTACTGAAACATGCCGGTTCTCTCCGCGATATTGATGATAATCATCATTCCCGTCAAAAGCGAAATCGTGTTAAAGTCAATTGCCGCGATTGCCGCCTCCTGCGATACCGCGCCGCACAGCACCAGCCCCGCCCCGACCAGCAGCGTAACCACTGCCCGGTTCAGCTTTTCCGTAAACAAAAGAAAGTAGCACAGCCCCATCGCCGCCAGCGCGACTGTCTGGTGGGTAAAGCCGAAAATCAAGTCCGTCGTCTGCATCCGTCAAATCCCTTAAAGCTCATATCCGTCCTGTCTCCTCATCCTCTCACCATCCGTTCTCTTCGCCATTACTCTTCTGTCCGTCTTTACCGCCCCGGTACATATTCGCACCACCGCTGCTCTCCGCATAATTGCTCCTTCGTCCGGAACGTCCGCCGCTCCCCGCGCCTTTTCTCCCCCTGCCGTATAAAGCGTACCATTTCTTCTCCCTCTACATAAAGTGCACAATATAAAGGTAAGCGCTCGATATGGCAATGGAAATAAGCATTACCGGCAGCGACCACAGCAGAAATTTAAGAAAGTTCAGCGCATGACCCTCGCGCGCCGCAATTCCCGCGACGATAACGTTTGCCGAAGCCGCAATCAGCGATCCGTTGCCGCCGAAGCACGACCCGACGGACAGCGCCCACCATACCGGCATCATCGCCTCGCGCCCGCCCAGCGCCTCTTCCATCGTTTTCAGAAGCGGAATCATCGTCGCCACGAACGGAATGTTGTCAATCGCCGCCGACAGCACCGCCGACGACCACAAAATCAGAAACGTCGCTTTCTGAATGCTTCCGTCCACCAGGAGCAGCGCCTTGTGCCCGAGCATTTCCAGCACGCCGGTAACTTCTAGCCCGTACACCAGCGCAAACAGCCCCGTAAAGAAGAAAATCGTCGTCCAGTCCACAAGCGAAAACGCGTCTTCCACCCGTTTGTCGCGCTCCTGATGCGGCAGCCCCAGCGTATACAGCATCATTAAAAGCGCCGCTCCGAACAGAGCGATTGTGCCGTTGGCGATATGCAGGTGCTCGCCGGCGATAAAGCCGAAAATAACCAGCCCCAGCACCGCCGCCGACTTTATCAGAAGCCCCGCGTCGGTAATCGTATCGCGCTCGTTAATGCTCATAACCTCGTTGCGCGCCGCCGCCGTCGCCGTCATCTTCCGCCCGAAAAAGAAGTCAAACGCCGCCACCAGCAGTGCCAGGTTAATCGCCACCAGCAGCGACAGCTCTTTAAGAAAATCCGTAAACGACAGCCCGATGGCGCCGCCGATAAGAATATTCGGCGGGTCGCCGATAAGCGTTGCCGTACCGCCGATGTTTGAGGAGAAAATCTCCATTAAAAGAAACGGATACGGGTTTAATTTCAGCTTACGGGTGATTTCTATCGTTACCGGCACAATCAGCAGCACCGTCGTTACGTTGTCCAGAAACGCCGACAACACCGCGGTTACCACACCGAGCACAGCAAGAATGCCGCGCGGATTCGCCTTCACCAGCTTCGCCGACTTGACCGCCGCATACTGGAACGCGCCGGATTTTTCCATAATCCCGACCATAATCATCATGCCGATAAGCAGTGCAATGGTGTTAAAATCAATGCCTTTCAGCGCCTGATCGTAGCTCAAAACGCCGAGCAGCACCATCGCCGCCGCGCCGAGCATCACCGCCACCGCCCGGTTCAGCTTTTCTGAAAACAGAACCGCGTAGCTCAAAATCAGGATAACGCTGGCAATCACCGCCGCCGGAACGCCGAAAATCATCGCGCCCCTCCCGCAGAACCCGCCATCGCGCTCATACCGCCTGCCGCCGTCCTCTCTCCCGCCGCTCTCAATCTCATATATGCCTCCCGAATAAATCTACGGGACTGAATATAAACATAAGTTATTAAAAAATAAATACCAAACCGCAAAATCTTTAACAAAAAAGTATGTATCGCCCCGCCGTCTTCCCGCGCCGCCCGCTCTCCTTTCTTGCCTGTCGCCTATGCGCCGCCCCCGCTGTCTCCCCCTCTCTTCCGCATCGGTCTCCGCCGCCGTCCTCTCTCCCGCTGCCTTCCCGCTCTGCACGCTCTCCCCGCCCTCTGCCTCCCCCGTCGGCCGCACAAACTTTTCGCTCCGTCCGCTCTTTCTTAACCGTATATTAACATTTTATCCCTAAACTGTTGCTTACTGGATACACGGGTATCCGCAGTGCCTGAAAAAGAGGTGCGGAGCTTTGAACGGCTCTTTATATGCTTCGGTGTTGATATAGCACCGTCAACAAATATATCCCCGACAACGGCCGGGGAGCTTTCAGCGTATGTCCAAGGATATTTCTGTCTCTGAAATAATATCCCAAAGGCTGGAAGAGTCATCTAAGCATATATGATTGTTCAACTCCCTGACCACCTCTCTTTTAGGGTGGTTTATTTTTTAGGGAAACAACAATATGAAAAACGACAATCCGGCTGCCCGCACACAACATCAGCGCCCAAACCGCCCCGCTGCGGCAGTAGCGGCCGGCAAATGCTCCGCGGCAGGGCGCAGCATGATTGAAATGCTCGGCGTATTGTCAATCGTCGGCATCCTGTCCGTCGGCGGCATATACCATTTGGGACGGATTTTAACCGAGCTCCGGCAAATACGGATAGCCGAAGAATACGCCTGGCTGGTGCAAAATGTCGTGGCAGATTTTAACGCGCTGCGCCTCCCCAAAGACCAGCGCAACATCAGCAGCGACATAGCCAAATCGCCGTTGATGCCGGCCGGCTGGAAATACAAAGCGGGCTATCTGCAAAACGATATGGGGCAGGTGCTTTTTCTGCAGGACAACGGCAGCCGTAAACTTCAGATAAATTTTGAAATGGGCAGAAAACAGGGGATGACATACAATCAGAAAGGGCTCTGCCGCATTCTGTTTAACAACGTGCTCCGCCCGCTCGCCTCTGAAATCTATATGGCCGCAAACTACTGGGGCAACGACTATGTGCAGCATTTTTACGGCACGAATTACTGCAACAACGGAAATTTAAAATGCCTGTCGCGGATTTCCGTGGAGGAAATAGAGAAGCAATGCGCCTTGTGTCTCGGGGAAAAGGGGGAATACAGAACCAACTGCGCCGTCGTTATGTTCTTTAAGATATAAGGCGGCACCTCTCCGCTCGCCGGCCCTTCCCCCGCATGCCCTCTTTCCCGCCTTCTCCCCGCATGCTCTTTCCCGGCTTCTACTTCCACACGCCGGTCTTGAGCAGCTGCGCAATCCGTTTCGCCCGTTTCGGCGTCTGCTGCGCGTATTTGGAAGTCAGACACTCAAACGCCGCCAGTTCAAAGTTCCGCTGCTCTACGGCTTTCAACAGGCGCTTAAAGCGTCTGACCCCCCTCACTCCCATTTGGAAACACATATCCAAAAGTGCATACTGCCGCTCTTCGTCCAGCTCTTCAAACCCTTCGACTATCCGTTTCAACGCCTCAAAGCAGCGCGCGATGTCGTTCCGAAGCAGCATCTTCGCCGCGTTTTCGGTAATGCCGTGCATATAGTCGCCCAGCGCCCGCGCCTCCTCCGGCGTCGGCGGATTATCCTCCAGATTGCGCCCGACGCCGATAGTCAGCTTCCCCGCCGTGCAGCGGTATGGCATCAGTTTCATTCCCTCATGCGCGATTAGCCGGTCGCACCATTTACTCAAATCATACATAAAATTTCCTCCGTAAAAAAACAGCCGGACGCCTCGCGGCTCCGGCCCGAAATTGACACAAAAAAACCGGCGCCCCCAAACGAAAGCCCGGTATATGCAAATAAAAAAGCGCCCTAAAGCGCCGATGCCCGCCCAATGCGGCAATATACAAAAAAAGCGCCCGCAACTGCCGGCGCCCATTTGTCCATTGTGATGTTATTTAAGCAGAGCCATGACACAAAGTCAAGCATTTTTCCGCCCCTCCGGCAAAAAACATCTTCCGTGCCGCATTCTGCCCGCTCCGCAAAATTCCCTCCCGCCCCGTACATCCCCCGTATCTTTCGCAAAAAATCCCCCGGAATCAAAAATTTTTCTTGCCAATGCCGAAAAAACGCATTATAAATACGCCTGATGTTTTTAATCCGGATTTCCCAAGCATCGGCGGCTTAAATGATAGCTTAGAGTTTTACCGCCCTGCCTTGCGGAAAGGCGCCGTTTAGCATAACCGGCAGCCTGTCGGCGGCATTCAGCCCGCCTACGGCGTTAAAGGCATCCGGCCGGCAAGGCCTCCCCCGCGGCACCTAATCAACAACAAAAACCCCCGCGGACAAGCCGTCTTTGCCGCCGCAGCAGCGGATTGCGGCACTCTCTGCCGCCCGGAAATGACCCAATCGTATCGCCCGGACATAAGCGGCGCGATAATTATTAGTTAGGAAACAGAATATATGAAAAGAATGTTGATTGATGACACTCAGCCTGAGGAAACCCGCGTCGTAATCGTTGACGGCAACAAGGTTGAGGATGTAGAATTTGAATCGAGTCTCCGTAAACAGATAAAAGGAAATATCTTCACCGCCAAAGTCGTGCGGATTGAACCGTCGCTGCAGGCGGCTTTTGTTGATTACGGCGGCAACCGCCACGGCTTTCTGGCCTTTGGCGAAATCCACCCCGACTACTACAACGTTTCCGATGAGATAAAGGCGGAAGTGGAAAAGGAAGTCGACGAGATTATCGAAAAGAAGCGCCAGTTTCAGGCCGAACGCAAGGCCGAACAGGAGCGCCGCCGCCTTGAACGCGAGCAGAAACGCGCAGAATACGAGACAAAGAAACTGGCCGAAGCGGAAGCTGAAGCTGCGGCCGCTGCAAACGCCGCCTCTGACACGGCCGAAATAACATCGGAAACCCCGGCTTCAGCCGAAAACGTTTCCACCGCCGGAACGGAAACCCCGGCTTCGTCCGAAACTGCCCCCGGCGCAGAAACGGAAAATGCCGAAGACGAAACCGCCGCCGACGGCTGCGGCTGTTCGGTAAATTGTGCCTGCCGTGCTGAAGACGGACATTGCCATTGCGAAGAAAACGGCGTCTGCACCTGCGATGAAGAATGCCATTGCAGCGCCTGCCGGAAAGAGGCAGCATCTGCCGCCAGCGGCGATGCTTCCGACAGCGCGGCAACATCTGACACCCGGTCCGGCGACGATGCTTCCGACAGCGCGGCAGCATCCGGTGAAGCCTCAGCCGAAACGGAAGACAAACCGGCCCGTCGTACCCGCCGCCGCGGCACGCGCTTTTTAGGCCGCCGTTCGTCCGGCAAATCCGCCGCCAAAGTCGAAACCAAAGACGGCTACAAAGTCTCGGCCGAAACCGCCGGCATTGAACGCGGTGAAAGCGTTGCCGAAGAAATCGGCAAAGAAGACGAAACCGATATGGATGAAGCCTGCGCCGCTCCGGTTCAATCCGCCGATGACGACGATGTCAACGCCGCTGCGGCTTCGCGTGCTGATGACGACGATGATGATTTCGGCTCCGGCAGCAGCAAAGAATTCGACAACGACGATGACGACGCCGATTCCGAACACTATCTCGAAATCCAGCGCAAGCTGATTTTCGCACGCAAGCTGTATCACCGCTCAGCGATTCAGGACGTTATCCGCGAAGGGCAGACCCTGCTTATTCAGATTGTCAAGGAAGAACGCGGCAACAAAGGCGCCGCCTGCACGACCTACCTGTCGCTCGCCGGCCGCTACTGCGTCTTAATGCCCAACCGCATCAAATCCGGCGGCGTTTCCCGCAAAATCACCTCGGCCAACGACCGCAAACGCCTTAAAGACATTATGCGCGAATTGCCGCTGAACGACGATATGTCGCTGATTATCCGCACTGCCGGCGAAGACAAACAGAAGAGCGACATCGTCCGCGACTACAATTATCTTATCCGCACCTGGAACCACATCCGCCACTCGGCGTTGAGCACCCAGGCGCCGGCACTGATTTATGAAGAGGGCAACCTGATTAAGCGTGCCCTGCGCGATATGTACACCAAAGATATCGGCGAAGTTGTCATCGACGGCGACAATGCCTATAAGACCGCCAAGGAATTCAGCAAGATTCTCTCGCCGAACATGGGACGCAAGATAAAATGCCGCAAACCGGGCGAAATCCCCGTCTTCCAGCATTATCAGGTCGAAAAGGAGCTGGACAAGCTGCACAATCCGGTAGTTCAGCTCGCATCCGGCGGCTATCTTGTGATTAACCCGACCGAAGCGCTGGTATCCATAGACGTCAACTCCGGCCGCGCCACCCGCGAAATGGACATTGAGGAAACCGCGCTGAAAACCAATCTGGAAGCTGCCGACGAAATCGCCAAGCAGCTGCGGATGCGCAACCTCGCCGGGCTGGTCGTCGTTGACTTTATCGACATGGAAGAGCCGGCCAACAACCATGCGGTCGAAAAGCGGATGAAAGAAGCGATGAAACCTGACCGCGCGCGGGTGCAGATTGCCAAAATGAGCATCTTCGGGCTGTTGGAAATCTCGCGTCAGCGAATGCACTCGTCGTTTGTCGAAAGCAACTATGTAACCTGTCCGTATTGCCGCGGCCAGGGCGTCCTGCGCTCGACCGAGTCCGGAGCCATGCTGGTTCTGCGCGCGATTGAGGAAGAAGGCATCAAAGGCGCATACAACCGCCTGGAAGTCCGCCTCCCGCAGGATACCGCGATTTATATCCTAAACCACAAGCGCCGCATTTTAGCCGATATGGAAGAAAAATACGGTCTGGAAATCATCATCTCCGCCGACGGCTCAATTAAAAACATCTGCGATTACAAGATTGAAAAGAGCCGGCAGCCGAAAGCGAAACCGGAAACCGTTGCCGCGGCCACCGCGTATGCCGCCGCAGGTTATGCCGAGGATGACGATGACGCTGCAGACGATGACGAAAACGAAGGCAACGCCTGCACGCCCGCCGATACCGAAAACGGCAACGGTTGCATTC
>ENA-OPDH01002847-OPDH01002847.1-human-gut-metagenome-genome-assembly--contig:-NODE-2847-length-10779-cov-3.375326_pt1 | contig 10779 bp, 6 predicted proteins | sample MGYA00241260_ERZ501500 | MGnify/ENA primary metagenome ERZ501500 (study PRJEB25962, sample SAMEA2042519) | human gut metagenome | biome: human gut; feature: human-associated habitat; material: faeces...
ATTCGCTGTCCCCAGATACTCCCGTATCCGCGCCTCATTCATATTCTCCCCGATCACGATCACGACTTCCTGGCCTGCGGAAATGGGCCTTAGGGAAAATTCTTTACGGGTGGCGTTTAATTCCAGCCAGTTATTGTCGGCGGACACTTTCTGAGCGGAGCCCGAATTCATTTTTTCGTTTTCGGTTACCGCGGCAGCATTTTCTTCTAATTTCACAAAGCCCTTAATTCGGAAAACATCCCCACATTCCGGATCATCCAGAATCTGATGCGCTGCTTTCTCCAACTGGGTCTCGGAACTCTTCAGCTCCATAAAATACAATGACTGGAACCCTTCTTTCTCATCAAAACACTGTTTCTCGAAATCTTCCATCACATACCCGCTGTTGAAAATCTTCTGAAAATCCTCATCTGTAAACTTTTCCCAATTCTTATTCAGTATCTCATTTTCCGTAAAACGTCGTTTGCATTTCACGCTTTCCAGTGCGCGATTCAGATGTTTCACAGTTCCACTAATCTCTTCCTCAGATGCCTCCTGGCTCTTGCTCAGAACAATACAACCTGCATCAGCCGCCTCTGAAGCCAGAATATACTCTGCCTGTGGCTGCAGCTTCTCCTCCAGTCTGGCATCCAGAATGGTAATCACATTTCCAATCTGATACCACTTATCCAACGGCTCTTCATAAAGGGCATCGAAAAACTCATCCACATCAAAAATCCCGGAAGGCTCAATGAGAACTCTGTCATATCCGCACATTCCCATTGCGATCAGCTTGGTCTTGAAACGTCTTCTGTGGCAGTCCGCATCACATCCACCTGAAACCATTTCCAGCTCGCAGTTCTCACCTTCCAGATCATGAAGCAGCATCATGTCCACATTCACTGCACCAAAATCATTCTCCAGAATTCCAATATTCTGCCCCTGACTCATCAGCCATGCAGCATATTTCTTTATGAAAGTCGTTTTTCCTGAGCCAAGAAAGCCTGTAATTAAATCAACTTTAACCATTTTTTAATCTTCAACCTCACTTTTCAATATAAAGCTGGCCTGGAACCTGTTGCCGACCGCTTCGAAGTGACTGGCTCCGCCATGTTTTCCGCAAAGTTTTTTCATGGAAAGAATGCCGATTCCTTCCTGTTTGTTTTGCCGTTTTTTTGAGTAAATTTTCCCATTTTCCTGGAATAATATTCCATCAAAAGAATTGTCTACCGTAATCAGAAGCATGTCGTGTTTCTTCTCCGTAGCAACTTCAATAATCCAGGGACAAGCCAGATATTTACAGCAGCCATTACAATACAGAAAGCAATCAGATTTATCTTATAAAACGGCACGTCAATTTCCCGGTAATTTCCCACCCACATGCAGATTCCGAAGTCCACAGCCAGACCAATTGCATAGATTACAGTCAGTCTGATCCTGTCTTTATCTGAGATTTTTTCGTGAAACGGAACAATTCGCAGGATCAGAGTGGGGACATGAGCCAGGATACAGAGAAAACTTACAATTGCGATTATAATTGTATTTTCCATATATTTTTACCTCGTTTTAAAGTCCTCCGAAGGACGGTCTGCCTCTCCGTTTTTCTTTTCCATCCTCTTTAATTCCGGCAATATAGTCAGCAGCATTGTAACGAAACAAAGGCTTCCGCCAATTACATTAGATACCGGCTCTGCCAGGAATACTCCGTGAGTTCCCATTTTAAACACGTAGGGAAACAGGTATGTCAACGGAACTACAATAAAAACTTTTCTCAAAAGCGAGAAGAAAATGGCCTGTTTTTTCTTATTTAAAGACTTGAAAACAGTCTGTCCAATGTACTGCAGATCCATAAAAATAAAGGCTGCAAAGTAGATTTTCAGTGCCGGAACTGCATCCTTTATCAAGAGCTTATCAGAGCTGAAAATGGCAATCAGATAATCCGGGGCAAAGATAATCACGCTCCACATTACTGCTGTATAAACCAGAACCATTACTGCCAGAGTGACCATTGCCTCGCGGACAAGCTTCGGTCTTTTTGCCCCATAATTGTAGCTCAGGATAGGTGATGTTCCTTCATTTATAGCATAAATCGGAGTCTCTACCATCTGACGGACACTGGATACAATCGTCATAACCGATATGTAAACATCCCCTCCGGTAACCCCCAGAACATTGTTGCAGCAGATAGTTACCAGGCTGTTTGTCAGCTGCATAATGAAGCCCGCAGTACCAAGACTGACAATGTTTTTTGCATTTTCTTTGCAGCTTTTCAGCTCTGTTTTTTTCAAAAGCCGAGCTTTCATTTCCGCTCTTTTCTCAAGAAAAAGAAGTACATAAGCAGCTGATAGGAACTGGGAAAGAACAGTCGCAATGGCTGCTCCTTTGATTCCAAAACCAAGCACAAAAATGAATAATGGATCCAGGATCAGATTGGCGACTGCACCAATCGCTACAGAAAGCATACCAGTTGTCGCGTATCCCTGTGCATTGATAAACGGGTTCATTCCTGTGGCGATCATGGATGGAACCGTTCCGATCAGGTAGATTATCATGTAGGGATATGCATAAACCAAAGCATCCTCAGATGCTCCAAAAAGTACCAGCAGAGGTCTTGCAAAAAGCATACCAGCTATCATCAGAATAATTCCACTTCCGCACACCATAGTAAAGGAAGTGTTCATCACCTCCTGCGCTTTCTGGTTGTCTTTCATACCTCTGTTTATAGAAAAAACAGGCGCGCCGCCACTGCCAAACAGATTGGCAAAGGCAGTGATAATCACGATTAACGGGAAACATAAGCCGACTGCGCCAAGCGCTGTAGTTCCCTCTTCAGGGATTCTGGCGATATAGATTCTGTCTACAATATTATATAAAAGACTGAGTATCTGCGCTACCAGCATGGGGATTGCAGCGCTGAAAATGTTTCTGGTTACCGTGCCATTTTCAAAATCAATTCGTTTCATTTTGTTTCACAACTTTCTTTTTAATTCATATTTTTATAATACTCTTGTTCTGTCAGTACAAATCGTTCCATTTCTTATGGAAATCTGGTAATCTCCGACATCCAGACAGTCCCCATTTTGGAAGGTTGTTTTTATGCAGAATGGGTTACTGCTGCGTAGGGCATCCTGGCCGAAAAGTGTCTTCTAACTCCAGTTTTCCGGTGCCTTTAAGTGTAAAAAATCCTGCCTCATGATATAATTTCTCCTGAAATTGTTTGAACTTTATGAGTTTATTTTGCACATTACGTAGAAAAATGTCAAGAGAAAAGGGACTATAACAGATGAATGTCACTTCATACGCAGCACGCATCTATTACAGTCCCTTATATATTCTCTTGTTACATTAATTTGATCCGCCTATTGCTTTTTCGATGTTTGAAGATCCAACTGCTATATTTTCCATACCCGATTTTTCCTCTTTAAATCCACTATAAATACGTGAGTAAAACTGCTCCTTTGCAAACCCGACTTGTATAACAATCCAATCCCAGCCTTTCTCACTATCTTTTCTGCTTTTAATTTTCAGAGTATCACAATTTAAACCGGCCTCCTTTAATATAGTCTCAACACCATCATTATAAGACTTCCACCCAGCGCTTAGTGTACCGTTTACTGAAACTCCGGAATTTGCTCCGCAATAGATATTTTTTCCCTTAAACATAGTTGAAGTATATCCATTTGGCAGTTCACTTGTGTCGCGACATATTACTACCCAGACACCACTTCCTAAAGTTTCTTTGTTTCCAGCTTGCTTCGGAATATCCATTCGTCCTTCATTATATGCATTCGTCAATGCCGACTTAATAATTCGTGCATTTTGCATATCCACTGCCCTGCGTGCTTTTTCCAGCTGCCCATTAAAAATCGGGATTGAAACAGCAACCAATACCGCAATAATTGCAACTACAATCAATAGTTCCGCTAGTGTAAAACCGTTTTTGCTTCGGTATTTCATACAAAACCTCCTCATAACACAAACAAATATTACATCTTCTTTATTACAATCTTTTTGCTTATGCCTCGTTTTACAAAAACCGTTTTGTAGCTCTTTGCCTTTTTCCTGGGGACGTAGACTTTCATCCTGGATGGAGTGCCTTTGAAGGCATTGGAGCCTACGTATTTGGTTTTCAGGCGGGATGTGTAGATTCTCATTTCGTTTAACTTCTTGCAGCCATAAAAGCTTTGTTTTCCGATAGCTTTTACTGAGCCGCCGATTTGTACGTAAGAGAGTTTCGTGCACTTATAAAAGGCATAGCTCTTAATCTGGATTACATTGTTTCCTATGATAGCCTTTTTCAGGTATTTATTGCCCTTGAATGCTTTGGAGGCTATTGAGGTTACTTTGTAATTCGCGCCCTTCAGGTTTACGCTGTCTGGAATTGTAACAGTGCTTACCTTTTTCTTTATCGGTTTTATATATTCTACCGTGTCGGTGGCGGTAACTTTATAATATCCGTTTGTCGCCGGATGTTTCACTGTTGTACCCACTTTATATCCAATCGGAGCAGGTGTATTCATCGGCGTTGCCGTTGGCACCGGTGTATTTGTCGGCGTTGCCGTTGGCACTGGCGTGTTCGTTGGCGTTGCCGTTGGCACCGGTATGTTTGTTGGCGTTGCCGTTGGCACCGGCGTATTCGTTGGCGTTGCCGTTGGCACCGGCGTATTCGTCGGCGTTGCCGTTGGTATTGGTGTGTTCGTCGGTGTCGCCGTCGGCACTGGCGTATTCGTAGGCGTTGCCGTTGGCACCGGCGTATTCGTAGGCACTGGCGTATTCGTTGGCACCGGCGTGTTCGTTGGCACTGGCGTGTTCGTTGGCACTGGCGTGTTCGTCGGTAAAACAACCAACTTCGGAATTTCTTCTTCGCGTTTGCTCTGGCACACAGTACAGGTATATGTCTTAATTCCTGTACTTGAAATAGTAGCCTCTTTCGTTATAACTCCGGCATCCCAGGTATGCGTATGCTCAGTTTCCCCGGAACCACCCTGCGTTTCATCGTAAAAAACAACTGTAACCGTATATGTTATCTTCGTTACACCATCTGGTGCTGTCAGAACATATTGTACCGGTTTTGTAAAATCATGAGATCTTCCACTGGTAAACTCATCTGCCACCGCTGTTCCTGTACCAGAACCATAATCAATATTCGGTGCCAGCCTGGTAACATTAGTTCCTTTTGGCAACCGCAGCGTAATCTTACGGTTCTCATTATCAATTTCCCCAACAACATCCTCTTTTAACTGGGAATTAAACGACTTGTTAAGTACAAAACTATAAAATCTTGCCTCATTAGAAGCCGTCACTATAATTTTTATTGTGACTGGCAAAACTGCCTTTGTTCCTGTATCCACAATTTTATACTGTGACTCATAAATTCCCACTGGTGCAGTGACAGTTCCGGAAAAAGTAAAGTATTTACTTCCATAAGAGCCTCCGCCAGGAACCGCAAAGACAGTTAAACCAGCCGGTAAATTCTCAGAAACAACCTGAGTTTCATACTTACCACTTCCACCTGTAACAAAGCCTGAATATATCCACTGCTCTTTTCCAGTTCCTGTAACCGCGTACAGCTCAGTATCTGTAATCGCCAATGGTTCTGTTACGCTCATTGTTCCAAGCACAGCGATCACGGCACCATATTCTCCCGGCAGCTTATCAGTCACATAAGCAATAAGATCTTTTCCATTATCTGATGACTCTGTTATTCTGCCATTATCAATCACTGCCGATGAACCGCTTCCACTTCCAAGCGCCAAATGTATTCCATAAGTATTCAGATCAGCCCCTGTAATAACCGGCGATACTTTTCCATTGCTATATGTAATCTGAAGCTTCACTCCGGTCAGATCGAGTTTATCTCCAGCTACATAATTCAGTTTCTCAGGAGCTGCAAGCATAGTCAAGGCCGCTGGTGCATTCGCTGCAACTGTAATCGCCCACGGTATTTTTGCTCCAAAGTAATCAAAAGTAACCTGAGTATCCGAGGTTTTCAGTGGGCCTGTTTTGTCATAGGTAAATCCACTGTAAATATAAGCTGCACGACCACCAATCGTTGCATACATACTGGCTCTGGATGGATTGAATACATCTCCTTCCACATAAGATTTCTTCGGCTGTCCTGATATTACAATGCTGTTGATATCACTGGTTTTTGGCGCAACAACTTCCATTGAATAAGCAACCTGTTTGCCCTTATATTCTACATAAACATGAGTAGTTCCTTCAGCAGAACTGTCAAATCCGCTTATCATATCGGCTGTAATCTCAGAATAAGTTGTACCATTTATCAAAAGCCTGCCCCAATACCAGGGTTTTTCTCCCACGTAGCAGGAAGTCCAGTTGTTTTTTACCTCCAATGAAATAATCTCCGGATTCTCCACCCGCTCTGGCAAACCATCCTCTGAAATCTTCCAGTCAGTTCCAAACTCCCAGCCCACGTAAGATTTGGAATCTTTCATCTGTGCCTCTGTGAGAAGTCCACCTGTTCCAATGGAAGCATCAGTTCCGCCGACAAAATTCCCCTCTCCACTCTTTCCATAACAGTTCAGCACATGTCCGCTTAAACCGTAAGAAGAGCTGAGTACATTATCAGCAGCAGTTCCACACATCTGTCCTACACGGTTGTTTGCCGCAGTTACTGTGATTTTTCCTGCATGGAGGCATTCTTTGAGCACACCGCCCATGCCCCCAAACTTCTGGATTTCTCCCGCAATTCCGCCCACATAGACCGGATATTCGTTTCCGTTTGTCTGAGTAACACGAATCGTACCGGTGCTGACACACTTGCTTATAGTACCTATATTCAGACCTGCAATTCCACCTACCCAGCTTTTCATAGGAGCCATTGTCAAATTAACATTCAGCTTTGATGTGCAGCCAAAAATAATTCCGGCAAGTGCATTTTCACCTGCAATTCCGCCAAATTCCGGATATACAACAGCTCCGTTTCCGCCCATATATCCGCTGATTGTTCCCGTCACCATACAGTCTTCAATATTTCCTTCATTGTACTGTGTGATGACTCCCTGCACGTTCTGCATATCATCATCAAAATCTGCAACTACGCGCAGATTCCTGATTTTTCCCTGATTCATGGCTATCAAAGGCTTCTTCAATCCATAGATCGTATGTCCGTTTCCGTCCAGCGTTCCACCAAAATAAGAGATGGTAAAATTAATTCTTCCCTGTGTCTGAATATCTGAGGTCAGCTGATAATATGCGCCCTGATTTTCCTCGATCAAATTCAGATCATCCAGAGAATCAATCTGATAAGGACTGCTGCTTGTACCATTTCCGCCAGCTGGTTTCACAGATGACGTCCGGTTTCCTATTACACGATAAACAATTCCGCTTTCCCCATCAGATGGGACTGTAAATTTTCCATCCTTCAGTTTCACAAGGATCGCGGAAGCTGCCGGAATGGAATATTTTGAGCCACTGTCTCCGGAAAATACTGGAAATGCAGATGCCTTTTTTGCAGCTATCCGATCACCTGGAAAACTGTATACACCAGAAGCTTCTCCTGCTGCCACAGCTGTATAAAAATCTGAAAGAAGTGTTTTAAACGGAATTCCTGTTACCTTCTCCAGATAAGCTTCACAGGTAAGGGAGGAAGCATCTACTGTATAAAATCTCGGCAATACAGCCATAGGCTCATAGCTTCCTGCCATACGGTCAATTACGTATCTGACAAACAGGTATGGCATTCCATAGTCCTGGGCAATATCATCGCGATAACTCTTATACATCAAGGAAGAGCCATTACGAATAGCGGTACTTCCTGCAATTCCGTTCATCCAGCCATTTGTGTCCGTACCACCCCACAGATAATCCATGACCGTTACTGCAAGACCTTCGTTTATCCACATATATTTCTCGGAGGCATTGAATTTTGTTTTCAGCCAGAATACTGCATGCTGTCCCTCATGAACCAGCAGACCGTTTCTTCTTGTCATTTCACCGGAGACATAGGATGCTGCCGCCGGAGTGTTGATATGGATTGCTGTAATTCCCTCATCATACTGAAACTGACCACTTGCGCCGCTTAAGGTTTCCAGCACAATAGAGAGCTTGCCGGATCCATCTTCCCAGGGAAGATCGCCTCCTGCCAGTATTTTCAGGATTTGATAGGGCTGTCTATCATAAATACTCGCCATGTCTGATGCTATGAGAGATGTTTTTCCAGCGGCATCATAATCCGCTTTCATATTTTTGTCCATCCAGATATAGCAATGTTCACCAATCCCAATGCATATATAGGTCTTGCCGCTTCCATTGCTTCTGTAAATATATTTCTCTTCTCCTATTGCATAAGTAGTAGTCGCTGCCTGGACAGATATACCATTGTCAGTCTCATCTGCTGATGTAATGGACAAAATAGCGCTTTTTTCATTCAGCCCAGTGACTGAGCGGGTGCTCCCTGCATTCAGCCTGGCCAGGCTTTGGGCTGCGGGAAGCCAACTTCCACTTGAAACTGACGCAGTACTTCCACTGTCATCAAAGATCAGTGTGCCTGCACTCCTCGAATCAGATGTATCCGTATTAATAATCACTGCATACTCCCCAGTAAGTGTTTCCCCTGCTTTTCCCTCTGTCACTGCAGCTAAAACGTTTACACTGCCAAATATTCCCAGAAACAGAAAACAGATTCCCACCCACAGACCAATGGATTTTCTTTTTTTCATACACTCCTCCTGTAAAAATTTCCTTTCCTACAGTTTACCATTTTTACAGTTTGTACACTATGTTTTTTTCTGCACTTTTCTGGTTAATTTCAACAAAAAATGGGGCGAATGTATCGTTTCCGCTGATACATTGCCCCATTTATTTTCTTATTAAATTACTCTTCCTCAAACTCCAGATCCTTACGGCTCATCTCCTCAATCAGCTCTCTCTTCACCTCAAAAAGCTTCGGAGAAAGATCCACATAAACCTTCTGTGGGTTGGAGAATCGTCTGGACTCGTCCCAGAGAGTGCTCTGTTCCTTCTGGCAGATTGCGCGAAGTTCCATTACTGACGGAGACGTATAAACGCGTTTTCCCTCCTTAATAACCGGAACCAGAAGCTCACGAACCTCGTAAGTGCCACCCAGAATCTTAGTTTTTTTCCAGGTGTCAACCGGGTCAAATACTACCATAGTTTCATCTGGGTTCAGCTTTTCGTCAGCAAGACAGATCAAATCAGCTTTAATCTTGCCTGTGGACTTGCTGTAAATACGATATACTGTCTTATTTCCAGGGTTTGTTACCTTAGCTGTGTTCTCAGAAAGCTTGATCTTCGGAACAAATTCACCTGTCTCAGGATTTTTCACTGCTGCCAGCTTGTATACACCGCCAAATGCCGGATTATCATTGGAAGTAATCAGACGTGTTCCAACGCCCCAGGAATTGATCTTGGCATCCTGGGCTTTCAGGCTCTCAATCAGATATTCGTCAAGGTCACTGGATGCAGAAATGGTCGCATCATCAAAACCAGCTGCCGATAACATTTTATATGCCTCTTTGGAAAGGTAAGCAAGGTCACCGCTGTCGATACGGATACCATATTTTTTCAGCTGGATTCCCTCCTCCCGCATTTCCTCAAATACACGGATTGCATTGGGAACACCGGATTTCAGCACGTCGTAAGTGTCTACCAGAAGGATACATGCATCCGGGTACATTCTTGCGTATGTCTTGAATGCAGTGTATTCATCCGGGAAGCTCATGATCCAGGAATGTGCATGAGTTCCAAGTACCGGCACGTCAAACATCTGACCAGTAAGCACACAGGATGTTCCGACACAACCACCGATCACAGCTGCACGGGCTCCAAAAATACCGGCATCCGGTCCCTGGGCACGGCGAAGACCGAACTCCATGATTCCATCACCTTTCGCCGCATAGCAGACACGTGCTGCCTTGGTAGCGATCAGGCTCTGATGGTTCATAATGTTCAAAATCGCAGTTTCCACAAGCTGAGCTTCCATAATCGGTGCTACCACTTTCACCATTGGCTCTCTAGGGAAAATAACAGTGCCTTCCGGGATGGCATAAATGTCTCCGGTAAAATGGAAAGAGCGAAGATATTCCAGAAAATCTTCCTCAAAAATGGAAAGACCGCGAAGATATTCAATGTCTGCGTCTGTAAATCTCAGATTCTCAATATATTCAATTACCTGCTCCAGTCCTGCACAGATAGCAAAACCGCCTCCGCATGGGTTATCACGGTAAAACATGTCAAATACGACAGTCTGGTCAGTTGAGTTCTTAAAATACCCCTGCATCATGGTAAGTTCATAGAGATCCGTGAGCAGAGTCAGGTTATTTGCTCTCATGTTTATTCTCCTTATTAATGAGGCCAGTCTGAGAATCAATTACCTGAATAATTTTCAACAGGCTCCAGACAGGCTGTTTAATTATAAAAATTTTATACGGTAACCATAGACTCACAGGAACAAAGCGAAGTAATTTCTTATAAAGTAAAAAAGTTTCTGGCACTACTACCTTAGAGTGTGTCGAAAAAACTCCAAAAGCTTCCCGCCAGCGACCTATGCGATTCCGTATATTTTGCTTGATTATAACACATTCATCTCAAAATGCACAGGAAAAAGAAAAGCGAAATCTTAATTTTTCCCCGAAAAATCAAGGCTTCACAGAAATTGAATAAATTTTTAAAAAAATTTGAAAAAAGGGGTTGACTTTTATATATGCATTGATATATAATACAACATGTCGCAAGCGAGAAACGACTTGCTAAGACACATAGGGCTATCGCCAAATGGTAAGGCAACGGACTCTGACTCCGTCATTTCAAGGTTCG
>ENA-OPDH01002859-OPDH01002859.1-human-gut-metagenome-genome-assembly--contig:-NODE-2859-length-10760-cov-2.615413_pt1 | contig 10760 bp, 9 predicted proteins | sample MGYA00241260_ERZ501500 | MGnify/ENA primary metagenome ERZ501500 (study PRJEB25962, sample SAMEA2042519) | human gut metagenome | biome: human gut; feature: human-associated habitat; material: faeces...
AGTCAATGCCCTGCCAGACGATGCACAGCAGCATCAGATCCTGAAAAATGGCATTCAGCGGGTAGAAGCCGTCCCCGCGGCGGAAGGCCCCTGCATAGATCATGAAAAATTCCACCGTGCCCATCGCAGTACCGATGGCCCAGATGCGCAGAAAGTAGCGCCTGCGGTCATGGGTGTGGGCGAAGCCCTCCACGGTGCAGAACAGGAACAGCGGCGCGGACAGCCGCGCCAGCATACTGAACCATTCCGGCACAACACCCGTAAATTCAAAAAAGTAGTGAATGTGATCCATCACCATGAGCACCAGCGCAATGGTTTTGAGCGCCGTGCCGGTCAGGCCGAATTTTTGCTTTGTCATAATAATAACTCCTTTACATTGTCGATGTAAACAGTGTAACAGGGGTTTGTGTAGGAATTATAAGGATTTGAACGTCAGCAGCGATTCAAAGGCGGATTTGCCCTCGCGCTCGCCGTCAAAGTAGAACTGGTTGTCAGCAAGGGCGGCACGGCGCAGGGTGAAGCTCTCGCCGCGGGGTACCTCGCGGTGGTAGCTGATGATGAAATCCGAAATCTGCGCACTGTCCCAGACCTGCCACGGTACGGCGTCGCAGACAATGTCGGCATAGCGGGTGTTGTTGAGGTGGCCGTTCATGTCGCAGCGGGAGTAGGCCGCGGTCTGCGTGCCCAGCGTCTCGCAGTCCTCGGGCGCAACGCGGGGCAGGCGCATCGGCAGCTCAAGGGGCACATCCTCGGCCCACTGGTCGTCAAACTGTTCCGGGTGCTTGCGCAGGATCATACGCTTTTCGGTATCAATGAGTACCCAGCGGCTGTCCATTGTGGCGACCTCTGCCCCGTCGGCATCGTAAAAATGGGTGATGCGCTTGTTGACGGCGCGCTTGCAGCGCTCGGGCTGGGTGACAAGGGTCAATTCCTCGTCCACACGGGGCAGCCGTGTGACGTGCAGGGCCAGCTTGGCCAGCACATAGGCGGTGTGGGTCTTGCGGTACAGGGCATCGTCCAGCCCTACGGCCTCGGTGTGGGCGGTAGCAACCTGCTGAGCATAGCGCAGCAGGGCCCCGAGCTTGACATGGCCGAGATGGTCGCCGTCCGTGCGGTAGACGGTAAATTTTTGGGTGTAGGTTATGAGCTTTTCGGGCATAAGGAAGCCCTCCTTGATGGATTTTGAATTGATTCGCCAAGCAGAGTATAGCACAAATGTTGGAAAAATGCAAAGGCGGGGGCTTTTTGGGCTGGCCGTAGGGGCTGATGCTTGCATCGGCCCACGGAGGGGTCAAGGTCCCTCCCTACAAATCGAACCGTAAAAGGGTGCAGCGGCAAGGCTGCGGGCCGGCAAACAAAAAGGCTGCACACGCAAAACGGTGTGCAGCCTGAAATTGTTTAATAGCTATCGCGGGATTTTTTGCGGAGCTTGCGCCAAATATTGAATGCAGAGATAGCGATGGCCAGAAGCAGCAGGGCAAGAACCATCCAGCCGTTGCCGCCCTCCTCGTAGCTCTTCATCTCGCTCCACTGGGCATCCATGGCGGCGTTGATGTCGTCGGGCAGAGTCTCAAAGACCTCCGCCTTGTCCAGAACCTCCGCGCCAGGGTAGGCGATTTCGCTGTACTTCAGATCGTCGTCCAGCATCTCCCACACGGCGGTGATGGGGGTGGAATAGCCGATGAAGTCCGCGTTCGCAAGGCCGACGTCCGGCTCGCACAGGTAGTTGATGAACATTTCGGCGGCCTCTTGGTGCTTGGCGTTGGCCGGAATGCACATGCTGTCGATGAAGAAGTTGACGCCTTCCTCCGGGTGGACGAAAGCAAGGTCTGGGTTTTCGTCGATCATCGTGATGGCATCGCCAGCATAGTAGGGCGCCATGGCGGCCTCGCCACCCTCCATCTTGTCAAAGACCTCATCCATAACGTAGGCCTGCACGATGTTCTTCTGGGCCTTCAGCGCGTCGGTGATGGCGGTGATCTCATCAACAGACTGCGGATTCATCGACAGACCAATCGTCTTGGCTGCAATCGCGTAAGCGTCGCGGGAGTTGTTGAACATCAGCACATTGTTTGTGTACGCAACATCCCACATGTCCGCCCATTTCGTGGGTGGCTCCTCGACCATCGTCGTGTTGTAGATCAGGCCCGTTGTGCCCCACATGTAGGGCACGCTGTACTTGTTGCCGGGGTCGAAGCTGCGGTTCAGATATGTTTCACCGATGCCGGCAAAGTTCGGAATGTTGTCCATGTTCAGCTCGGACAGCATGCCCTCCTTGGCCATCTTGCCCACCATGTAATCCGACGGGAAGATGACATCATAGGATACGCCGCCGGATTTCAGCTTGGCGTAGAGGCTCTCGTTGGAGTCGTAGGTCGTGTAATTGACCTTGATGCCGGTCAGCTCCTCGAATGCGGACAGAACGTTGATGCTCTCGTCAGAACCGTCGGAGATGTACAGGCCGTTGTTGTAGACATTCAGCGTGATATGGTCGTTGGCAAAGCGCTTCCAATCGTAGTCGCCGGAGACGGAAATATCCTCGTTGACCTCGATGTCATCGGCGGCCAGCACCGGCGCGGCGCTCATCATGGTGACAGTCAGTGCGGCCAGCGCTGCAGCGGAAAACTTTTTCAGCTTCATCTTCAGCGCCCCCCTTCGTCCAGCATGGCTTTGCGGATGGCCTTCTGGTTGCGGCGGTAGGCGCGGGAGTCTGCGGCGTTGGAAATCAGGATGATTGCCAGAATGACGCAGAATATGACTGCAGACAGCGCGTTGATCTCGGGGCTGACCTTCTTGCGGGTCATCGAGTAGATGGCGATAGGCAGTGTCTGCATCGTGCCGGAGTTGAAGTAGGAAATCATGAAGTCATCGATAGAGTAGGTCAGGCAGATGAGGAATGCCGACAAAATGGCCGGGGACAGCTGCGGCATGATGACTTTGGTGAAAGCCTGGCGCGGTGTGCAGCCCAGATCCAGCGCTGCATTGTACAGGCTGGGATCGAGCTGGCGCAGCTTGGGGCCTACATTAAAGATAACATACGGGATATTGAAGGTGATGTGCGCAATCAGCAGCGTCGGCCAGCCGAAGATGCCGCTCTCGCCGCCAATGCCGAAGTTCTGCGCCATGACGAAGAGAAGCATCAGTGAGACACCGGTGATGATCTCCGGATTGACGACAGGCACATAGCTGATGTTATTGATGATGAGCTGGCTTTTGCGGGACATCGAGTTGATGCCAAGGGTCGCCAGTGTGCCCAGCACCGTGGCGATAATGCTGGACACCAGCGCCAGCACAAGGCTAAGACCCAGCGCGGACAAAATCATCTCGTTGTGGAACAGGCTTTTGTACCAGCCGAGGGTGAAGCCCGTAAAGTTCGAGCGGGATTTGCTCTCATTGAAGCTGAACGCAATCATGACCGCGATGGGCAGATACATGAAGCAGAACACCAGGATGACGTAGGTGCGCATGAGCAATGCGGAATGTTTTTTTGCCATATCACATCACTCCTTCCATCTCGGACTCGTCAAAGCTCGAAGTGAAGCTCATGCAGAGCAGGACAATGACCATCAGCACCAGGCTCATGGCGGAGCCGAGATTCAGATTGTAGGAGTTGCCAAGGAACTGCAGCTCGATCAAATCGCCGATCAGCAGGTTGGAGCCGCCGCCCAGCATACGGCTGATAATAAAAGTAGAGACTGCGGGCACAAACACCTGCGTGATGCCGGTGGCAATGCCGGGGCCGGTCAGCGGGACGAGCACCCGAAACAGAATATGCCAGACGTTGCAGCCTAGATCCTGCGCGGCCTCAATGATGGAATCATCGATTTTTGTCATGGCCGTGTAGATGGGCAAAATCATAAACGGCAGGTAGTTGTACACCATGCCCAGCACAACCGCACCTGAGGTGTTGATCATGTTGAAGGGGCCGAGGCCGAACAAACTGAAGAACTTGTTGATAAGGCCGTTTTTCTCCAGCAGTGTCATCCAGGCGTAGGTGCGCAGCAGGAAGTTCATCCACATGGGCAGCATAATGAGCATCAGCATAATGTGCTGCTTGTTGGCGCGCAGGCGGGAGAGAAAATACCCCACCGGAAACGCCATGACCAGGCAGATCACGGTAGAAATCGCGGCCAAAATCAGGCTGCGGGCAAACACGCTGGAATACCGCCCGATCTGGGTGAGGTTGTCGAAGGTGAACTGGCCGTCCGCGTTCGTCATGGCGTACCAGATGACGATGAAAAGCGGTACGACTGTGAAAATGGCCATCCAGACCAGATACGGCCCGGCCAGCCAGCGGGAGGATTTGGATTTGAGCATGGATCACACCTCCGAACGCTTCATGATATGAATTTCGTCCGGGCCGATGTTCATGCCGATAAGCTCGCCGGGCTGGCTGGCCTGGGTGGAATGGATGATCCACTCATAGCCTTCCACATCGACGTGCATTTCAAAGTGAACGCCCTTGAAGATAACATCATTGACCACGCCCACCAGCTGACCCTCCACTGGGCTGACCACTTCAATGTCCTCGGGGCGGACCACCACCTGTACGCTCTGTTCCCGGGCAAAGCCGCGGTCCACGCAGGGGAAGTCCACACCGGAGAAGGACACCAGAAAGTCCTTGTGCATCACGCCGTCCACGATGTTGGAATCGCCGATAAAGTCTGCCACAAAGGCGTTTTTCGGCTCGTTGTAGATATCCTCCGGGGTGCCGATCTGCTGGATGCGGCCCTTGTCCATCACCACCACGGTGTCGGACATGGTCAGGGCCTCCTCCTGATCGTGGGTAACGTATACAAAGGTAATGCCCATCTGCTGCTGGATCCGCTTCAGCTCGATCTGCATATCCTTCCGCAGGCGCAGGTCCAAGGCACCCAGCGGCTCGTCCAACAGCAGCACCTTGGGCCGGTTCACCAGCGCACGGGCAATGGCCACTCGCTGCTGCTGTCCGCCGGAGAGCAGGGTGACATCTCTTTTTTCGAAACCTTCCAGACCTACCATTTTCAGCATTCTGGTGACTTTCTGGGCGATCACGTCCTTGTCCACTTTTTTCAGATTCAGACCGAATCCAATGTTCTCTGCCACATTCAGATGGGGAAAAAGGGCATATTTCTGGAAAACGGTGTTTACCTCTCTCTTATATGGAGGCAGCTTGGAAATCTCAATTCCGTTAAACAATACTTCGCCGCCGCTTGGCTCCTCGAAGCCTGCAATAATACGAAGGGTTGTGGTCTTTCCACAGCCACTTGGTCCCAGAAGGGTGAGAAACTCGTTCTCATAGATGTCCAGATTGATTCCGCGGAGAACCTGCTGGTCATCAAAGTTTTTTGTGAGGTTTTTCAACTCTATGAGTTTGTTCATTCGTGTGCTCCTTTCCGTCCCTAAGTGGAAATATCCATATATTTCCTCATGCCGTGAAAAAAACGGCTTTTATCAGGTGATTTTTTTCGCTGATTCCTGTGAGCAGACTACTTATACTTCCTCTTTAACTTCTTTATAAGAGAGTAAACAAGAAGGATCACCACTGTAAAAGCCAGCATAATCGTACACAGGGCATTGATTTCCGGCGTGACACCGGTTTTGATCTGAGTGTACACCTTAATTGGCAAGGTAGACAATCTCGGACCGTTAATAAAAATACTGATTACCACGTCGTCCATGGACATGGCAAAGGCAAGCAATGAGCCGGACGCAACAGCTGGCATGATCAGTGGCAGCGTAACGTCAAGAAAGGCTCTCATGGAAGTAGCTCCAAGATCCCGGGCAGCTTCCTCGAGGGAAGGATCCAGGCCCACAAGTCTGGCTTTTACTTCCATCAATATATAAGGAATGCAAAATACCGTATGTCCGATCAGCAGAGTAAGCATTCCGAAGGGCAGGTTCAGCATATAGAAAAATGCCATCAGTACCATGCCCAGAATAATTTCCGGTATCATAAGGGGCAAAATGGAAATGTACTCCAATGCGCCTTTTGTTTTCCAGTGAATCCGTGACAGACCTACCGCCCCCAGCGTTCCGATGACAGCAGAAACTACACAGCTTGCCACGCCCAGGATCAGGCTGTTTACCAGGGCTTCCATCATGGCGCTGTCTGCGAATAATTTCTCGTACCACTGGAGGGAAAATCCGGTGAGACGTACGGGAAGCTTGGATTCGTTGAAGGAGAAAATGATGACTACGGCTACTGGGAGGTACATTAAGAAGAAAATGATACCAAGGTATATCTTCTCAAAGCGGGTGCTCCGTTTCATGCCAGAGCCTGTATTTCTCTTCTTTCCAAACTTTTTAACTAATGTACCGTTTTTAGCCTCGGCGTCTTCACCTTGCATTTTCGGATCCAGCACTTCTATTTCATTATTTTGTATTTTTATCATCCCAGCCCCTCCACTTCTTTCGCATTGGTGACCTTGCGGTATAGCAGGATCATCAAAGTGGTAAGGATCATCATGATCACCGCCAGTGCAGCCGCAAAGGGCCAGTTATTTCCCCGTGTCATCTGGTCCTGGATCAGGCTTCCTACCAGCACAACTTTGTTTCCGCCCAGGATATCTGCTATGAAAAACAGTCCCATAGATGGAATAAAGGTTAGGATTACGCCGGACAAAAGTCCTGGCAGGGTCAGCTTAAAGCTGACTGTCCAGAAGGCCTTTGCCTTACCTGCCCCCAGATCACGGGCGGCTTCTACCAGTGACCAGTCCAGTTTTTCCGCACTGGAATATACGGATAAAATCATAAATGGCAGCAGTACATATATCATACCAATGATGATTGCCGGGTAGCTGTACATGATTTTCAGCGGCTTCTCGATCAAGCCAAGCTTTTTCAGCACAAAATTCAGAACGCCTTTTTTCTGAAGGATGATGATCCAGCCGTAAAGTCTGATCAGGGAATTCACCCAGAAGGGAAGCATAAGAAGAAGCATAGCTTTCTTTTTACCGCCTGCTGGTAATTTCGCCATAAAATAGCCAAACGGATACCCGATCAGGGTGATAAAAACAGTACTTGTAATGGCCAGCTGGAAGGACTGGACAAAGGTGTCCAGATACACTGGTTCCAGGAGCTTCCGGTAATTATCCAGGGTAAAGATCCACTGCACGCCGTGGACTTCTCCCGGGGTGGCAAAGCTTAAGGCTACCATGTAGATAAGAGGGCATGCCACGAAGATCAGAGTGAAAATATATAATGGCAGGATCATCCAGATGGTGGCGCGGGTGTGTCTGGCGGATGCAGCACTCTTGCTGTTGCCGCGGATTTTTTTTACAGGCACAGATTCCTTGCTGTTGCCGTGGCTGTTCTTTGCAGGTGCAGATTTCTGGCTGTTGCCACGGCTGTTACTGAGACCGCCCATCACTGATTTCCTCCTGACATATCAGCGGGCTCTTTCGTCTTAATCTCCCGATCTACTACAACTGCATTTCGCGGATCAAAATACCATTTTATCTGCTGACCTGACTGAATATTTGCATTCATGCCAAACCGGCTGGCTGGGATTTCTGTGCCATCAGACAAAGCAAGCAGAACTCGCAGCTGACCTGCAGCGAAATTCTTCTCCTTCACAGTTGCGTGAAGATGTCTGCCAGTTCCCTCAGCTTCATTTTGCTCAACTACATTTTCCATTTCAGCTTCATCCAGCAGAATATTTTCGCTTCTCACAGCCAGGGTAAGCTGCTCTCCCACCTTTACAGTCTCTTCTGTATAAACGAAAACAGTGTCATTTCCTATTTCAACCTGTGCATAAGAACCATTTATTTCTGCAACTTTTCCTTTTAAAATATTGGCATTTCCCACAAAGGTTGCCACATAGCTTGTTTTCGGATGGTTGTAAATCTCATCCGGAGTGCCGATCTGCTCAAATTGCCCCTGATTCATTACCACGATCCGGTCGGACATATTAATGGCCTCTTCCTGGTCGTGGGTGATATAGATAAAGGTAATTCCAAGCTTCTTCTGCAGTCGCTTCAGTTCCAATTGCATTGTCCGTCGAAGCTGCAGATCCAGAGCTCCGAGAGGCTCGTCCAGAAGCAGTACACGTGGATTATTTGCCAATGCTCTTGCAATGGCTACACGCTGCTTCTGTCCGCCGGAGAGCTCCGCAGGTTTTCGTTTCTCGAAGCCTTCCAGCTGAACCAGCTCCAGCATTTCCTTAACCTTTTTCTTTATATCCGCTTTTGGTACTTTTCGTATTTTCAGACCATACCCGATGTTATCCGCCACGTTCATATGGGGAAAAAGGGCATAATTCTGAAATACCGTGTTCACATCTCTCTGGTTTGGCTCCAGATTCGTCACATCTTTCCCCTCCAGCCATATACTTCCGCTGTCCGGCTGCTCAAGTCCTGCGATGATGCGAAGAGTGGTCGTCTTGCCGCAGCCGGAAGCACCCAGCAAGGTGACGAATTCCCCCTGATCAATTTGCAGATTGATTCCCTGTAGAACATATTCTTCTGATGTAAAACTTTTTTTCAGATTTCTTAATTCAAGAAATGAGTCAGACATTTGTCTCCTCCTTTCTGGAGCGTGTTTGAAAATTATTCCTGCAGGCTTCCACAAATTGTGACACGCATTTTGAAGAAAGCCTTTTTTAACACGCTCTGCTGTAATGTTAAGTGAAGTACGAAAAAAATACGGGATACCCCTATAGCCATACATTCAGAAAATCTCTATATAAACACGGTGCATGTTTATATAGCGCCATTACTGTATATTGCTATATCGGTAACCCGTATTCCCATATAATTCTTCAAAAAAAGGTACAACTTTTCTAAAAAGCCTGGGGCGGAATAACCTGACATGTACCTCATCTCCTTTGTTTGCAATCAAGGTGTATTCTATCATAGAATGAATCATTTGAAAACAGTTATTTTCCCATTGATAACATATTTTTTCATTTTCATTTAACAGATCAGGAGCAGAACCAAATTGGCTCTGCTCCCTTGCAAAATGTTATCCAATATTATATTTTTTACGTATTTCTTCTTTATCTTCTTCAGATATTTTAAGTGCATCCATAGCCTGATCCACAGACCAGTTCATTGTTTCTGTAAGAGTTTTAATTGAAGAAACCAAACTCTCGCAAACTCCTTTTTCATAATTTCTCTGTGCTACATCGTCAAGAACATGTCCCACATCTGTTACCTCACTTTCTAAATCCATTTCCATTTGGATTCCAAAATCGTCCTGCAAAATCATCCTTTTCTCTGAAGCATTCCGTTTATCTGAAAGTAAAACTTCCAACATTCGCAGGATGCCAGACGCTTCTTTATCATATGCATCCCCAAGGCATATAATCACATTTGTCAGAAGATCGTAATTTTCTTCTTTTTCATGTACATTTCCTATCATATTTTCCTCTTTTAGAGAGTACCGATTAATTGTATTTTTTCGGTAATTTGGAGGATTTATACATATAAATACGTTATATACCTTCTTTATCTTTTCGTAATGTGAGTTTGTAAAAACCGTTCCATACTGTGAAGAAACCATCCTACAACAATAATAAATGCTACGCTTAATGATGGGATACCCAGGATAATAATTATTCTGAGGTTCCACATTAATGATCAGACTCAATCGATTGTCAGTGCCTGGTATCAATGCACTAAAGCGAATATCATAGGTTACTGTTCCTTCCGCTATGGTCGTATCTTCAGTAGATAGTCCTTTTATCAATTCGGGAGTTTCTTCATCCGGATATACTGGAATTTCAGAAACATACAAATCTCCTTCTATGTATTTCTCTGCAATTTCCTGTATTGCACACTCCCTGTACTCCTGCAGACAGCTTTTCATAATCCATGCAAGAATAATCTTGTTTGACAATAATTTCTTACATGCGTTATCATACGCTGCCTTTTCTCCTGCGGTAGAAAGCATTTTTGACAATTTGTTTGGTACTTTCATTCACCACAAGCCTTTCTTTATGAACTTTATCTACATTTTTATAATAACACATACTGCGTTCTTAAATCTATAAAACTTTTATTAAAAATATTAACTGCCTTTCTTTATTCACACTATCCATTTAAAGATATTTATTGAGCTTTTTCCAACACCATGATACAATAGCTTCAAGGGTTTTTACTACATTTGAGGAGGTTTACCATGAAAGAAATTACAGCTGTAAAAATTAATCCAACAGATTTTGCGCCCTTTGGCACCTACTGTTCCATGACTGAACCGGAAGGTTATCCTCTACAGGGCGAAATCCACAAATTTTATCCGGATCGTATCTCAGGTACCTGTATGGGAAGTATGGGATTTTCTCCCATTGCCGTACGCAAAGATGAGCGAATCGTTAAGATGGCAGAATACCACACAACCACCTGGGAAGGCATTGTAGCTCTGGATGATGATATGATCATTCATGTTGCTCCTGCATCTGCCGGTACGCCAGTCCCGGAACTTACAAAGGCCTTCCTTGTTCCCAAAGGATGTATGGTAAAGATCAATGCCGCTATCTGGCATTTATGTCCTCTGCCTGTAAACAACGATGTCCTTCATGCAATGATCATTTTACCGGAATGTACTTATGCCAATGACTGTACGGTAGTTGAGTTTGAGGAAAAAGACTGGTTTAAAATCGTATAATCAGAATTTTCACCCACGATAAATCAGAATTTTTACCCAAGATTTTCTTGACAAATGGCTGCTTATAACTTAAAATATCTTTTGTGTCTGATAAGTGTATAAATTTTTATACACTTATCATTCCATAAGCTGGAATAGCTCAGTCGGTAGAGCACTTCACTCGTAATGAAGGG
>ENA-OPDH01002860-OPDH01002860.1-human-gut-metagenome-genome-assembly--contig:-NODE-2860-length-10759-cov-3.110613_pt1 | contig 10759 bp, 7 predicted proteins | sample MGYA00241260_ERZ501500 | MGnify/ENA primary metagenome ERZ501500 (study PRJEB25962, sample SAMEA2042519) | human gut metagenome | biome: human gut; feature: human-associated habitat; material: faeces...
GCCTGGGGTGACCCCGTGCTGATCTCCGGCGAATGCACGGAGACAGACACGCTGCGCCTCAATTACGGCAATACCTACCTCTTCAAGGACAGCCCCGACTCCCCCGTCGAGCCCACCAGCCCCGCCGAGCCGCTCAACATGGGCGTGTTCCTCTTCAAGGGCAATCGGGCCTCGTACAATGTGGAGATGCGAAACATATACGTCCTCAGCGACGACGGCAGCCGCTTCGAGCTGAAGGACCGGGTTACCCTGCGACCCTTTGAGAGCTATGTCGTGGCCAATGCCGCCACCCAAGCCCTGCTGAAGAGCCTCCGCTTGGACGGTATCGTCACGGGTACGGAGCTGGCCGAGATCCCGGCGGACAACAGCTTCCGCGCTTGGACCGCCGACGGACGTTTGCACCTTAGCGCCGACCATGCCGAGAAGGTGGCCGTATACCACGTCAGCGGGACCTTGAAGTGCTATCTGCCGCTCTTGCGCGGCGAGACGACGATCGCCCTTCCTTCCGGCATCTATCTCGTCCGCCAAGGCGGTACCGCGATCAAGGTCGTCCTGTAGAGCATACATTATATTATATACACTAAAACAGATACAAATATGAGAACATTCAGATATATCCTATCCTTGCTAGCCGCTACGCTCGCCCTGCTGGCGCAGCCGGCGATGGCGCAAGCCCCGGAGACGAGCACGAAGGCGCAACCTTCCGACCCAGTCTTCCCATACCTCCTCACCATCCAGCAACCCGCCGAGGGAGCGACGCTGGACGTAATGATCATGAACGCCGCCGGCACGTACACCGCCGTATCCTCCGGCCAGACCGTCTACAACGGGACCAAGGTAGACCTCTTCTTCGCCCCGCAGGAAGGCTACCGACTGACGGAAGGCTCCATCACCTACAACGGCAACGCTACGACCGCGGAGCCCCTAGCACCGAACGACAAGGGCTACACCGCACAGCGTAGCTTCACGATGCCCGCCCAGCCGGTGACGGTTACCGCCGAGGCCGAGCTTATCCGCTACACGATCACCTACGATCCGGCCGGCGGCACCCTCCCGCAGGGCAGCCCCACCCAATATACCATAGTATCGGACGATCTCACCCTCCCTACGCCGACACACGCCAATACCTACCTCTCCTTCGAGGGCTGGAAAGACGCCGACGGGAATACGGTAGCGACCGTGGCGAAAGGCTCCACCTGCGATCTCTCCCTCACCGCCCAATGGAAAGAGAGCGAGCTGGCAGAGGTGGTAGGAGGGCCGGACGAGACCCGGATCGTCACCACCATCATGACCGCCGAAGAGATTCTGGCCGCTCTTGCCGCCACATGGCCCAAGTTCACCTTCACCACCGACAGAGGCGACGTGATAGATAGCCCGATCTCGTGGAAACTGAAAGACGGCGCTACCCTCGACCTCACGCCCGGCAAGAAGAACCCCTTCATCTGGACAGCCACACCGCTGCCTGATGGCGTGAAAGGCAATGGGTACGTGATGTCCGGCACCACGCAGGTCTACCTCGAAGCCTCCCCTATCATACCGAAAGACAACGGCGAGATCACGATAACGGACGAGAACAAGTTCCAACAAGACGGTGGTACCGACAACTACTTCAACGGAGAGATCAACGGAGAGGAGGGCAAGACCATAAACAAACTCACCCTCACCCCTCCCGCCGATACCGATATGACAATAAAGCTCAACGAGGTAACCTCCGCGACCACCCTCATCAACGGGACCGGGAAGACCAACCTCACCTTGAACGGCACGAACAGTCTGGGTGCGGTCACGATCGAGCCCGGCAACGAATTGACGCTCACCCCCGGCGAGAATGCCGGCGACCTTGTCAACACCGCGGTCACCAACAAGGGCCATTTCACGGATCTTACCGCACGAGTGCCCACCGTGACACTCCCCGGCAACATCACCCTCGAACGGGTAGACCCGGCGGCAAGCACCCCGATACCATCCACTGACGGCTACGCGGAGCTTGAGGCCGGCATAACCGCCCCCGAAGGCACCCAAATGAATTTGACGTATCTATGGCAGATTTTCAACGCACAGGCCGGCACATGGTCTACCGCCCCGGATGACTCGCAGCTGCGCAACGCCTCGAATACCTACAGGACGAGAACCGTAGGCCAGTATCGTTGCCTAGTTACCGCCACCGTAACCGGAGACGGCGGCACGACCACGACCACAGCGCTCGCCACGCCCCCGGCTGCCGTAACGTCTTACGTTCCTCCCATAACGCCACAGCCCGCTACCTATACCGTAACCCTCCCCTCCTTGGTAGGAGCCTCCACCACCCCGGCAGCCGGAGCGCATACGGTAACCGAAGGCGACGGCTTCTCCTTCCCCCTCACCTTGGACGCAGACTATGACCAGTCCGTCCCCGTAGTGACCATGAACGGAAACGCCCTCACCCCCGACGCAAGCGGCAAGTACACGATCGCCGATATTTCCGCCAACCTGACCGTAGCGATCACCGGTATCGTGAGAAATACCACAACCGGTATCGAGCAAGTGGAAAACGCTACCTTGATCCGTGCCGAGAGCGGAGCCTTGCTGATCCGTACGCCAGTCTCCGTGACAGCGCAGGTGATCGCCCTCACCGGAAACGTAGTCCGCACGGTACGGCTTCCCGCCGGAGACAGTCGTGTAGATGGCTTGGCTAGCGGTATCTATATCGTCCGCCTATCCAATGAGATAACGAAGAAAGTGATAATCCGATAGGCAAGGTTTCACGAGTGAGAGCGGCTGTCATCGCCGCTCTCACAAAAAGAGGTCGTTTTTAGCGTTCCAATAAGTCCAAGACCAGCTCGAAGCCTTCGGCGCCGCTATAATAAGGATCCGGGACGGGAATAGAATAAAGACAGTCACAAGAATAAACTACCGAAGCATTGTCTAACTGATTCTATTTCGTATATTTGCCATTGAAAACCAGAGACAAAAGAAGGATAAAGATATGACAGCATTAGAACTCAACGCAGAATTATTCCGCCAACTCAGTATCATCGCCGAAGATGAGACCTTGATGCGTAAAGCCGTAGAAGCCATCCGCCGTCTTGCGCAGCAAAAGGAAGCACAGACTGAAGAGACTGAATATATTAGTAAGGAAGAGGTACTGGAGGGAATAGATGCCGGACTGAAAGACATGATAGCCGGCAGAACACGGCCAGCGAATGAGTTATTAGAGGAGTTACGTCATGAATTATAGAATAAAAACAACCAAATCTTTCGATAAAGAAATCAAGCGGCTTGGTAAACACTACGCATCCATCGCAAATGACTATGCCGCACTCCTTGATGAACTGGCACAAAATCCCCGACTCGGTATCGACCTTGGAAGTGGTCTCCGCAAAATTCGTATGCAGATCACCTCCAAAGGAAAGGGTAAAAGTGGTGGCGCAAGGGTCATCACTTTTACTGTTATTGTATCGATGGAAGAAAGCGAAATTAATCTCCTTTATATCTATGATAAAGCGGATCGTCCCTCCATCAGCACACACGAAATAGAGAGACTGCTTCATAAAAACGGATTAAGGTAGCCTATCAGAGTAAACTCACAGGATACGATCCTTACAATATTCCAACAACCCGGCGCAAGCATCTTCCAATAGATCCAAGACCAACTCGAAACCTTCGGCACCGCTATAATAAGGATCCGGGACGTGATCGTACAACTTATTCCGGGAGAACTCTGTCATCTGATGTATCTTAGCGACGGATTCCAGATCGGGAGCCATCCGTTTCAAGTCCGTTATATTTTGGTCGTCCATGCCGATAATCAAATCGAAGTCATGGAAGTCCCACTGACGTACCGGACGGGAGATCGAATCCAACACATATCCCCTACGGGCCGCATGCGCCCGCATCCGTGAATCCGCCCGGTCTCCCTCATGATACCCGGCTATCCCGGCGGAATCGATCTCAATCCGATCTCCCAATCCCGCATCCTTCACCAACCTCTTCATTACTGCCTCCGCCGACGGAGAGCGACATATATTCCCCAAGCACACAAACAATAACCGTACCTTCTCCTCCTTCATCACTAAGCTCCTTTCCATTAATTTTCAATTCTCCATTTTCAATTCTCAAGCCGGGTCCACATCATAATGAACAAGCAACTGCTTAAACGGTACATATCCTTGCATCTCAGTATGAATCCCCTCCAATATCTCACGAAGCGGAGCGATCCCGGCGGATATCTCGATCTTCAAGACGATCTTCTTGATATGAAGCGTCTGTACCCGAGTGATAGGCGGCGTAACCGGCCCCAACACCCGCTCACCCAAACGAGCACGAAGTTTCTCGGCGTATAAAGCAGACATTTCCTGCAAAGCCTCCTCATTCCGACTTCGAAGGATCAAGACGATCAAACGGTAGTAAGGCGGGTAACGGAACATACTACGCTCGCTCAATTGCAAGCTCACCATTTCCTTATAAGCAAAATGCTGCACCATACGGATCAAAGGATGCTCCGGCTGAGTAGTCTGCAAGATCACCGTACCCCGCTTATCCCGTCGTCCGGCACGTCCGCTAACCTGTACCATCAATTGATAAGCCCGCTCGTGCGCCCGGAAGTCAGGGAAATTCATCAGGCTATCGGCACTCAGGATTCCGACCACGCTGACATTCCCGAAATCCAATCCCTTCGACAACATCTGGGTACCAATCAAGATTTGTGTCTTCCCCTTCTCGAAATCCGAGATGATCCGCTCGTAAGCCGTGCGGGTACGGGCCGTATCGAAATCCAGCCGCTCCACCTTCGCCGCTGGGAATTGCCCAGCGATCTCCTCCTCTACCTTCTCCGTACCGAAGCCTTGCATCTTGAACTCCGTCCCCTTACACTCTGGACATACCTGCGGCAAGCGGTAGGTATAACCGCAATAATGGCAAACCAGCTGATTATGCGCCTTGTGGTAGGTAAGGCTAACGTCGCAATTCACGCAACGAGGCACCCACCCGCACCCTCGGCACTCGATCATCGGGGCGAATCCCCGGCGGTTTTGGAATAGGATCGCCTGCTCGCCCCGGGATAGGGCCTCCCGCACCTTCTCCAGCAACTGAGGAGAGAAAAGGGTATCTTTCATGATCTTCTTGCGCTTTAGCTCCTTCACGTCCACCGTAATAATCTCCGGCATCAAGCAATCACCGTAGCGGGTAGATAGCTCGACCAGACCGTATTTCCCCGCCGTAGCGTTGAAATAGGAATCGATGGAGGGAGTGGCGGAACCCAATAAGGTCTTACCGCCGTGCATACCCGCCAAGACGATGGCAGCGTTACGGGCATGGTAACGGGGTGCCGGGTCCTGCTGCTTATACGTATTCTCATGCTCCTCGTCCACGATAATCAAGCCCAAGTCCTTAAACGGAAGGAAGAGGGAAGAACGGACCCCCAATACCAGCATAGGCTCGTCGCTATGCAGCAGCTTGTTCCAGACCTCCACCCGCTCGTTGTCCGAGAACTTAGAGTGGTAGACCAATAGCTTATCCCCGAATAATTTCGCCAGCCGTTCCGTGATCTGGGTCGTGATAGCGATCTCCGGCAACATATATAAAACCTGCCGCCCCAGCCGCAAGACCTCATGGATCAAACGGACGTATATCTCGGTCTTACCACTGGAAGTCACGCCATGAAGCAAGCAGACCTCCTTCGTCTTGAAAGCCTCATGGATCTCTCCATAGGCTTTCTCTTGCGCCGGACTGAGCGGATTCGGCTCTTGCAAGCGGCAGACGGATACTTGCAAACGCCCCACCTCTTTCTCGTAACTCTCCAAGATACCCCGTTTCAGCAGACCCTCCAATACCGCAGAGGTATAACCACTGCGTTCCAATAGCTCTTTCTTGGAAAGCTCCTTCGATAAAGCAGGATTTAACGTATGACTTAAATCCAAGAAACTGACCAGCAGAAGCTCTTGCTTCTTCGCTCGTTTCAAATCCTCGAACACCGCCTGTAATTTCGTCTCATCCCGGTAAGCCTCGGCCAAACGGATAAACGCCTGTGTCTTGGGAACGAATCCTCGCTTTAGCTCCTCGCTCACCTCGACCGCCCCTTTCACCATCAAGGAAGAGACGATCGGGACAACATTTCGAAGACCGGTCTTCTTCTCCAACTCCGAGATCGTCAATTTCAAGATCCCGCTAAAGGCATCCAGTACCGCTTGCTCATTCGGGCGCAAGGGGGCGGTGGCCTCGAAATCCTCATTATAGGTAACCGCCGTCTCGCTTTCCAACTTTAAACCGGAAGGCAAGGCCGCCTTATACACGTCGCCCAGCTTACATATATAATAAGAAGATATCCATTTCCAGAAACGGAGTTGCGGACGGCGGAGCACCGGCGTGGCATCCAGCAAAGCGTAGATCTCCTTCGTCTCAAAATCGGATACCGGTTCCCGGTCGTGTACCTCCATGACGATGGCCGTATAATATCGTTTCTTCCCGAAATGCACGATCACCCGGCAACCGGGAGTCACGGCTCTTTCCAGATCTTCGGGTATCCGATAGGTATAGCTATTCTCCAAAGGAAGGGGAAGTATGACGTCCGCGTATTTCATTCAAACAGGTGTTTCATTACGAGCCCAAAAATAACAAAAAAGGCCGGACTTCTAAAGCCCAGCCTCTCTCATTTTATTTTCACCTATTTAGAACAAGATCGCTGCCGTGATAGACCATCCACGGTTCTTTCCGGCACCGTCGGAGAGGTTCACCTTCTCAATGCTATAGTTATCAGTCAGTCCCAGACCATAATTGAAACCCACCTGCAAGTGACTGATCAGCTCCACGCCGGCACCGAAGTTAAGACCTGCGCTGAAATTCTTCGCCTTCACCTGATCCGCTACGGAACCCGGGATATCCCAAAATTTATCACCGCCTACACGGAAACCGATATACGGACCGGCTGCCAAATACGCCTTGACGATCGGTAAACCGAATTTCCATTTCAAGTTGACCGGAACATCGATATAATCCGTCTTCATCGAAGTCTTAACCCCGCCAGCCGAGGTCGTCTCCAAACCTTTTTGCGAATACAACACCGCCGCATCGATCCCGACACCGACCAACGGTAAGGTCGTCTCGATCATCGGACCCACTTGGAAGCCGGTTACATTATCCGCTTTCAACACGTCCGAGTTGAAATGAACAGACGATATATTCACACCTCCCTTGATACCGAATTTAAGCTGAGCGTTCGCCGGAAGCGCCATCAACGCTAGCAAGGCAACCATAACAAGTCCCACAATTTTCTTCATATTCATACTTCTTTTGTTAATTACTCGTTGCAAATAAACGCACTTTTCTAATAATAAACAAATATTCTCTATAGAGTGTTCACGGAATACCCCAGTCCTTTAAACGCAAAGAAAGCATGCATCTTACACACGGAGCTCATCCCGTCGGTCAGATTCATGCTTCTTTCCCTAATTATTATGGCAAAATAATTATCCGAAACCATGAGACGACTTGATAAGAAAACCTTGGATAAAGAATAGTAAAAACCGGATACGGTTCTTGCGTTCTCTTCCGGCCTTTCCTCGAAGCCGTCGAAAATATACACGCCTTGCAGGTCTTCTGACTTACTTCCGGTCTTAAGCGCCTTCCCATTCACTTGAATGAACAGTGGCAACAGTATTGCTCAACCCGTTTATGAAGCTTACAGCAGCGGGACTGTCCGGGATTCTCACCCGATTCCCTTTTAATCCCTATCCGGCGATTGCCGAAAGGGAACAAAGCATGTAGCAAAGATACATAAAGTTTTGATGTAGCCTAACACTTTCCACAAAAAATATCCTTATATTCCCGGTTCCTGATATAGCATAAAGCCGCCCCGATAGCCGTGCGATACTCGGCATACTCCGGTATCTTGAAATGGACATCGCACATCTCCTCCAGACGGGGGAAAATATCCGGGCATTGTGGCAAGCGAGTTAGGTTACCGATCAATACGATATTCTTGATATCGCCATTTAACGAGGCGAAAACAGCTCCTTGCCCGATGGTCTGCAAGACCATATGAACGATACCGAGAGCGATATCCTCAACCTTAGCGTTCGCGTCCGCTTTTCCGAAAATAGAGGCTGTCACGTCCAGCGGCAGGCCGGGTAGCGGATGCGGCGTAATATCCCGGATATGCAAGTCGATATCATTCAAGGAACCGTGCTCGGCCAAAGACGCTATTTGGTGAAAGTCATGCGTTTTCAATAATAGCTTAGACAAGCCGAGGATTGTTCCGCCACCGATACCCAATCCCCCGATATGCTCGATCGTGGAGCCTTGTACCTTGACAAAGGAGGTACCCGTTCCCATGCTGACCACCAATAGACTGTCCAGTCCCGTATTATATTGCGCCCCTAGCCCATTCGCAAGGAACTCATCCGTCTTCGCAGTTGGTAAGCCATATAAAGGTTGATCGATATAGGCGCTACCTACACCCGTCAAGATCACTTTCTCTATATTCGAGAGCGAGATGTTATTATCATAAATATACTTACCGAAGGCTCCGAATAAAGAGGTTACCGGATCGGTAGCTTTCACGAACATCGGGTTCTTGATCTTCTTATCCTCCACGCCGACGATCTTAGTCGTGCTACCTCCCACATCTATACCTATAACGATTCCCATGATTCTTTCCCTTTTTAATTGAATAATCGCTACAAAAGTACATAAACCCGTATACAATACTAAAAAAGGCCGGACAAAATCAATTGTCCAGCCTCTCTTTATTAAAAAACCGTAAGGTTTAAATGCTATTTATTCGCCTAACAAGATCTCTAGGATCTGGCAAGCTGCCTTCGATACGGAAGTACCCGGGCCAAAGATAGCGGCAACGCCAGCCTTATACAAGAAGTCATAGTCTTGAGCCGGGATTACACCACCAGCGATAACGATGATATCCTCACGACCTAATTTCTTCAACTCCTCGATAACCTGCGGAACCAACGTCTTATGACCAGCGGCCAAAGAAGAAACGCCCATTACGTGAACATCGTTCTCTACAGCTTGACGGGCAGCCTCGGCCGGAGTCTGGAACAACGGTCCCATATCTACGTCGAACCCACAGTCAGCATAACCGGTAGCAACAACCTTAGCGCCACGGTCATGTCCGTCCTGACCCATCTTAGCGATCATGATACGAGGCTGACGGCCCTCTTTCTTAGCGAATTGCTCGCAAAGCTCGCAAGCTTTCTGGAAGTCTGCGTCTTTCTTAGTTTCTGATGAATACACGCCTGAAATAGTTCTAATGATTGCTTTATAACGACCTACAACCACCTCGCAAGCATCGGAGATCTCTCCCAATGACGCACGCAAGCCGGCAGCCTTAACAGCCAACTCTAATAAATTGCCCTTCTTCGTCTTCACGCACTCCGTGATATCAGCCAAAGCTTTTTGAACAGCGGCTTCGTCACGGTTAGCACGCAACTCCTTCAAAGCGGCGATCTGCTCGTTACGTACGGCTGTATTATCAATCTCAAGGATATCGATCGGATCTTCCTTCGGCAAACGATATTTGTTAACACCAACGATGGTCTGAACACCTGAGTCGATACGAGCCTGTGTACGAGCGGCCGCTTCCTCGATACGCATCTTAGGAAGACCTGTCTCGATGGCTTTCGCCATACCACCCATGCTCTCGATCTCTTGGATCAACGCCCAACCTTTATGTACCAATTCATTCGTCAAAGACTCTACATAGTAAGAACCAGCCCACGGGTCGATTTCCTTACAGATCTTAGTCTCTTCCTGAATGTAAATCTGTGTATTACGAGCGATACGAGCGGAGAAATCGGTCGGCAAAGCGATCGCCTCATCCAATGCGTTCGTATGCAAAGATTGTGTATGTCCTAATGTAGCGGCCATAGCCTCGATACAAGTACGTCCTACGTTATTGAACGGATCTTGCTCGGTCAATGACCAACCGGAAGTCTGGCTATGTGTACGCAATGCCAATGATTTCGGGTTCTTAGCGCCGAAGCTCTTCACGATCTTCGCCCACAACATACGAGCCGCACGCATCTTGGCGATCTCCATGAAGTGATTTACACCGATAGCCCAGAAGAATGACAAACGGGGAGCGAACGCATCCACATCGATACCGGCGTTGATACCGGCACGAAGATATTCCATACCGTCGCACAACGTATAAGCCATCTCGATATCAGCCGTAGCACCAGCCTCCTGCATATGATAACCGGAGATAGAGATAGAATTGAACTTCGGCATCTTCTGAGAGGTATACTCGAAGATATCAGCGATAATCTTCATGGAGAACTCAGGCGGGTAAATATAGGTATTACGTACCATGAACTCTTTCAATATATCGTTCTGGATCGTACCGGCCATTTCCTCCAACTTAGCACCTTGCTCCAAACCTGCGTTGATATAGAATGCCAATACCGGAAGCACACCACCATTCATGGTCATGGAAACAGACATCTTGTTCAAAGGAATACCATCGAACAACACTTTCATGTTCTCCAAGGAACAGATAGATACACCCGCTTTACCTACATCACCAACCACACGTTCGTTGTCGGCATCGTAACCACGGTGAGTCGGAAGGTCGAACGCAACGGACAAACCTTTCTGACCGGAAGCCAAGTTACGGCGATAGAAAGCGTTAGACTCCTCAGCGGTAGAGAAACCCGCGTACTGACGGATTGTCCAAGGACGCATAGCGTACATGCCGCTATACGGACCACGCAGATAAGGAGGCAGACCGGAAGCATAGTTCAGATGTTCCATACCTTCCAGGTCTTCT
>ENA-OPDH01002863-OPDH01002863.1-human-gut-metagenome-genome-assembly--contig:-NODE-2863-length-10754-cov-2.898121_pt1 | contig 10754 bp, 9 predicted proteins | sample MGYA00241260_ERZ501500 | MGnify/ENA primary metagenome ERZ501500 (study PRJEB25962, sample SAMEA2042519) | human gut metagenome | biome: human gut; feature: human-associated habitat; material: faeces...
AAGCAGTTGATGGAGTTTGCTGCCAACCAGAAACGTTCGTGGGCAAATGACGAAGACTTTATCAAGGGTTTGTATGACAAGATTATAGTTTCTGATATATATAAGGAATATATGGCTTCGTCTGATAAATCTTATGAAGTTGACCGTGAACTATGGAGAAAGCTCTATAAGGCATTTGTTTTCAATAACGAAGAGTTGGATGTTTTGCTGGAAGATCAGAGCCTTTATTGGAATGATGACAAAGAAATAGTAGACACTTTCGTGCTGAAGACGATTAAACGTTTTGAGGCAAAAAATGGTGCTAACCAGACTTTGTTGCCGGAATTTAAGGATGAGGAAGACCAGGAGTTTGCCCGTCGCTTGTTCCGTCGCGCTATACTGAATTGTGACTATTACCGTCATCTGATCAGTGAAAATACACGCAACTGGGATTTGGATCGTGTAGCCTTTATGGATGTGATAATAATGCAATGTGCATTGGCGGAAATTCTAAGTTTTCCGAACATTCCGGTAAGTGTTTCGTTAAATGAATATGTTGAGATCGCTAAAGTCTATAGTACGATAAAGAGCGGAAGCTTCGTAAACGGTACATTGGACGGAATAGTTAATCAATTAAAAAAAGAAGGTAAGTTAGCGAAAAACTGATACCTTTGTTGAGTATTAAAAACTAAAAACGAATATTTTATGAATTTAATGACCGTATTCTTGCAAGCTCCTGCCGCAGCCCCTGGTGGTGGTAGCATGATGTGGATTCTTCTGATTGCTATGTTTGCTATCATGTATTTTTTCATGATTCGTCCGCAAAACAAAAAGCAGAAAGAAATTGCAAACTTCCGTAAATCACTTCAAGTAAACCAAAAGGTGATTACTGCCGGTGGTATTCATGGTGTGATTAAAGAAATTAATGACAATGATATAGTACTTGAAATCGCTTCTAATGTTAAGATTAGAATAGATAAAAATTCTATATTTGCGGCTGCTGCTGATGCTAACAGTAATCAGGCTGCTAAATAATTTTGAATAAGTGAGCCTATGATTGATCGTAGGAACATAAAACGCATATATTTAAAAACAGCGAGAAAAGTTAAGGACTTTCTGCTCAGTGATAAGAGCAGAGAGTTCTTAATTTTTTTATTCTTCTTTTTTATAGCCAGTGGTTTCTGGCTACTTCAGACGCTGAACAACGATTATGAAACGGAATTCTCCATTCCGGTACGTTTGAAGGGAGTGCCCAATAATGTGGTTATAACTTCCGAACCACCTTCTGAATTGCATATCCGGGTGAAAGACAAGGGCACGGTGCTGCTCAACTACATGCTTGGAAAGAGCTTTTTTCCTATTACTCTGGATTTTTCTGATTATAAAGGGACTGATAATCATGTACGTATCTACTCTTCACAGTTTGAGAAGAGGTTGCTTAATCAGTTGAATGTATCTACAAAACTGCTTTCTGTAAAACCTGATACTTTGGAGTATATTTATTCTACAGGTGCTTCCAAACTGGTTCCGGTAAAGTTTCAGGGCACGGTGAGTGCAGGGCGGCAATATTATATATCCGATACGGTTTGCAAGCCTGATTCTGTGTTGGCTTATGCGCCGGAGGGAGCATTGGATACCATAACAGTTGCTTATACGCAAAAAGTGAAATTCGAGGATATTTCCGATACATTGAGGCAACAGGTTCCTCTGTTGGCTCCAAGAGGAATTAAGTTTGTGCCCGCTTCGGTAGAAATGGTTTTTCCGGTAGATATTTATACTGAGAAAACGGTGGAAGTTCCCTTGCGGGGAGTTAACTTTCCGGCAGGAAAAGTGCTGCGTGCGTTTCCTTCGAAAGTCAGTGTCACCTTTCAGGTTGGTTTAAGCCGTTTCAATAAGATAACGGAAAGTGATTTCCATATCAATGTTTCTTATGAAGAACTCTTGAAACTGGGTTCGGATAAGAAGTACACAGTAAAACTGAAGTCAGTACCCAAAGGAGTTAATCAGATACGTATCAATCCGGAACAGGTCGACTTTCTTATCGAGCAAGTATCCTTTGAATATGGCGATTAAAATAGGAATAACCGGTGGTATTGGTAGTGGGAAAAGCCTTGTTTCCCGTTTGTTGGAAGTAATGGGGATTCCTGTTTATATCTCAGATATTGAGTCGAAGCGGTTGACGAATTCGGATGCTTTGATCCGTCGTGAATTGATTGCTTTGCTGGGTGAAGAGGTGTATGCCGGTGATGAACTAAACAAACCTTTGCTTGCTTCCTATATTTTTGGAGATCCTGAGCATATCCGTACAGTAAACAGTATTATCCATCCGCGGGTACGGGACGATTTCCGTCAGTGGGTAGAGCGTCATACTACCTATCCGGTAGTAGGCATGGAGTCTGCAATTCTGATCGAAGCAGGATTTGCAGGCGAAGTAGATGCTGTGGTTCTGGTTTATGCGCCCGAAGAACTTCGCATCATGCGTGCCATGCAGCGTGACACCGCTCCTCGCGAATTGATAGAACGCCGTGTTCGTAGCCAGATGAGTGATGAAGAGAAGCGTACTCAGGCTGATTTTGTAATTGTAAACGACGGTAAAACTCCGTTAATTCCGCAGGTTTTAGAGGTAATAACTTCTCTATCTAAAAATATTGCTTACCTTTGCTTAAGCGAAAATAGGCTGCACCTTGGTAAAAACAAATAAATTTGCTTTTACTCTCGGTTTGCACTATCTTTGCCCACCGAAAAAATAAAATATTACTAATAAAAAATAGAACATACTATGTTGAAGACTATTTTGTCTATTTCCGGTAAACCGGGATTGTATAAACTCATTTCACAAGGTAGAAATATGTTGATCGTAGAGTCTCTCACGGACAAGAAACGCTTCCCCGCTTATGGTAACGAGAAAATAATCTCTTTGGGTGATATTGCCATGTATACGGATACGGACGACGTACCTTTGAAGGACGTGTTGACTGCTATGAAAGAGAAAGAAAACGGTGCTGCCGTAGTAATGGATTTAAAGAAAGCTACTGCTGATGAACTTCGTGCTTATCTGGGTGAAGTTTTGCCGACTTTTGATCGCGATCGTGTATATCTGGCTGATATCAAAAAGCTTATTTCCTGGTACAATCTGTTAGTTGCTTGTGGAATAACTGATTTTGAAGATACAGCGGAAGCGGAAACTACAGAAGAAGGAAAGACGGAAGAATAAATTTGAAATAAACTGTTCTTTTAACAGAAAAGGCGGATTATCAGGGGCATCCCGGATAATCCGCTTTTTTTTATGCGGTATCTTTAATTTTGATTACTTTTTTTATACCTTTGTTGCCATCCTGAGATGCAGAGTGGGCGGTGGCCTCTCTCACAAAGATTGAGGGATAATTATGGATAAAAGCGTTTAATATTATCTTGTACTTGAAATCTGGACAATTTCATGCTATTCAAGGATGATAGACAACAAACGCTCATGCTCTGTTGTATATGCATATTCAAATGTATAGTACGGAGCGTGGGCTGTTGTATATTATTTGAATAGTGGCAGTCCAGAGCCCCAGGTACAGTAATAACAGCAGTTCCCACGCTTTTTTTATATGAATTTATTGCCTTTAAGGGGACTTGAGGCTGGCATTAATTAAGATGGAAGAGCATAAGAGCGTAACAGTACAGGTGGATAAAGCCGCTGGTAAGATATATGTGGATGGAGTGTTGCCAAACGCTACGCTTTGTTTATATCATATCCGGGGGAAGGTGATTGAGGTAAAACAGGCGAGGGAAGAGAGCGCTTCGTTTGATTTGCCATGTTCTGGAGAGTATGTGTTGGTTATAACACATGCGTTGTCCGTACCGGTTGTTAAGCAGCTCGTTATAGAATAAGAAAAAAGCTGCCTTGCCTTCAGTGGCAAGACAGCTTTTTTTATTTGCGGATATTTTAGTTTAGTTTTTGAATACCAGTCCTTCACCACCGGCATCTACTATGATTGGTTTACTGCGGTCTACTTCTTGAGCGAGCAGCTTTTTCGACAAGTCATTCAGTAAGTAATGTTGGATGGCTCGTTTCACCGGACGGGCACCAAATTCCGGATCATATCCGACCTTTGTCAAGAACTCTATAGCTCCATCTGTCAATATCAGTTCCACACCATTCTGGGCCAGCATCTTTTGTACACCTTTTATCTGGAGTACTACAATCTGCTTGATTTCGCTTTCATTCAGTGGCAGGAACATGATTGTCTCATCAATACGGTTTAAGAATTCCGGGCGAATTGTCTTTTTCAACATATTCATCACTTCCTTCTTCGTCTCTTCAATCACTTGTTCTTTGTTAGTACCATTCAGCTTTTCCATCTGACTCTGAATGTAAGCACTTCCCATGTTGGACGTCATAATGATGATGGTGTTCTTGAAGTTTACCACACGTCCCTTATTGTCTGTCAATCGTCCGTCATCCAATACTTGCAGCAAGATGTTGAATACATCCGGATGCGCTTTTTCTATTTCGTCGAATAGTACGACTGAATATGGTTTGCGGCGAATAGCTTCAGTCAATTGTCCACCTTCATCATAGCCTACATATCCCGGAGGCGCTCCAACTAGGCGTGACACACTATGCTTTTCTTGATATTCACTCATGTCGATACGCGTCATCATGCTTTCATCATCAAAGAGGAATTCAGCGAGTGCCTTGGCAAGTTCCGTTTTACCCACACCGGTGGTACCGAGGAAGATAAACGAACCAATCGGACGTTTCGGATCTTGCAGACCTGCACGACTACGGCGTACGGCATCGGCAACAGCTTCAATGGCTTCATCTTGTCCGATGACACGCTGGTGAAGTTCATCTTCCAGATGCAACAGTTTATCCTTTTCGCTTTGCAGCATCTTACTGACGGGGATGCCTGTCCAACGGGATACTACATCTGCAATGTCTTCGGCATCTACTTCTTCCTTAATCATGGCTTTGTCGCCCTGCATGGCATGAAGCTCCTTTTGAGTATCCTCAATCTCCTGATTCAAAGCCTGCAACTTACCGTAACGGATTTCGGCAACTTTACCGTAATCTCCCTCACGTTCAGCTTTGTCTGCTTCGAATTTAAGGTTTTCTATTTCAACCTTATTCTGCTGGATTCTGTTGACCAATGTCTTTTCACTTTGCCATTTGGCTTTGTACGATTTTTCCTGTTCTTTCAGTTCGGCAAGTTCCTTACCGATTTGTTCCAGTTTCGGTTTATCGTTTTCGCGTTTGATGGCTTCGCGCTCAATCTCCAGTTGTTTGATCTTACGTGAAATTTCATCCAGTTCCTCCGGTACGGAGTCTACTTCCATACGTAACTTGGCAGCAGCTTCATCCATCAGGTCGATAGCCTTATCCGGCAAGAAACGATCTGTAATATAGCGGTTGCTCAGCTCTACGGCAGCTATGATGGCGTCATCTTTAATCCGTACATGATGATGATTCTCGTAACGCTCCTTCAATCCACGCAGGATGGAGATGGTGCTTAATGTATCCGGTTCGTTCACGTATACAATCTGGAAACGGCGTTCCAGTGCCTTATCTTTTTCGAAGTATTTCTGATACTCGTCAAGAGTTGTTGCACCGATGCTTCTTAACTCACCGCGCGCTAATGCAGGTTTCAGAATATTGGCAGCATCCATGGCACCTTCACCCTTTCCGGCACCAACCAGCGTGTGAATTTCATCAATGAAGAGAATGATATCTCCTTCTGATTTCTTTACCTCATTGATAACGGCTTTCAAACGTTCTTCACCTTTATACTTTGCTCCGGCAACCAGCGCACCCATATCCAATGAGTAAACTTGCTTGTTCTTCAGATTTTCCGGCACGTCGCCACGCAGGATACGATGGGCAAGTCCTTCCACAATGGCAGTCTTACCGGTACCCGGTTCACCTATTAATATAGGATTGTTTTTGGTACGGCGACTCAGGATTTGCAACACACGACGGATTTCTTCATCACGGCCGATAACCGGGTCGAGCTTTCCGCTTCGGGCAGCTTCATTCAAGTTGATGGCATACTTTTCCAGTGACTGATAAGTATCCTCGCTGGATTGTGAAGTAACTTTTTCTCCTTTGCGCAGTTCTGTAATGGCTCCTCGGAGCTCGTGCTCCGTCATTCCCGCATCTTTCAGGATGGTGGCAACTGTGCTTTTTACAGTCAGCAATGCCAACAGTAAATGTTCCAGTGAAACAAATTCGTCACCCATCTCTTTGGAATACTGGGTAGCCTTCTGGAATACTTCGTTCGTTTCACGACTCAGGTAAGGCTCTCCACCCGAAACTTTGGGTAATGAATCTGTTTGTTTGTCAAGGACGAGTGCGATCTGCTGTCCGTTCATGCCCAGTTTCTGGAAAATGAAGTTAGTGACGTTTTCGCCCACCTTCATCACTCCCTGCATAACATGAACCGGTTCGATAGCCTGCTGTCCACGGCTTTTGGCCAGGTTCAGCGCTTCTTGCACCGCCTCTTGCGATTTAATGGTAAAGTTGTTAAAGTTCATATCTTATATCTCCTTTCTATTTTCATTTTCAATAACACTTGAATGGGCGCAAAAGATTTGCCAATAGCCTGTACCTGACAATTTTACAGTTAAAAGATGAAAGATAATGCCAAAATGTCTTTATTGTGCCATGCTATTGATATATATATGACGCATCGGGCGTATAGATTCCACAATAGAATACTTAGAAACAATAAGTAGAATGGGAAGGAAGTCGTATGAAAACCACGCTTTGCCTTATTGTTTTCGTTCTTTTGCCCGTAGCAAAACTTCGTCCCACAGTTGTGGGCTATACGTTTTCCATATGGGGGCTGTGTAGCCCGCAATTGAGGGCCGGACAGCCCTCAGCTGGAAAACAAGGTTTTGCTTATAGCATAATGACATTAACCTTAAGGCTTTAAGGGGAAAAGGAAGGATCATATCAAGTTTCTCCTCTGTAATATCTGCTTTCTATATAACGAGATAATGGAGTATAACTCCTTAATTCCTAACGAAGTGATACTCCTTTTACACTTGCGATGAATAATTCAGGCTAAAAAAGGAGATATTTGCATCAATTCAGCCAAAGTTTGCATAATGCATATTAAGGACTTGTGAATTAGTGAATTACAAACATAAAAACGCTCTTTTTTTCTGTTTTTCGGTGTAGGATGCAACTTTCCTACATCTTCCTACACACCTTCCTACACCACCTATCTATTTGATAACCAGATAAAAATAATAGCGGGTGTAGGATGTAGGAAATATTGATATAAACTCGACAATATGAGTTTTCCTTTCAGCGATTATCTTTTTATGAAAGAGCAGTGACGAAATTCCAGAGAATCTTATTTTCTAAGCATTACTAAAATATACTAATGTGTAAATTTTGAGTAAAACTAGTGCAGGGCTGAAAGGAATATTGTATCTTTATCCCTCAAAAATAGAATAGAATAGATTATGGCAGAAAATGTAAAGCTCGCAGAGAATGTGATACTGGTGGACGTAGCATACTTTAATGACGTAGTTAAAGATCTGAAGAGATATTTTGAGTTGCAGCTGGGACGTCCGTTGCAGAATATTTATGTAGAAGAGTGGGCTTCTTATCTGGCACTCGACTCCGGTGTTCGTGATAAGGATAATAACATAGAAGTACTTTTTGTACATGACAGTCAGACCAATAAGTTGCTTCACTGCGATCCGTCTGATTTGAATAAAGATTTGAACGGGGTGGGCTATACAAATCAGTTAGGTGAGTTTACATTTACTTCTGTATCTTCTGAAGGATTGGTTCCACGGGCAAATCTCTATCTTGATCTGCTGAATATAGCACTTAACTCTGCCGATGTTAAACGGCTTATACTGGTTCCGTTTATTGATGATTACGGTGCTAAATTAATGGAAGTTTTGGATGAGTATTTAAGAAATGCTGATACTGAAAACTCAAAAGGATTGTTTCTTTTCAATATGGATGAACCTGCGCATCCCCTTGGTTGCAAATGGGATTTACTGGGTTACTCCATGATGCGTGCATTGGGCATCAAGGCCGAAGAACTTGAATAATACCTGTTACTTATCACTAATCGCTAACCTTTAATCACTAACTCCCGTGTCTGATTTTCGTTTAAAAGTATTTCAGTCTGTAGCGAAGAACCTGAGTTTCACGAAAGCTTCGCAAGAGTTGTTTGTCAGTCAGCCTGCCCTAACAAAGCATATACAAGAGTTGGAAAGCACTTATCAGGCGCGTTTGTTTGACAGGCAAGGTAGCAAGATTAGTTTGACCGAAGCGGGAAAGTTACTTTTGGAACATTGTGGCCGTATTCTGGAAGATTATAAGCGATTGGAATATGAGATGCATTTGCTGCATAATGAATATACCGGGGAATTGCGTCTGGGTGCCAGTACTACCATTGCCCAATATGTTTTACCTCCATTGCTTGCCAGCTTCATCAAAAAGTTTCCGCAAGTAAATCTTTCATTGATGAACGGCAATTCACGTGAGATAGAAGCGGCTTTGCAGGAACACCGCATAGATCTTGGGTTAGTGGAAGGTGTTTTCCGGTTACCAAATTTGAAATATACTACTTTTTTGGAGGATGAACTGGTGGCTGTGACACGTACGGGAAGTAAACTACAGGTAGGTGAAGAAATTACTCCCGAAGAGTTGCTTCATATTCCTTTAGTGCTTCGTGAAAGAGGATCGGGCACCTTGGATGTCTTTGAGAAGGCATTGCAACAGCATAATATAAAGTTATCGTCTCTTCAGGTATTAATGTATCTGGGTAGTACGGAAAGTATCAAACTTTTCCTGGAACATACTGACTGCATGGGGATCGTTTCTATTCGCTCTATCACCCGTGAACTCTATGCCGGACAACTGCGTGTCATTGAGATAAAAGACATGGTTATGCTTCGTGATTTTAGTTTTGCCCAACCTCAGGGACAGGAGAGCGGGCTTTCCCAGGTCTTTATGCAGTTTGCTGCACATCATAACCATAAGTTATAGCGTATAAACAGATACAATTGGTGTATATAGGTAAAGAAGCCTACCTTTGCACCCGGAAATCAGAAATAATATAAATATTGATATACAAGAAAAATTATGGCTTCAATTCAAACAGCGAGTGTAAACACTCTGGCGTATCTTCAACGGAAGAACAAAATTACTTATGTGTCTTTAGTGGTGCTTTTATCAATCTTCTTATTATTGGATTATATCCCCGGTTATTCTACTTGGGTGACACCTCCTGTCGCTTTGTTCCTGGGATTGATTTTTGCTTTGTCAAGCGGGCAGGCACATCCGAAGTTTAATAAGAAAGTATCCAAATATCTTTTGCAGTATTCAGTGGTGGGATTGGGATTCGGTATGAATCTTCAGGCATCTTTAGCCTCGGGTAAAGAAGGAATGGAGTTCACTGTTATTTCAGTAGTGGGTACTATGCTTATCGGTTGGTTCATCGGGCGTAAATTCCTGAAGGTAGACCGTGATACTTCTTACCTCATTAGTTCCGGTACAGCTATCTGTGGCGGTAGTGCTATTGCGGCGGTAGGTCCTGTGTTGCGGGCAAAAGATACAGAGATGTCTGTAGCGCTGGGTACTATCTTTATTCTGAATGCTATTGCACTGTTTATCTTTCCGGTAATTGGCCATGCTTTAGATATGAGTCAGCAAGAATTCGGAACATGGGCGGCAATCGCTATACACGATACCAGTTCGGTAGTGGGTGCCGGTGCGGCTTATGGTGAAGAAGCTTTGCAAATTGCTACGACCATTAAATTGACACGTGCCTTGTGGATTATTCCTTTGGCTTTGATTACTTCTTTTGTATTCAAGAGTAAAGGGCAGAAGATAAGTATCCCTTGGTTTATTTTCTTCTTTATTCTGGCTATGGTATTCAATACATATGTATTAAATTCATCGGAAACCGGTATTATGATAGGAGAGGGAATTAACAGTCTGGCCAGAAAGACACTGACTATCACTTTGTTCTTTATCGGTGCTTCCCTTTCACGTGATGTATTGAAGGCAGTGGGCATCAAACCACTTATTCAAGGTGTGTTGTTGTGGGTTACAATTAGCGTAAGCACGCTGGCGTATATTTATTGGTTCTAAAGAAAACACTTATTAATATAAGGTATGCGGCAGAAGAAAATTTCTTTTGCCGCATTTTTGTATAAAATTCATTTTCTTTGTAACAAACTTCTGTCTCTTTACGTCTAATCAATAGATACAACCAATAAACAGGATTGAGATACAGAAAAAGCCCATGGATGCTGAAAGTTTTAAAAATGAGTTTCTGCCCTACCACCGCAAGCTGTACAGTGTAGCCTATCGGCTGCTTGAGAATGCGGCAGATGCGGAGGACCTGGTTCAGGAAGCCTATCTGAAGCTATGGGATAAGCGGGAAGGATTGATGGTTATCAGCAACCCGGAAGCGTTCAGTGTCACTTTGGTAAAGAATATGTGCTTTGATTTGCTTCGTTCAGGGAAGTATGTCTTATCCAGGCAAACTGTGGAATTGACTGCTGTGCAGGATATTTCTCAAGCTGATAATCTGGAGGTACGTGACGAGGTAAGGCAAGTAAAAGATATCATTGCCCACTTGCCCGAACAGCAGCAGCGGATTGTGAACTTGCGTGATGTCAAAGGCTGTTCTTACGAAGAGATAGAACAAGTGACCGGGTTGAACTCTACAAATATCCGTGTACTGCTGTCCCGGGCGAGGAAAAGAATACGTGAGGAATTTAATAAATGGAGTAACTATGAAAGTCGAGGA
>ENA-OPDH01002878-OPDH01002878.1-human-gut-metagenome-genome-assembly--contig:-NODE-2878-length-10727-cov-2.886807_pt1 | contig 10727 bp, 6 predicted proteins | sample MGYA00241260_ERZ501500 | MGnify/ENA primary metagenome ERZ501500 (study PRJEB25962, sample SAMEA2042519) | human gut metagenome | biome: human gut; feature: human-associated habitat; material: faeces...
ATCCTTCAGCTCGGGGTATCTTCTATAATATATAAGATGTCATTGTATGTATGGATGATTTTTTTCTCTTTGTTTTGTAATCTGTGTTTCTTTTCTGTCTTTCATACATATGTTGGAGTTATTCGTTTTTCTTCGTTTGTGGATATCTATAGAGTGTTTATATCTCTTACATTGAGCTATGGAGTACTGGGGGTAGGAAATTTTTGCTGGTCAGCTTTTGGTTTGGGAGAAACATTACCCAGTGGAATAATTTTTATAGCATATATTCTTAACTTCATATTCATGGCATGTCTGCGCATTTTGGTGAAAATGTTACATGAGGTTTTGTCTTTTGATATTCGGCATTGTGTGAATGTGTTTATTTATGGCTTTCGTGGAACTGGAGTGAATATAGCAAAATCTATGCGTGTAAGTAGAAATAATCATTATCGTGTATGTGGTTTTATTTCTGATGAGCCGTGGATGATAGGCAAACACACCATGGGATGTAGGGTATATGCTAATGATAAGATGTTATTTGAACACTTAAAAAGGAAGAATGTACGTACGATTATTGCTTCACCTGATAAGTTGGTGGATTTGGAACAGTCTGGTATAGTAGCACAAATGTTAGCTCAGGATATTCATGTGATGACAGTGCCTCCCTTGAGCGATTGTTTGGATGATGGAATTATAAAAGATATCCATATAGAAGATTGGCTTCGTCGTGAACCAATTCAGGTTGATATCCGTAAAATAGCGGCTTATGTTGAGGGACATCGAATATTGATAACCGGTGCTGCTGGTACTGTAGGGCGGGAAATCGTTCGCCAGTTGGCGGCGCTAAATCCATATCAGTTGATATTGGTTGATCAGGCTGAATCTCCTTTGTACGATATTCAATTGGAATTGTCTGACCATTGGAAGAATCTCGAAGTACGGGTATTAGTAGCAGATGTTACAAATTATACTCGTATGGAGGCTATTTTCAGAGAGTGTATGCCGCAGTTAGTCTTTCATGCTGCAGCATATAAACACGTTGCCATGCTTGAAGATTATGCTTCTGAAGCTATACAGGTGAATATTTTAGGAACAAAGACTGTTGCGGATTTGTCTGTAAAATACAAAATTAAAAAATGTATGATAATTTCTACAGATCATGCTTTCTGTCCGGTGCATGCTATGGGGTATAGTAAATGTTTGGCTGAAATGTATGTACAGGGATTATCTCGCAAAGTAGTGCAGGAAAATAGTCTTACTAAATTATTTGTAGTTCGCTTCAGTGATGTATATCCTGATGCTCCTCGCAGTTTAATGACTGTATCGGAAGCTTGTCAGTTGATATTGGAAACGGGGAATTTGGGTGAGAATGGTGAAATCTATGTGTTTGAAGATGATGCAGTAGAAGATACACTGCCCACCAGCTATGAAAAAATAAGGAAAAGCAAAGGATATTTCATTGATTATACTATGATTTGCGAACAGATTAATACTTTAACGGAAAATAATTGCATGCAGGATTCAGCGGTAATAATTAACAAAATGAAAAAAATAATCTCATATTTTTCTGAGTCTTGTGCGGATGCCTGAACGGCTGAATGGAGTTTTTAATTCTTTTTCCGAAATTTCGATGTAAAATAAATGGGCGTTCTGAAATAATGTGCTACCTTTGTGCCCGATTTATATTTAACTGTAGGAATTTTAAAGATTAATCAAATATCTTATGCGTAGATTAATAGCACTATTCTTTTCAATCTTCATCCTTGTAGGGGGCGTTATGGCCCAGCAAATGTCGGATGATCAGGTGGTTCAATATGTGAAAGAAGCACAGAGAACTGGCAAATCGCAAAAGCAAATGACTACTGAGCTATTGCGTAGAGGAGTAACCAAAGAACAGGTTGCTCGTATACAAAAAAAATATGCCGAGCATAGTACTGCTGCAGATGGAGTAGAAAACAAACCCTCTCAACTTCGTGAACGTACTTCTTTAATGACAGACGGGAAAGCTATTAGAGGTACTTCTTATGAAGAAGCAGAATTAGAAGAACAGAAAGAAATAATTGATTTAAAACGTGATGCGAAAGCTACTCCTGAAGCACCAGGAAGCAATATTTTTGGTCATAGTTTATTTTCTAATAGAAACCTTTCTTTTGAGCCGAGTGCAAATCTGGCTACTCCGGTAAATTACCGTCTAGGCCCGGGTGATGAAGTTATTATAGATATCTGGGGAGCTTCAGAAAATACAATTCGTCAGACGATTTCTCCCGAAGGAACTATTTTAGTCCGTGGTTTAGGTCCCGTTCATCTTAGTGGTATGACTGTAAAAGAGGCGAACTCTTTTTTGCAACGTGAGTTTTCTAAAATCTATTCTGGAATTTCAGGTACTGAGCCCAACTCTGAGATAAAATTGACATTGGGTGACATTCGTACGATACAAATTAATATTATGGGTGAGGTTTCTGTACCGGGAACTTATACCTTATCTGCATTTTCCACTGTATTTCATGCTTTATATCGTGCTGGTGGTGTAAACCGTATCGGTAGTTTACGTAGTATTAAAGTGGTACGTGATGGTAAAACCTTTGCTGATCTGGATGTTTACGACTTTATAATGAAAGGTAAAATGAAGGATGATATACGCCTTCAAGAAGGTGACGTGATCATTGTAGATCCTTATCAGTCTCTGGTTGAGATTGTGGGTAAAGTCAAAAGACCGATGTTTTATGAGATGAAACCTACAGAGACTGTTGCTACCATATTAAATTATGCAGGTGGTTTTACTGGTGATGCTTATAAAAAAGCCATTCGTCTTGTGCGTAAGAGTGGACGTGAACATCAGGTCTTTAATGTAGATGAAATGGATTACTCTGTTTTCCGTTTGGATGATGGAGATATGATTACGATAGATGCTGTACTGGATCGTTTTGAAAATCGTGTAGAAGTTCGTGGTGCTGTTTATCGTGCCGGTTTATATCAACTAGACGGTACAGTAAATACGGTGAAACAATTAATAAAGAAAGCTGAAGGATTGCGTGGAGATGCTTTCCTAAATAGAGTAATTATAGATAGAGAGCATGAAGACCTGTCTCATGAAATCATTGCTATTGATTTAGGAGGACTATTAAATGGGACAATTGCTGATATTCCTTTGCAGAAAAATGATATTCTGTATATCCCAAGTATTACTGACCTGAAAGAAGAAGAAACGGTTGCAATTTATGGTGAAGTTGCTAATCCGGGTACTTTCCTTTTTTCTAAGAATATGACTATTGAAGATTTACTTGTTCAGGCAGGTGGTTTGTTGGAAGAAGCTGCTACAACAAGGGTTGAGGTAACTCGTCGTATTAAAGATCCTAAGAGCACTTCATTCAGTAGTGTTTTAGGTAAAACATTTACTTTTGATATAAAAGATGGTTTTATTGTTGGAGGAAATGCGGAGAACTTCTATTTAGAGCCCTTTGATGCTGTTTATATTCGTAGAAGTCCTGCTTATCGTAGGCAACAGAATGTGGTTGTTGCTGGTGAAGTACTTTTCTCTGGTAGCTATTCTTTATTGAAGAAGAATGAGCGCTTGTCTGACTTGGTTAGCAAGGCTGGTGGTGTAACTCCGGATGCTTATGTAAAAGGAGCTCGTTTAATCCGTAAATTGTCCGATGAGGAAAGACGTCGTCAGAATGACGCTATCCGTATGGCTCAGAATGGTGAGGGAAAGGACTCCATATCTATACAGAAATTAAATCTGTCAGAGACCTATACTGTAGGTATTGATCTGGAGAAAGCTTTAGCCAATCCAAAGTCTGATTTTGATTTGGTTTTGCGTGAGGGAGATGTACTGTATATTCCGGAATATGTGAATACTGTGAAAATCAGTGGTTCGGTCATGTATCCTAATACCGTAGTGTATCAGAAGGGAAAGAATCTGAAATTCTATATTAATCAGGCGGGTGGTTATGGCAATATGGCAAAGAAGAAGAAAGTTTATGTGGTTTACATGAATGGTACGGTATCTCGTCTGAAGGCAAGAAATGCCAGTGCTATAGAACCGGGATGTGAAATTATCGTTCCCAGCAAGGCTGAAAAGAAGCATATGGCGATGGCTGAAATTTTGGGTATTAGTAGTACAACTGCTACAATTGCAGCAATGGTAGCAACTATGGCTAACGCTTTTAAGTAATTTGGATTATGGGTGAAGAAAAAAAACTGAATACACTTCCTCAACAACCAGAGGAACAGGAAATAGACTTGATTGAACTTGCCAAGAAAGTTTGGGCAGAGCGAAAATTGGTTTTTAAAGCGTGTGGATATGCTGCGTTAATAGGACTGGTTGTTGCATTTAGCATTCCCAGAGAATATTCCACTAGCGTAACGTTAGCACCAGAAAGCACTGGGAAAACTTCAGGAGGTAGCATGGGAGCGTTGGCTGCTATGGCTGGAATCAATATGGGCTCTTCTGTTGGAGAAGATGCTCTTTATCCGGATCTTTATCCGGATATCGTAAGTTCTACTCCGTTTCTGACTGAGTTGTTTGATGTAAAGGTCAAAGATGATAAAGAAAAGGTAGATACTACACTGTATGTTTACTTGGACGAACATCAGCGTGCTCCTTGGTGGGGTGCTATTATTTCTGCTCCTTTTAAAGTTTTGGGTTGGACCATCTCTTTATTTAAGGATGATGAAGTAGAAGGAACTGGCACACTGGATCCTTTTAGATTAACAAAAGATGAAGCAGACATTGCCGAAGCGCTAAGTAAACGTATTGCTGTCTCTGTTGATAAGAAGACAGGTGTTACTACCTTGACGGTAACAATGCAGGATCCTTTAATTTCTGCTTCATTAACCGATACAGTAATGCACCGCCTTCAGAATTATATAACTGAATATCGAACTAATAAAGCTCGTCATGATTTGGCTTTTACCGAGAAATTATATACAGAAGCAAAAGCTAATTATACGGATGCCCAAAGTAAGTATGCATCTTTTGTAGATGCCAATCAAAATATTATTTTGTTAAGTTATCGTGCTGAGCAGGAGCGTTTGCAAAATGAGATGAGTTTAGCATATAATGTATATACTCAAGTTGCCCAACAGTTACAGATGGCAAAAGCTAAAGTACAAGAAATTACTCCGGTATATACTGTTGTTCAGCCAGCGACGGTTCCTTTGCGTCCGTCTAAGCCTAGCAAGCCCATGATTCTGATAGGTTTCGTATTTTTGGCTGGTGTTGGTAGTGTTGGATGGATATTGTTTATAAAGGATTTATTAAAAGGATGGAAAAAGCAAACAACGATATGATGATGGATGAAAATTCGCGTAGCTGGTATGTATTGTACACAGCGCCAAGATTGGAACGTAAATTGATGCAACACCTTACTGTTGCCGGATATAAGACTTATTGTCCTATGCAAACAATTTATGTGAACTGGAATGGAAAGACAAAGGAAATTATTGTTCCTTTTTTCTCCGGTTGTGTTTTTGTAGAGGGAGATCTTAAGGATATGACTCCTGTTGTAGCTTCTCAAAAAGCGGCATTTTTAGTGAATGCTGATGGTAAAGAGCTTACTATAGTATCTGATAAGGCAAACCTTCCAGGAAAGTTTGCCCAATTATTGAAGTAATGATGAAGTTGATTTCAGAAGAACTGTTGGATAGTGTGTCCCATGAAGCACGAGAGAGTTCTCGTTTGCGTATGAATTATAATTTTCATGAATCATTGGACTCACCTATTCATCGCTTGCTTAACGCATTAGAGCCGGGAACGTATCTTCCTCCTCATCGTCACACTGATAAAGAGGAGACTTATGTAGTATTACGTGGAAGTCTGTTGACTTTCTTTTATGATGATTTAGGTAATGTAATAGAAAAAGTTAACCTAAATCCGTCGGCTGGAGTCTATGGGGTGGAGATTCCTTCCGGTACTTGGCATAGTATTATTGCTTTAGAGCCAGGCACTGTGATTTTTGAAATCAAAAGTGGCCCTTATAAACCACTTCCTCCCGAAGATATTGCGCCATGGGCGCCTGCACCCTCCGACTTGGAAGGTGCGGCTGTGTTTATGAAACGAATGTTGGAGGTTTAATTAGCACCTTCAAACATTCGGCTTCGTGCCAGCATGCATGCACCTACAATGCCGGCCTTATCTTTTAACTTGGATGTCGTGATAACTGAGTCTTTATTCACGAGGTTTAAGGAGTATTTTCGTACCGCTGTTTTTATAGGTTGCGTAATGTAGTCTCCGGTTAGAGATAATGTTCCTCCGATTATTACTAACTCGGGATTAAAGATATTTATAAGACCGGCAATTTGTTTACCTAATTTTTGCCCGATTTCTTCGACAATTTCAATGCATAGCACATCTTCCTTGTTTACTGCTGCTATAATCTCATCTAATGTTAATGGGTTTTCCATATTAATCCGTTCGGATAAAATAGAATTTTCTCCTTTCTTTATTCGTTCCAGCAGAGTACGGTGTAATGCTGAGCCGGAAGCTTCTGTTTCCAGACAACCTTTCTTTCCACAGTGGCAGATGATTTCATTATCAAATGTGCTGATATGCCCAAATTCTCCTGAGAATCCTGATTTTCCTTTGTAGATTTTTCCATCTATAATGATTCCGATTCCTAATCCCCAGCTGACATTTACGAAAATAATATCTTTTTCTCCTTTAACGCATCCTTGCATGTATTCTCCATAGGTCATTGCTCGTGTATCATTGTCGATTGTGACAGTATATCCTAGTCTTTCACTTAATACATCTGCAAGAGGACGTTCTTCAAAATTAAACTGGCTGAAACTATATCCGGATTCTGGGTTTACCCGACCTGATACATTGACATTGATATTAAGAATCTTTTCAGTGTCAATTGAAAGTTTCTTGATGAAATTGAGAATAAGGCTACAAAGCTCGTTCATTCCTTCCAAAGAGTTCTCAAAATTATAAGGAATGTCCATTTTGAGATCTACCATATCTCCTTTGAAATTGATTAATCCGATATTGATGGAGAATTTTTTTATATCTACTCCAATAAAGTAACCGGATTGAGGATTCAAGCCGTATAGATGCGGGTGGCGTCCTCCGCTTGTTTCCAGTTTCCCATAATCATTTATATAACCTTCATCGAACATTTCACCTATTAATTTAGTGACAGTAGGGATACTCAGATCTAACTCCTTAGAGAGATCAGGAATTGTAGAACTACCATTATATATATAATAGGTGATAATCCTTTTTTTTATAAGGGCATTTTTAGACCCCATTTCTATTTCTTTTAGGAATTGCTGATACATACTCTTTGTTAATTTCATTATTGTCAACAAAGATACTTAATAATTTTATTAACATCAACCTTTCTATGTGAAAAAGAATATTATTTCTTCTTTTTATTTAGTTGATAATTGCTGAACTCTCCTTTTTCTTATTCCTTTTTTATCTTTAGTTTGCGTTTCTTTTCTTTTACCTCGCTATTATTAATTAATAATATGGCTATATATAATTAAATGTATCGAATAATAAGAATTTAATAATAAAATAATTTATTATCTATTGTTTATTTAATAAATATATCTATATTTGCACTGTGTTATAAATATAATAACCTCTATAATAATAAAGGTTAAACTTAGAATTCAATAGGTTAACATATATATTATACAGAAGAAAGCTATGAAAACAAGCAATCGCAGAGATTTTTTGAAAAAGGCCGCACTGGCAGGAGCTTCCGCCTTAGTAGCTCCTGGATTGCTGGCAACTGAAGAGAAAGAAGTGATATCTTTCTCTTCATCGCCCGGTGGTGAAACTGATAAATTTATTATTCCTAAGAATAATGGATTGAAAATAACAGGAACCTTCTTAGATGAAATTTCTCATGATATTCCTCATCAGAATTGGAGTGAAAGAGAGTGGGAGCAGGATTTTCGCCACATGAAAAGTATTGGGATTGATACTGTTATTATGATTCGTTCCGGTTATCGCAAGTTTATTACTTATCCTTCTAAATATTTGCTTGGTAAAGGATGCTATATGCCATCTTTCGACTTGGTCGATATGTATCTCCGTTTGGCGGAAAAATATCAGATGAAATTTTATTTCGGTTTGTATGATTCCGGGAAGTATTGGGATACGGGTGATTTATCTTGGGAGATTGAGGATAATAAATACGTTATTGATGAAGTCTGGAAACAATACGGTGAAAAATACAAAAGTTTTGGCGGATGGTATATCAGTGGCGAGATTAGCCGTAAGACTAAAGGGGCTATTGATGCTTTCAGGGCAATGGGAAAACAATGCAAGGATGTCTCTGGAGGTCTTCCTACTTTTATTTCTCCTTGGATTGACGGAAAAAAGGCTGTGATGGGGACTGACAAGTTAACTAAAGAAGATGCAGTTTCAGTTCAGGAACATGAAAGAGAGTGGAATGAGATTTTTGATGGGATTCACGAAGTAGTTGATGCTTGTGCTTTTCAGGATGGGCACATTGACTATGATGAATTGGATGCTTTTTTTACAGTGAATAAAAAGCTGGCGGATAAATATGGTATGAAATGTTGGACGAATGCAGAAACATTTGATCGTGATATGCCAATCAACTTCTTACCGATAAAGTTTGATAAACTCCGGATGAAGTTGGAAGCTGCAAAACGGGCCGACTATGATAAAGCCATAACTTTTGAATTTTCTCACTTTATGAGTCCACAATCAGCTTACTTACAGGCGGGACACTTGTATGATAGATATAAAGAATACTTTAATATAAAATAAATATGAAGTCGACAATTAATTTAGGTTATTTAGTTTTCCTTTCGGTAGTAGCGGCTTTGGGCGGTTTTCTGTTTGGATATGACACTGCCGTAATTTCCGGTACCATTGCGCAGGTAACAGAACAGTTCGGGTTGGATGCTTTGCAACAAGGATGGTATGTAGGATGTGCATTGATCGGTTCTATCATTGGGGTGCTTTTTGCTGGTATTTTGAGTGATAAGTTTGGGCGAAAATCTACTATGATCCTTTCAGCTATTTTATTCTCTACATCGGCTATTGGTTGTGCCGTATCTACAGACTTTAATCAACTGGTTATCTATCGGATTATAGGTGGTGTTGGGATAGGGGTTGTTTCTATCATTTCTCCACTTTATATTTCAGAAGTGGCTGTAGCGCAATATCGCGGACGTTTGGTTTCTCTGTATCAATTGGCGGTTACAATCGGTTTCTTAGGAGCTTATCTCGTTAATTACCAGCTTTTAGGCTATTCTATGAGTAATCCGGATGTTAGTACAGGATGGTGGAACCTGGTATTTGTATCGGAGGTGTGGAGAGGTATGTTAGGTATGGAAACATTGCCTGCAATCATGTTTTTCATTATAATCTTTTTCATACCTGAGAGTCCTCGCTGGCTGATACTGAAAGGGAAAGAAGAAATAATGAGTTATCCTGCTATTGTTCCTCAATTGGGAGAAATTAAGAAATTTCCTGTGGATGTGATTAGTAGCGAAGGGTTGATGCTGGAATTTTATCCGCAGTTCGGATCCTTGAAAAGTATTCGGAAAAAATAATCGCTGATACAGGCTATCTGCATTAGTATTAGTACTTGAATTATGTCGTGGTGGAATAACTGGTATGTGAGTTTTTTGAGTTGGCGGGTACGCCATATCAAAGAAAGGAATTTTATCGTCATCCTGAGTCTTCTGGTTGGTATTATCACCGGACTGGCCGGGGTATTCCTGAAAAATTCCGTCCATTATACCCACCAGTTTCTGACCGAACGTTTGCAGATAGATAGCGGAAGTTTGTTGTTTTTTATTCTTCCTTTTATAGGGATTTGGTTGACCTCCCTGTTTGTTCGTTATTTTGTGAGGGAAGATATCAGTCATGGGGTGACAAAGGTATTATATGCGATTTCCCGGCGTAATAGTATGATCAAACCTCATAATAACTACTCCTCCATGATTGCCAGTACAATTACGATTGGCTTTGGAGGATCGGTGGGAACGGAAGCGACGATTGTACTGACCGGTGCTTCCATCGGTTCGAATATGGCCCGTTTTTTCCACATGAACTACAAGGTGATGACCTTGATGATCGGGTGTGGGGCAGCCGGGGCTATCGCCGGAATTTTCAAAGCTCCGATTGCCGGTATCGTATTTACCCTGGAGGTACTGATGCTGGATCTGACGATGGCTTCCTTGGTGCCTTTGATGATTGCTGCCATTTCATCTTACGTTATTGTATATTTTCTGATGGGCGAAGGGGTGGTCCTCGAATTCGCCGTACACGAACATTTTGCCTTGGCTAATGTGCCGTATTATATTATTCTGGGGATATTGTGTGGATTGGTTTCTGTATATTTTATCCGGACGAATATCCGAATCGAGAAATTTATTACCGGGATAAAGAACCAATTCAAAAGAATTTTGGTAGGAGGAGCATTATTGGGTTTGCTGATTTATATTTTTCCGCCTCTCTACGGTGAAGGATACTCTTCTTTGGAAGCTTTGCTGACCGATAATGCAGATGCACTGTTGAACAATACCTATTTTTTCGATTTCCGGAACTATGCATTCGTCGTTGTTTTGTATGTGATCGGTTTGGTATTTATCAAGGTAGTAGCTACAGCTTTCACCAACGGTAGTGGGGGGGTTGGAGGTGTTTTCGCTCCCAGTTTGTTCACTGGGGGAGTTACCGGATTCCTGATTGCTTACCTGATCAATATGACCGGAGTGATCACGGTTCCTGTCAGTTATTTTGTATTGGCAGG
>ENA-OPDH01002885-OPDH01002885.1-human-gut-metagenome-genome-assembly--contig:-NODE-2885-length-10698-cov-9.608851_pt1 | contig 10698 bp, 9 predicted proteins | sample MGYA00241260_ERZ501500 | MGnify/ENA primary metagenome ERZ501500 (study PRJEB25962, sample SAMEA2042519) | human gut metagenome | biome: human gut; feature: human-associated habitat; material: faeces...
CCCCTGCCGATTCTATGAAGAAGCGTTCCATTTTGCAGAAAAGCTCTATGGAAAAGACAATATTATTTCCGCAGTCATGCACGCTGATGAGCTGAATATCGCTATGACTGAAAAGTACGGAAAGCCGATTTATCACTACCATCTGCACATTATGGCGCTGCCTGTGGTGGACAAAGAAGTGCGTTGGTCGAAACGCTGTAAAGATCCGGCGCTGGTGGGAATGGTGAAAGAGGTAATCCATCAGGTCAGTCATTCAAAGAAATGGAAATCAGAAAAAGCGTTGGACGAAAACGGGAATCCCATATTGAATAGCAATGGGGAACCTGTCTATCACGCCTCGTACAGCATTTTACAGGATAAGTTTTACGAATATATGAAGGATGCAGGATTTGAGGGCTTTGACCGTGGCGAGCGAGGAAGTACAGCAGAAAATCTGACTTCGCTGGGATACAAAATCCAGCAGGACGAAAAAAGGCTGGTAGATATTGAACAGAGAATTGCCGCTGAGCAAGTCCGATATAATGACAACCATAAGGCGTTTATGACCTTTGCGGAGATTGACAGCTCCGGCAAAAAGTCCTTCACGGGCAAATACACGGTATCGGCCGAGGACTACGAAAAGCTGACAACACTGGCAAAGTGCAGCTATTCGGCGGTGTCCGAAGCACAGCGGTTGAGAGAGGAAAATAAAAATCTGTCCCGTCAAATATGGTCGCTGCAAAGCGAGGTTTCAAAGTTAACAACTGCGCTGCGGGAGCTGACCGAAAAGTGCAGACCGTACCTTGAGGCGTTAAAGATTGCGCCGCAAAAGGTCAAGGAGTTTATCAGCGGTATTCTTGAAAAATTCAAAAAGCAGGAAAAAAGCATTTATTATGAGTCGATTTCGGCTCGTAAACAACAGTCACCAGAGCGTGGGAAACGCTTGAATAAAGAATATGAAAGGTAGGAAAAGACAATGGCAAAGACGATTTTTGAAGAAATGGGCGGCACTTATGCACGGCAGGGAGATTATCTTCTCCCTTGCCTGTTCTTACCCGCCGAAAAAGAAAATAAGCCTATTGGAGTATGGGGACAGCGGCACCTGCGCTATCTCAAACAGCACCGCAAAGTGCTTTATACCAACCTGCTCACAAGTGGCAAGTTGAACAGTTATCTTGCGGATATTGACGAGCAAGCAGAAGATTTGTTCTTTCGGCTGGTAAACCAGATGGTGGAGCGTGAGGGCGTGACCGAGCAGCTAAAGATGGAAAATCAAATGGAATGGGTTGGTAGAATGAATAACATTCATGGCAGCGCAATGGAGATTGTAAATGCAGAACTGATTTACAGTTAAGCCGGAGCGGCGGCGAGGAAACCCTTGCCGCCGTTTTTATGTATATGACCGAAAAATCAAAGATTTATGGTATAATTCTAAAAGAGTTATTTTTTTAAGACCATCGCCTCAAAAAACGTACTTAATAGGTGAAAGCGCTTTTAGGTCAAATTAGGGAGGTGAACAACATGGATGATCTGAGAATCATAGAACTCTACTTTAATAGAGATGAACAGGCGATCAAGGAGACGGATACAAAGTACGGAAAACTCTGCCACAGTATTGCCTATAACATTCTAAATAATCACGAAGATTCTGAGGAATGCGTTAATGATACTTATGTGAGTGTGTGGAACACCATTCCGCCTACAAGACCGCACAATTTCATGTCCTTTATCTGCAAGATTGCACGAAATCTCTCTTTGAAGCGACTGGAGTTTATGAAGCGAAAGAAACGGTCGGCGGAAATCATTTTATCCTTGGATGAGCTTGCGGCAGTATTGCCGGATGAACGATATGCTCCCGATGTGAGCGACGAGGATGTAGGTAAGCTGATCAGTAAGTTTCTTCGCAGTCAGGAGGAATATGTCAGGAATGTTTTCATCCGCAAGTATTTCTATTTCGATTCTATAAGGGAGATTGCAAAGCGCTATTCTTTTACTGAGAGTAAGGTCAAAAATATGTTGTTCTACACACGAAACAAGCTAAAAGATTACTTGATTAAGGAGGACGTTGAAATATGAAAACACCGAGAATCGCAAATGCCATCGGGCAAATTGATGACGATCTTGTCGCCGACGCAGCTAAGTGCAAGAAGAAAAATAAGAAACATTGGTTAAAATGGGGTTCCTTGGCAGCATGCTTTGCAGTGATTGTAATTGTAGGGGCGGCAATCCTCCCATCGCTATTTCGGGAAAATGTAACACCGGAGGGAACCGACGGCAGATACAAGGACTTTTCTATCCAAGCCAGCGAATCTGCAATTGTATGGCCATGGGAGTATCAGACTGTATATGAAAAATATAGAAATGTCGAAATTGACGGTATTGAGTATCATGGAAAAGGCCGTGCGGTATCAGAAGCATGGATTGGCGAGAGAATTGGCAACTACACTGTGGTTGGATATGATGAAGTCAATAATGGAAAAAAATATTCTGCCGAGTTTGAAGCATATGCACTGAAGGATATTGCTCAATGTCAGTTTATAGCCGTAAAGATGGAGGACAGTTATTATGTCTTTCAGAATGACGAGTATGCTCCTCCGAACACCCTTGGTGAGCTTATGGATGTCGTAAATCTGTCCGAGGTCGTGGAGCTTCAGCGCTTTTCCGAAGGAGACAATAGTCCTGATAGCAAACATTTTGCATTGAGCAGTGACGATTATGTGTGGGAAGTTCTGTCCGAATGTAGGAACGCCCCTTTCGTTGAAGATCAAACATGGACGGTTGGTGACAGAAGTTACCTCAGTTTTACGATTACTTCCGAAGCACTTGGTGTTTACAAAGTTGCTCTGTATGTGACGGAAGACGGCTATCTGTGGACAAACGCATTTAATTGGCAGTATCTATTCAACATCGGCGAGGATGCTGCAAGCAGGATTATCCATTATGCGAAAGAGAATTCCACTGAAGTAGAGTATGAACCGTACAGAAACTCGGTAGCCGGTACAATCATTAAGATTACGGAAGAATATATCTTGGTGGATGATTCTATCCTGTGCAAGAATCCGGCGGACGGTATCACCTACAAGGTTCTGCTAAATGACCTTCGTATCTCCCGTTATGTAGATTATGGAATTGTCAAGGTTGGTGATACCGTGCAAATTTCCTATGAAGGCGAAATTGATGAAACCAGTGGTAACACCATTGCAGGTGCAATTTCGGCATTTAAGGCAACAATCTCCGATGGAGATGTATTAATTCCTGAATGAACCACCTATGCCCTGTAAGACTTCAAAATCTTGCAGGGTGTTTCTCTGTCTTAAAATGTATGTAATCCCGCAAGGCAGGGGTACTGCCCTGCTTTCTCTGTCGTGGGATTTTCGCTTTGGCTGGCTTCTCTGTCTGCTCTCTGCCTGTAGCCGCCTGAGCTGGTCACGAATACTTTTCTTTTCGGGCGGTGTAAGCCTTTCTTTTTCGGCTGGTCTGCGGTTCTCCCTGACCTCCCGCTCCCATGCGGCAAGGTCACGGTTGTACTGCTCCACAACAGCCTCCGCCTTGCGGTAGGTTGCCATGAACGCCTGCACATCGGGATAACCGTCCTCTTTCAGAACATCGGGTAGTTTATCCAGCTTTTCAGCGATTTCCTTTTCTGTCCGCTGTATCTGCTCTGTGAGCGCTTTGCGCTCCTTACCTTTGAAAATTCCCTTTGTGTCGGCGAGCTGCTGTTTCAGCTTCGGAAGTACCGTATCCTGCAAATGCCGGATTTCTTTCGCCTTATCCTGCGCTTTTATCATCAGCTTTTGCATGGTGCGGAACTCTGCCATATTAATATCAAGTGTAGGCTTGGGCGGCATATCTTTTTCCTGAATAAGGTTTTGAAGAAAATCTTTTGCCTTTGTCACAATCCCACGGAATAGATTGGGCAGCCAGCCTTTGCTTTTGATAGATTGGCTTGCTTTGTCGTGTATCTCGGTCTGCTTGACTTCTAAAATCTTTGCTTCGGAAATACCCGATATGAGTGCCATATCCGCTGTCCTGTTCCATTCTTGCCTTGCGGCATTATCCGTTTCAATCTCGGCGGCTTTGGGATTGTTCTTACCGATTTTCTTTGTAGGGAGATAAACGCTGTTCTTATCAAATACCTTTAATTGCTGTTCAGGATTAGAGATATGTCGATTGATAAGGTCGGTGTAAATCTCCTTTACCTCCCGAAGAAAAGGCTCGCTTTTGAATTTATCATCTTTCACGGTAAAAAGGTGGCTTTCATAAATTTCTCCCTTTTTTATGACAGTGCAGCCTTTTCGTATCTGCCCGTCCTCCCCTGTGATTTCTTTCTTGGTGCGTACCCTTTTTCCCGTTTCATCATAGAACACGCTGCGTGTGGCTATCTTGATGTCAGGTTCAGGAAGCAGTTTTCTTTCGCTGAAGATAAGGTGGATATGATAGTTCGTCTTACGTTTGTTGTGGTGGAGGGCTGACACGCACTCCACACCATACCGCCTGTGGAACTACTCTGTAAAATCTTCAAGGACTTCCTGCGGCTCGTATCTTGTATATACTTCGGGCAGGGCGATAATCAATTCCCTTGCTTCAATACATTTGCCCTCTGTACCGCTTCGCTTAAATTCCTGCTGGCTTTCCCTTGCAAGGTTACTCCAAAATTCATTGTCGGCGGTGCGGTAGGTAGCATAGAGGTTTTATAAAATTTGATTTGTTCGGTTAGTATAATATATTTAGTGAAGCACTTTAGCCAATATGGTTAAGGTGCTTTTTTGTGCCTTGAAAGGAGGTGGTTGAAGCATACCACATCGGGGAAAGCCCGATTTAATCATTACAACAGGCATTGCCTGATCATACAGAGTAACTTTTAACAGCCAGTTAGGGATTATCCCTGTTGGCTTATTTTTTTATCTAAAAGGAGAGACACAACATGAGAAAAGAACATATTATTACGACAAACAATAATCAGATGGAGGAGAAAGGCATGAAGAGCAGATTCATTCACTTTAAGAAGAGATTCGTTCCGGCATTATCCGGAGCACTTATGGGAGTAATGCTTATGAGCACTACTTGTTTTGCAGCAGGTGACAGATATCCGGGAAACAATCGCACCGGTATCTTCCGTGGCAGAACCGACGGAGTATCAGTTTGGAGCAGAGGCATTTGAGGCAGCATATCCTAAAATGGATTCTGTCATCAAGCCGGATGAAAAAGACCCTTCCGTTCCTAAGACCGGGAAGGTGAGGTAGAGGCTTATGACGGATAAGGAGAAAAGGTACTGGGCATATTTTCTGAATGTGCATGGAAAGATTGAATACTATGAGCAGTGAAAGAAATGTGTTCATTCCTGTAAGCAGAGCTTTCGAATAACAGGGCTGCTTTGTAAAAAGTGTCAGGAAGCCAAATAGCGAGGGGCGTATCATCAGAAATGGTGGTACGCCTTTTTTTTGGGAATATTCTACCTTTAATCCCTTTGAATGTAATAGTATTGTATATAATCAGTGAACAAATCTTAAAACCAAAATCTTAAAACTATCACAAAAACAGATGCCTTTTTCCAATTTTTTTGGTATAATCATATTATTGACAGCTATGAACACAGTGAAAACAGAGGTGTTCCAATGGGCAATCAGTCAAGCCAGTGGTTTGCTTTATATTATCTGGACAGGCTGGACAGATTTATAAAGGAGAGGCTAAAAGTAAAATACTATGTAAGATACATGGATGACGGAGTGCTCATTCACCACGATAAAGAGTTTCTAAAGAAAGCGTTAGCCAAGACACAAATTTTTCCTATATCACAGGGAGTGGATTTCCTTGGATTTCATTTTTATCTGACAGATACAGGAAAGGTGATTAAAAGACTCCGGACATCAAATTTAAAGCATGGACATACATGGAAATTAAGAAAACATATCTATTCCAATACAATATTTACAAAATCAAAGGAGGATTCAGATGAAAAGATTAAAGCATAATTTAAGGAGGACTTTATGAATATTATCAAACATAAATATGGCAAACGAACGGTATCTCTGCTGCTTGCGGTAATTTTGGTGCTATGCCCTTTGCAGGTTAGGGCGGCAGATAACAAGCCAACCATCGAAATTGGTGACTACATTCAGATGGGTACTTATGGGGGAGTGCCAATTGTGTGGCGTTGTGTAGCGAAGGATAGCAATGGGCCATTGATGCTTTCGGATAGAGTATTGTGTGATTACATGCCCTATGATGCAAAAACCAACAAAAATGCCGAAACAGGCTCGCACCGGCGCAATAGCTGGAGAGATAATTTTGGTTCTAACCACTGGAGAGACAGCAACATACGTTCTTGGCTCAATTCCAACGCTGAAGCAGGAAAAGTGAAATGGCTTTGCGGAAATCCGCCAACAGAGGATTCTGTCTATCCTAAAACGGCAGCATATGACCAAAAGGAGGGCTTCCTTCGCAGCTTTCGTTCGGATGAGCTGGGAGCGATTCGAACGGTGAAGCAGCGTTCTATCGTTTCCCATCCGGAGTATACGGCAGGTTATATCGACGTAGCCGGTGTTGATCTTCCCTATAACACCACAATTGATACGGTAGCGGATGGGTATGACAGTGCCCATTATGAATATATTTGGGATAGAGTTTTTCTGCTGGATGTTCAGCAGCTCAAAACGGTTAATGATAACCTGAACGGCTACCATATCGCAAAAAACAGAAGCGGTGTAGCAAGGAACTATTGGCTGCGTACACCGATTACAACCTGTAACCATGATATGCGATTTGTGACCCCTCAAGGGAATATTTTGCGTGACGCACCCTATAAGGGATATTACGGCGTTCGTCCTGCCTTCTATCTGAATACGGAAAATTACACCGTATCATCCGGCACAGGACAGAGCGCACAGGACCCCTATGTTGTTTCCGCACCGGATGCGCCGGATGACAGCATTGGCATATCCGGCGCTGTGCGAGAGGATGTGAATGGTGACTGGAATGTGAACACGGATGAGTATCTACAGCTGGAGATGAGTACCCTCTACACTGAGGATCCTGCATATGCAAATGTAACCGTACCGGTGTATACAATCCAGAAGCCTCGCAGCGATAAGGAGAACATGGTGATTGTGTACTGCGCCGAGGGCTACACCAAAAGCCAGCAAAAGCAGTTTGTCGAGGATGTAAAAAAGCTGTGGGGGGAGGTATTGCAGATAGAGCCATATCGCAGCATGGCGGATCGCTTTAATGTCTATGCACTCTGCACGGCATCGGTGGATGGCTATGGCGGTACCAGCACATTTTTTGCTGCGACCGCCGAAGGAGGAATTTCTACTAACAAAGGGAACTGGTGCAACCATGTTTTGGAGCGCATCATAGGCCCTGCGTTTATCGAGAAGATTCATGACGCACATATTCCTAATGAAACGCATCCAAACGAAAACACGATGGATCATAATTATAGACAGTATGATTATGTGTATGAAAATATCAACCAATTCGTTGTGTTGGCGAATAGCGGTGAGTATTTCGGTGGCTCTCATGATAATAAACAATATGGTATTCACTATATTGTTGCGTCAGCGAGAAACGCATATTCTGCGTTTACCCAGCGGCATGAACTGGGACACGGTCTGTTCCATCTGGGAGATGAATATAATTATAGCACTGTTCCTGTAGATGAGTGGAATTACACTACATCACTGAATATGACTGCAACAAAAGATCCCACGAAAGTGAAGTGGAAGCAGCTGCTTGGCTTCCGTAATACCTATACCTGCCCGCATCTTGACTACTATCCTTATACCTATAATTCCAGCAGGGATTGTCTGATGCGAGAGACCTTTCAGAATGATTTTTGCGATGTGTGCAAGCTACAGGGCATAAAGGTCATGAGTCAGCTCATTACAAATCCCCCTGCGCTTTATGTGGCTGTTCCTGAGGTGAAAAAGTATATCGGCGGTTACAGAAATCCCACAAAAGATCCTTCTGCCTTTGAGGCAGCGAATTCCTCCGCATATGCGAGCTATCAAAATGACAGGAATAGCCGTCTATTAAGCGGCGGCAGTAAAAACAGCTTTGATTATAGCAGCATGAAGGGGCAGCAGGTTGAGCTGCGCACCATTATACAAAATCTTTCGAATACCCAAGCGAAGACTGTGACCCTGCGCCTGTGGGTGGAACATTCCAACGGCGAAAAAGCGGTCACGACAGATGGGGAGCAGGTTTTCACTACGCAGGAGTTTGACATCCCTGTTTGGAAAGAGAAAAGCAAATTCTGGACAAAGGGTGCGTTGGATTACGAGGGCAGCGACTTTAATTCCGGCCTTGTCAACTGCTCTCTGGTTTACACGATTCCGGAGAATGCCATTCTGCAATCCGGCGATACCATCGGCTTTGAGATTGTAGATCATGCGACAGGCGAGGTATTGGCTGATGATGATACGGAGCAGCAGCGCTATGTCAATGTCACCATCCAATATCAGCTGGAGGATGGCACAGATGTTCCAAACACCATGCCGACTACCTTTACTGTTCCGGTAGGCAAAAAGGTTGATTGGCAGCCGCCGCAGGAACTGCACGGCTACACTTTTGTTAAAGCGGAGGGGATGGAAAATGCTGTCCCGAACAGTGGTATGACGATTCGTTATATTTATAAAAGGTCTGAGGAACGCCCCGAGCCACCGGTGACAAAAAATTATACGGTGCAATACAATTGGGGCTCTGTATTCCCGACAGGCGCAACGCTGCCGCTAAATAGCAGCTCCTATTCGAGTGTGCAACAGGCGAAGGCGGCTGTGGATAAGAAATATACCTCCACAACACGCATTCAGGCACAAAAGGATGGTAAAAACGGCACATGGGCTTTTTCGGGCTGGGATGCCGGCAACCTAAACGGCACAACCGTGGTATTCCGTGGAAGTTGGAGTTTTACGGCGGATACAGCGCCGATAACGCCTCCGAGCGGTACAGCAAGCTACAAGATTACCGCAACGGCAGGTATCGGTGGAACAATCTCTCCCGGTGGCACGACAACGGTATCTGCCGCAGGTCAGCTTACATATACAATCAAGGCGAACGAAGGATATTATATTGCGGACGTAAAGGTGGATGGTTCGGAAGTGACAGCAACCACAAGCTACACATTTAGTGATGTGAATACTGATCACACCATAGAAGTTACCTTTAAACAGGAAAGCCAGACACCGGATAACACCTATCAGATTATTGATGGAGCAAACAGTAGTTGGACGCCTGATAGTGATGGTAATATCACCATCCGGGGTAACGGAGACTTCTCCAAGTTTACCGGAGTTAAGGTGGACGGAAATTTGATAGACAAGAGCAACTACACTGCAAAGGAAGGCTCTACCATTATCACACTGAAAGCTTCCTACCTGAATACACTTTCGGCAGGAACCCATACAGTTGAAATCCTTTGGACGGATGGTTCTGCAAGCACCACATTTACCATCAAAGCAAATACCTCTGATGACAAGCCATCGAGTGGAACTGATAAGAAGGATGATGCACCTAAAACCGGGGACAACACACCGAGTGTATGGCTGTTTATACTATCAATTCTTTCCGGAACGGGATTGATTATTACCGTAAAGAAACGCAGAGAAAATTTGAATTCATAGAAACGATAGTTAAAAAATGAAACGAGAAAATAACCATGGAGAAGGCGGGCATGCATGTCCGTCTTTTCTTCAAAGAAAACACAACAGGAATTATTGAAAGAAAAATATATGGAGACGGAGGAACTGTAAGATATTATGTTGATGTTGATATTAATGGTCAAGTAGTTAATGTTAAGTCGGATTTTTATTCGTCAAAGACTAAAAGTTTACCAACAGGAAAAAAAGTAGAAGTGGATTACATGGTGTCACCTAAAGGAATTGCATCAGTGGAAATTGTTGGTGAAAATATAATTTTATGTAGAGATGATACAAAAGGTGAGTTGAGAATACTGGTTGGATTTGGTATACTAGCAGTAATTAGGATGAAGATCAGATGGCATTTAAAAGAAAGCAGAAAAAACTACTGATGAGATTAGAAAGGCATAAATATGAAAAAGAAATTAAATATTATTTTTAGTCTAATAGTGGTCGTTATGTTATTTGTCACGGGATGTGGTAATTCAAAAACAACTGTTTCGTATACCTATAAGGTCGAAACAGGTGATAACATTACAATTTCGTTGACAACAAATGATGGATATGAGTTAACGTCGGACATTCCTTTTGTCATTTCTAAGGATAAAAAGGAGTTAAGTCAGGGTATATTTATTTCAGCTGAGTATTTTACTGCATATGTTGATAGTGTAAAAAATAACGAAAAAGCAGAAATTATTGATGAAGGTACTAAATCGGATTGTAGTTATGTAATGTGGAATTATAATGATTCTGAGTTTAATTACGTAGTGAAAATTAATGGTACAAATACCGGTATGTTAATTGCTAATAATATTTCTGAGGAATCAGCTAAGGAATGTTTTGACAGATTAGAAATAAAAGTAAAAGAATAAAATACGATATATTTTTCGGTTTCTGCAATCAATAAATTTAGGCTCTGAGTATATATTAGAAGGTTGAGCAGACTATACTAATTATGGGAATGAGCCTTTTTGTATAGCAGAGAAGAAAACAGCTTAATTAATTTGGAGGAATAAAATATGTTAGAAGTAGGAAAAAAAGCACCGGACTTTGAATTGCCGGATCAGAATGGAGAAATGCATAA